>Ga0079992_135364_pt1 | contig 60182 bp, 48 predicted proteins | sample FaiFalFF_MnMetaG_3_FD_69197 | JGI IMG/M metagenome (GOLD analysis project Ga0079992, IMG submission 69197) | Freshwater microbial communities from Yellowstone National Park, Wyoming, USA - Fairy Falls B (FF_Mn_B) MetaG (SPADES assembly) (version 2) | ecosystem: Environmental > Aquatic >...
AATCCGCTTGGGCCTCCGCTTCTCCTGGTGAGGAAGACGCTGAAGGGGCCTCCGCAAGAGAGGCCCCTTCGGAAGAAACTGTGCAATCTGCCGGCAGGTTTTTAAGGGAGGTGAAGAGATATGGCACTGACGGCGGAACAATTAGTGGGAGAACTTGATCGGCTCGCGGAAAAGTATGATTTTGCTCAGCATCCTCTGTGGATGTTGGCTCATCGGGGGGAATTGACTAAGGAACAATTTTCCAATTACATCGCTCAACGGTGGTGGTTCACTGTGGAGTTTCCGGCTGTGTTAGCGGGAATCATGTCCAAGCTGAAACGGGATCTCCGAAGTCGACGGCAGTTGCTCCACAATCTTATGGAGGAAGATTTAGAACCGAGAGATCATATCAGCTTGTACCTGAAGCTCGCTCGAGCCTTGGGATGGACCGAACAGGCGTTAGTAGAGTTAGAAGAGATCCCTGAGGCTGTTGCTCAAAGGACTGGCTTTCTGAGCCTCATGGAGAATTCGACTCTGGCAGAATGTCTCGCCATTGGCTACGTTACCGAGGGGCAAGTGCCCCGATATCATTGGGTCCCCCGAGAAGTGATGGAGAAGAAATATGGACTTGCTCCCGAAGAGTACGAGTGGATGACGATCCATTGGGAAGTGGATACGGAGCACGGCGAAAATTATAAACGCGTGTTGTTATCTCACATGCCCGTTGAGGACGAAGAGCAACGACAGCTTTTGCGGAAGGCGGAGGACGGATTGAAACTCATGCAATTGTTCTATGATGGATGTTATCGGTATTTTGTCCTCGAACGGGGGCGCGGTATTGAGTGATTCCGCTTGTGCCGGCTGTGCCGGGGACAAAAAAGTGAGTGCGCCGATAAGCCAGCTTGTGTTTGCTGATCAGTCAGGAACCGGTTGGGAGACTTGGTCGTGCCGCCGCCTGGTTGGCGTGTCGCCGGGGACGGCGGCGCTTCCCCACCTGTTTTCGGCTGAATTCCAGCCACTTTTGGGCGATTCCGTCTCAGTGCCTCCCCCTTCACCCATCTCCTAACCTTACGTGGAGGCGAATAGATATGACTGGAACACAGCACCGTCGCTGGTATTTCTCACTCGCTGGGTTGATCACAGCCATCCTCTCCCTGGCACTTGGGGCGTCAGCGAGCGCTCAAACGATCGGGGGAGAGCTTTCTGGGAGCGTCACTGATTCGACGGGCTCCGTTATCGTCGGTGCTCGCCTCGTCATCAGAAACACAGCCACAGGAAGCGAGCGCCAAGCCGTCACGAATACGCGCGGTGAATTTCACATTCCATCGTTGCCACCGGGAGAGTATCAAATAGAGGCGGAAGCGCCGGGCTTCAGTAAAAGCATTCGGACCGTGAGCGTGAAAGTGGGGGAGAAGGTCATCCTCAATGTGGTCCTCGCTGTAGCCGGAGTGCGTGAGGAAGTCTTGGTTGAAGGTGTTTCTGGCCCGGCTGTGCAAAGACAATCGGCGGAGTTGGGCGGAGTGGTTGAACGACGGCAAATCCTCGAGCTTCCACTGAATGGTCGAAGTTTCGAGCAGTTAGCCCTTCTTGAGCCGGGCGTTATTTCGACCACCAACCGCGTCTCTGGATTGAATACTCATGGGTTGCAAATCAACGTTAATGGTGCCGGCAGTCGTTCGAATAGTTTTTTGCTGGATGGGACCACCGTCACCGATGCCTTCAACGCGGGTGTAGGGAGCTTGGCGAACACATTTCTCGGGGTGGATGCCGTGCGGGAATTTCGCGTCTTGACCAATGCCTACAGCGCTGAATATGGCAAAGCTGCTGGAGGCATTGTCAGTATCGTGACCAAGTCTGGAACGAACGCTTTTCACGGGACAGCTTTCGAGTACTTGCGCAACGATAATTTGGACGCGCGGAACTTCTTCGATCCGGCGAAGCAGCCTGAGTTCAAACGGAATCAGTTTGGGTTTTCGGCCAGCGGTCCCATCGTCCGGGCCCGAACCTTTTTCTTTGGGACGGCAGAGTGGTTGCGCGAGCGATTAGGGCGAACGGTCGTGACCGTAGTTCCCTCGCTTGATGCCCGGCAAGGGCGCTTGCCCGACCCGGCCAATCCTGGCCGATTTATCACCGTCACTATCAATCCCGCCGTGCTTCCGTTCCTCAACCTGTTTCCGTTGCCCAATGGGAGAGATTTTGGGACCGGCCTGGCGGAGTTCTCATTTCCGTTCTCGCAAAATACGGACGAAACGTTCGTCCAGGCGAGAGTGGATCATAGTCTCAGCCCGAAGAATAATTTCTTCGTCCGGTATACGGTTGATGATGCCGCCAAAATCGAGCCGTTGGATTACCCGATTGTTGCGATCGGGTCGCAATCGCGGAATCAATATCTGACCGTAGAGGACACCCATGTGCTCAGTTCCTTCTGGGTCAACACATTCCGCTTCTCTTACGCTCGAACCAATATCTCTCAAATTGATGTCCCACAGATCCTCCTTTCGCCGGACATTCTCTTCATTCCTGAACGGAACGCATTTGGTCTGATCTCCATTGGTGGGATGCCTCCGTTTGGCGGGTCCCGTTTTCGGCAGCAAGGTCAGCTCCAGAACTTATACTCCTGGAGCGATGATATGGTTTTGACCAAAGGATCTCATTCGCTGAAATGGGGCGTGCTCATCGAGCGGCAACAAAACAAAGCCCTGGCCGAAAATTTCTTTGCAGGGGGATATGACTTCGCCGGCATTCAGCAGTTCCTCGAAGGGCGACCTTTGCGCTTCACCGCCGCCTCGCTCGATTCTGAGCCGGTGAGATACTATTTCACGAACCTCTTTGGTGTATACGTCCAGGACGATCTCCGAATCACGCATCGGTTGACCTTGAACCTTGGCCTACGGCTGGAACTGACAAGCGTTCCTAAGGAAAAGTTCGGTCGCACGGTTGCCCTTCCCGATATCTTGCGCGCCTCCCAGGTAACGGTGGGCCCACCCTTCGAGAATCAAAAGCAGAACTGGGCCCCGCGCATGGGCTTTGCCTGGGATCCGTGGGGGGATGGCAAGACTGCGTTAAGAGGCGGTTTTGGGATTTTTTATGACATCAATCCCATTCCCTACTTTATCGCATTTAACATCGTCAACCCACCCTTCTACCGCTTTCTCAGCGTGAGAAATCCCTCGTTCCCGCGCCAGAGTTTGGCGACCGGCGTGGCCGCTCTCAATGTGTTCCCCAATGATTTTAATTGGCAGACTCCGCACACGCTTCAGTATAACGTGGCGCTCGAACGAGAGTTACGGAAAGATACAGTGCTGACAGTGGCCTATGTGGGATCGCGCGGCATCAATATCGTCCGAGGCGGCGATGTCAATGCTCCTATCCCTATGACGTTGCCGGATGGCCGAGTGTTCTTTCCTGCGGGGGCGCGCCCCCGTAATCCGAACTTCGGCTCTATCGATTTGAAACGTCCGGATGGGAACTCGTGGCACAATGCTCTTCAACTGAGGGTCCGCTCACAACTTGGTCGTGACGTTCATCTTCAAGGGAGTTATACCTTCGCCCGCACCATTGATGAAGCTCAAGGGCTCATCTCATTTGACGCGCTCGGCAGCGTACCGCAGGTACACAATCCGGATGACCGGCGCTATGAGCGCGGCTTAGCTGATTTCCATCGGAAGCACACGCTGGTCATCAATAGCTTGTGGGATTTACCGTTCTTCAGAGGGGCGAAGGGAGTCGTTGGCGCGTTGCTCAGTCATTGGGGAGTTAGAGGCATTGTCACGGTGCAGTCCGGAAATCCCTTTACCGTGGGGATCCAAAGCGATTGGGTGCGGAACTTGAACCGCCGACCAGGAATCGCTCGTCCGAATGTGAAACCAGGATTCACCACGGAGCGAATTATTTTGGGCAAGCCTGATCGCTATTTCGATCCGAATGCCTTTGAGCTGCAAGAGCCGGGAACCTATGGGAACCTGGGGCGGAACAGCTTGATTGGGCCGGGATTAGCCACCGTGGATTGGTCGCTCGTCAAGTATTTTCCTGTGCGCGCACTAGGGGAAGAAGGCCATCTCCAGCTTCGGTTCGAATTCTTCAATCTCTTCAATCGAGCCAATTTCGGATTGCCTCAGCGCATTGTGTTCGCCGGTGTGCGACGGGATGAGCCACCTCTGGGTAGCGCCGGAAGAATCACCTCTACCACAACCAGCGCACGACAGATACAGATCGCCTTGCGGTTGAGTTGGTAAAGGACGCCATGAGATCCTGTCCTCGGCTCTTTTGAGTATGGCCTGGGCAATGGAAGGACATAAAGTGATGCAAAAGTCGCCGATGCCACTGATCGCCTTGTTGTTTGTATCAGGGCTCATTGCCTGGGCCGACCGGGTGAACATCTCCGTCGCCGCACCTAAGATCATGGAGGAGTTCGCATGGGACGTGGCGACGATGGGCGTTGTCCTTTCCGCGTTCGGTTGGGGCTATCTGCTGACACAGCTCGGGACCGGGTGGCTGAGCGATCGGTGGGGTGGCCTCAGGACGCTCATCGCGGCGATGATCGGTTGGTCGGCAGCCACGGTTCTGACGGCCATGCCACGCACGCCGCTCTACATGGCTCTGGCGCGCGGAGTCGTTGGCGTGTGCGAATCAGCGTATGGACCGGCTCAGGCGGCGGTCATTACCGCTTACTTTCCACCCCATCAGATTGGCCGCGTCTTGAGCATCTGCGTTTCGGCCACTGCTCTCGGACCCTTACTGGCCGTGCCGTTGGCAACCTATATCCTCGCGGCTTACGGGTGGCGAATGGTCTTCATCTGCTTTGGGGCAGTAGGTTTTCTCTGGGCCGGTGTCATCCTGCTGTATGCTCGCGTCCTGAGAGACAAAAATGGAGTGCAGTCGGTTACTTTGCCTTCGGCCCGAGATTCCACCCGGAGAATTCCCTTCACGACGCTCATTCGATGTGCCCCCGTCTGGGGGTTAGGACTGGCCTATCTGCCCAACACCTACACCTATTACTTTGTGGCCAATTGGATGCCGACGTATCTCATTGAGGCGCGAGGGGTCAGCTTGCTAGAGTCGGGGTTTTATGCGGCTCTTCCCTTTCTCTGCGCCTTTCTCCTGGAAGGTAGTGTGGGGTGGATCAGTTATGGGCTCGAATCGCTCGGATGGTCTCGTTCGCTGGCCCGAAAAAGCATCCTCTATGTTGGCTCAGCCGGGGCTGGCCTAATGCTGGTGCTGGCCGGATTCACCACCTCTCCACATGTGGCCGTGGTAGGTATCTCGCTGGCGACCGGACTGGTGGCCGGAAACATCGCCGCTCTCTGGATCCTGGCGACCGACATTGCGCCGGGACACGTCGGCACCGTGACCGGCTTCATGTCGTTTGTGGGTTCGTTGGGGGCTCTGTTGGCTCCCATGATCACCGGGTTCTTGGTCAAAACCACCGGTCGGTGGGAGTACGCGCTCTTTCTCACATCGGCGGTCAATGTTCTCCCCCTGGTGGTTGTCGCCACGCTCATCTCCGCTCAGCCGTTGACTCGCCTGATGACTTCAGAAACCACCGCTTCGATGAACCAAAGAGCATGGGTTGAAGGTGACCGATGAAAGAGCGTGCTACGATTTCGGCCCTGGAGCCGGCCGTTAGACTTTCCGAGAGAGAGCGGAAGCGGATCACATGGGGTCTGACCATCGGCATTTTCGTTTCGGCATTGGAGATGACCGTCGTCGCGGCGGCGATGCCTACAGTAGCTGCTCACTTGGGCGGGTTCCCGCAGTACAGTTGGATCTTCTCGGCCTTCCTCTTTGCTTCGACGATCACATTGCCAGTATGGGGGAAGCTTTCAGATCTCTATGGTCGAAAGAGATTTTATCTCCTAGGGTTGGCGCTATTTCTCTTGGGTTCCGTCCTTGCAGGTCAGTCCCGCACTATAGGACAACTGATCGCATTCCGGGTTGTACAAGGACTTGGGGCTGGAGCGCTTATCCCTTTGGGACTGACCATCGCAGGGGAGGTCCTCTCCTTTGAGGAGAGGGCTCGGAAACAGGCCCTCTTCAGTAGTGCTTGGGGGATTGCGAGCGTCGTGGGACCGATTATCGGGGGCTATGTTACAGAACATCTCTCTTGGCGATGGGTTTTCTATCTGGGTGTTCCTTTTGGGGGGGTGGCTGCACTGCTTGTGGGAGGAGCACTACCCACCGAGACGCGGCGCCGGTCCGGTGGGGGAGTCAGCATAGTAGAGATCTTGGCTCTTGTAGGAGCCAGCCTGAGCCTCCTCTTGCTCTTGGAGGGGCACTTCTCCATGCGTTTGAGTAAGATGCTCCTTGCTCTCTTGGTCGTGTCTTCGATTATTTTGTTCAAGGTGGGGAGGAGGAATCCCGATTCCCTCATCCCGGCGGAGTTCTTTCGAGAACGTACGATGGGCCTCTCCCTCTTAGTGAGTTGGCTCACCGGTATGGTCCTTTTGGGAGCTCTCGGTTTCTTCCCTCTTTTTGTCCAGGGAGCTTTGGGGGGAGGGCCTTCGTTAGCGGGGAAGTCCTTGCTCCCGATTTTCTTGAGTTGGGTCATCTTTTCCATTCTGGCGAGTCGCTTGACGCTTCGGGTTGGGTTTCGTCCCATCATCGTCGTCGCCATGCTCGTGCTTCTTGTAGGATTCTCTTGGTTAACGCCCGTGGGGGGAGCACCGGCTCTCGGAAAGGTTTTGGGGGCTTTGGCCCTTATTGGTATGGGGATGGGGCTAAGTAACGTGACGATTCTTCTCCTAGTCCAGTACTCTGTCCCCCCAGACCGTTTGGGGAGAGCCACGGCCCTTGTGATTTTTCTGAGGTCACTGGGGGGGGCTATTGGAGCAAATCTCCTCGGGACAATCACGACGTGGCGCTTGCGCGTCCTTTGGTCGGGGAGAGGCGAGCATATGGGAGTTCCTTTGGACGTTCGCTTACTCGAGGAATTCATATCGCGGCGCGGAGCCGTCATTTCTCCTATCCCATCAGAGGCATTGCAACACATCCTAGGGCGAGCACTCCAAGAAGCCTTTGTCCTCGGGGGGATCGTGGCCGCCCTCGCCCTGTTGGCTGCGCTCTTCCTTCCTAAAGGGAGGACCTCTCGACGGGAAGAGCGGTCCGAATCGTCTCTCTATCCTGTTTCTTGAGCGGTGGGTGATACGGAACAGGGCGGGGGAGAAGGAGTGAGAACGGTCTCTGGTTTGTGGACGAGGGGGCTGACATGTGTGAGCCGGGCGAATGCGGGAGGAGATCAGGCGTTTCGCGGCCTCTTATCGGTTCTCGGATCCCCGGAACTTTGGGGGAGCTCAGGACATCTGCGAGTATCTGGTTCCCGCTTTGCCCATTTTGATTTTTGGGTATGGCTAACTTCACTCGCATCGTCATCCCTCCTCGCCTATTTCTGGGAGGGATGATACTCTGCCTGTGAGGCAAAGCATTCGTCGCCTTACAATCTTACACTCGGGAGGGTGCTTATGTTGGTATTGTCCCATGGAGGGCGGACAATCTTCGCATCGGACGCGCCATCCTCACAGTTATGGGTGGCGACGGCAGATGGGTTGTATCTTCTGACGCGTTCTGCCAGAGGGGCGTGGGAGATCTCACGGAAGGTTTTGGAGGGGCGGCATGTCAGCGCTGTGGACGTGCACGGAGACGTCCTCGTGGCCGGGATGCATAACGGGGGTGTTGCCGTCAGCGAGGACGGAGGAAAGACATGGGAGTTTCGCAACGAGGGACTCTCCTTCCTGAATGTTTATGCTGTGCATCTGTGTTGGCGGGATGGTCGCTATGTTCTCTACGTGGGGACAGAGCCTGTGCATCTCTTCGTCAGCGAAGACCTAGGGCGCCACTGGCGAGAACTCATCCGTCTTCGTCAAGCTCCGAGTGCCCCGGAATGGAGATTTCCGGCCCCTCCCAATCTGGCTCATGTAAAGTTCCTCACCTCTGATCCTCGGGACTCCCAGACTCTTTACGCATGTATTGAACAAGGAGGTCTTCTGCGCAGCCGGGATGGTGGGGAGACGTGGGAGGATCTCACGGGGAGGGGATTCAATGATGACTGTCACCGACTGGTGATTCGCCCTTCGGCTCCCGAGCAGATGTTTATTCCCACGGGGTTTGGGCTCTACCAAACCTGCGATGGTGGGGAGACGTGGGAGGATATTTCCGAAAGGATTCGTGGCATAGGGTATCCTGATCTTATGGTGTATCATCCATACGACGATCGCCTCTTGTTTCTTGCAGGAGCGGGGAGCATTCCTTTTGTGTGGGCTCAGCGTGGGACGGCTACCCCTCGTATTGCTCGAAGTCGAGACGGTGGGCGGAGTTGGGAGTTCGTCGGGGGCGAGATTACGGACATCCTGACGTCAAACTTCGAGGCCATGAGCGTGGAAGGATGGGCGGGAGGATCAGTCATCTATGTGGGGAACACTGATGGTGAGGTCTACATGAGCGAGGACGAAGGGGAGCGGTGGGTGAGGATCGCGAGCGGGCTTCCTCCGATTTCCAAAGGGGGGCATTATCTGCTCCTAAAGTATGGACTTCGTGGGCTGGCGGAATACGATGCCTATCTTAATCCGCAGCGCCTGACAACCGCGTCGTGAATGGTGAGAGGGGCGAAGGCATTCCGCACTGACGAGGCGGTGCAAGGCTGAGAAGTCGTTCTTCGAAGACAGGGGATCTGCTCCTGGCTTTATCTTCTGAATTCTGCGATAAGGAGGAGATTATGAGACGAGAGCGTCTAACCGCTGAGGATATCCGAGGCGTATATGCTTTGGTTCCTGCCTGTGCGACTTCCGAGGCGACATCGTGGCGAGCAACAGACACGGTGGATACTGATGCTTTGGCTCAGTTGATTGATAGGTTGATCCGAGATGGCGTTCACGGGATCCTCCTCACTGGCAGCGTAGGGGAATCCCATACGCTTCTTTGGGAAGAGCATCAGAAGCTCGTCCAAACGGCTGTCGAAGTTGTGAATCGCCGCGTCCCTCTCTTCGTGGGGACGACAAGTCTGAATACGCGAGAGACAATTCGCAAGACGCGCTATGTCGTTGAAGTGGGAGCTGACGGAGTCATGAATGGGACTCCCATGTATCTTCCTCTGGCTCCGGCGGACATCGTGCAGTATTACCAAGATCTGGCGGAGGCTGTCCCTCAGGCGGCCATCATGATCTACCACAACCCTCATGCGTTCCGCGTGACGATCACTCCGGCGCTTTGGAGGGAGCTCGCAAAGATCCCGAATGTGATTGCGGCTAAACAGGGATCCACCGATTTATTCAATCTCATCCCCTCTGTTCACGCGACGAGGGGGCGCATCAGTATCTTGGTGCTGGATCACCTCATGTATCCCTGTATGATTTTTGGAGCTCAGGGAGGATGGTCTTCGGATGTATGCTTGGGGCCGTGGCCGAGTCTGCGGCTCTATGAAGAATGTCGAAAGGGGAACTGGGCAGCGGCTGCTGAGATTGCCGCGGGCATGCAACGGGGCTTCGCTTCTATGGGACTGACCATGGAGGAGTTCCAGCAGTATCAAACTTACTGGTTCAAGCTCGCTGTTGACCTCGCGGGGTACGGGAAGGCGGGTCCGGTGCGTCCTCCTTTCGTCCATGTTCCCCGGCACATTGATGAAGCCACTCGGCGGTACGTTGAGAATTGGTTGAGCTTAGTAGAGAAGTATAGGCCACAGGTGACCTCATCCTGATCTCTCATCGGAGGGGGATATGTCTTACGATTTCTTCGGCTACCGTTTCTCTTCTCATGTCGCTTCCGTTTCGGAAGCGCGCCAGATCATTCGCGATATGCAACGGGCATATTTGGAGGATCCGCATTCTCCGAGTTTGGCTCTCTTTCGGCAAGTGGAGACGCCTGAGGAAGCCAGCTTTGCCCTGCGACAGGTGAGCCTCTGGGCCCGCAACTTTCCCCGTTGGTGCGGCAACGTCGTGCAACGCTGCCCCCATTTGGACGTTCGGCAGCGACTCATTCGCGACATGTATGATGAGGAGATCGGCGATCCGCTTGGTCAGACTCCGCATTATGTGCTTCTTTGCCGGCTTCTTCATGCTTTGGGAGTCTCGCAAGAGGAGATCGAGGCGACGCGTCCACTGCCCCAGGTCTTCCTCGTCCTCTGTACATTCGATCAGATCACCCGCACTCGCCATTGGCTTGTGGGACTGCAGGCACTTGTGGCCGTGGAGCATTTGACCAAACCAGCTTCTGCTGAGGAGACTGTCGCCTGGTGGCAGCGTCGTTTTGGATTGAGTCGCGAGGATCTGATGTTCTTCTGGGTGCACGGACCGGCTGATGAGATCCACGCGGGGGAGGAGATGGAGCAGCTCATAGACGCCTATCTCGAGCGCTTCCCAGAGGTGCTTCAGGAGGTTGTGGAGGTAGCCCGCTACGCCATTCAGGCTTATCGAATACGGAACGAGAGTATCGCTGAAGCTATTCGGGCCCTCCGTCGTGGGGCTCCGCTTCCGGCTTGAGTCGTGGCTATGGAGCTGCAGGGACGTGTTGCCATTGTCACCGGTGGCGCAGGGGGGATTGGACGAAGTATCGTGCGGACCTTGGCGCGATCGGGAGCTCTGATCATCTTCGCTGATCGAGAGCGGGCTTTGGGGGAGCGGGTTGAGGCGGAGATGCGCGCCGAGGGGTTAGAGGTCTTCTTTCTCCCTGTGGACGTGGGAGAGACCTCGGCACTCCGGCAGTTGGTCGCCGACGTTGAACGCCGGTGGGGGCGGTTGGATATTCTGGTCAATAACGCCGCCGTATGGTACCGAGAGCGCTTTCTGGAGACACGCGAGGAGCATTGGGACGAAGTCTTCCGCGTGAATCTGAAAGGTCCTTTCTTCCTCTCACAGGAAGCCGCTCGTGTGATGATTCCTCAGCGGTGGGGACGCATCATCCATATCGCGTCGCAAGCGGGTCTCTCTTACACGGAGGGACAGGGGCTTCATTATCATGCGTCCAAGGCCGCGCTGATTCATGTGACGCGGGTCATGGCTTTCGAGGTCGGACCTTATAACATCACGGTGAATGCTGTTGCCCCTGGAGGGACGCGCACCCCTGCGTTGGCCGAATTCTTGGATCGGCTTCTGGAGAATGAGATGGTCGCTCGGCAAATCCCTCTGCGTCGGTTCATCGAGCCGGAGGATGTCGCTGAAGCTGTTCTCTTTCTCGCCTCAGAGCGGGCACGTAACATCACGGGGCAGGTTCTCCTCGTCAATGGGGGAGCTTTGGCTTACGTGCCCATGCCACAAAATCCCTGAGAATAAGGAGGAAGAGTTATGGGACGTCTCTCGGATCGAGTCGCTATCGTCACGGGCGGAGGGCGGGGAATTGGACGCGCTTATGCCCGACGCCTGGCAGCGGAAGGGGCTCAAGTCGTTATTGCGGAGATCGTGCTCTCTAATGCTGAGCGCGTTGCCGAAGAGATCGCGGCTGCTGGAGGACAGGCGCTCGCTGTTCGTACAGATGTCGCCGATTGGGAAAGCGTTCGCCATATGGTGGAGCGCACAGTGGAACATTTTGGGCGCGTTGATATCCTCGTCAATAATGCGGCTATCATGGACGTCAAGCCCTGGGACCAGTGGACCTCCGAAGAGTGGGATGCTATGTTCTCAATCAATGTCAAGGGGATATACTACTGCATTAAGGCGGTCGTTCCCTACATGAAGCGGCAAGGGAAGGGGAAGATCATCAATATTGCATCGGCCGTTTTCTTTCATGGTCAACCTTTTTGTCTGCCTTATGCTGTTTCCAAGGCCGCTGTGATCGGCATGACGCGGAGCTTGGCTCGAGAGCTTGGAGAGTATAACATCTGTGTGAATGCTGTGGCTCCCGGTCTCACCGAGACGGAGCGTATTCGTGAGCTCTTCCCGCAGGGAGCGGATTTCCTTGTCCCCTTCCAGTGCTTCAAGCGACAGGAACAACCGGAAGACCTGGTGGGGACTATCGTCTTCCTTGCCTCCGACGACTCAGATTTCATTACGGGGCAAACCATCTGTGTGGATGGCGGTTGGATGATGCATTGAACGTCGGAGTCAGGGATGAAAACGCCCTGTGGGATTCGGCTCGCGCGGGATGCTTTAGGCAGGAGACGTAGGCGATCCCACAAGTGGGGATTGGCGACAGATAGGAGGACGTGTGAGTAACCGGTCTGGGTCCTCGCATCATGTTGAGGACCCTGGCTGGCCTCCACCGAAGGAGGGGTAAGATTATGATGGAAGAGGTCCTTATTGAGCGCCGAATCTACACGGATCCGGAGATCTTTCATCAAGAGCAGTGTCGGATCTTCCGGCATACGTGGCAATATGTCGCTCATGAGAGCGAGCTTAAGGAGGCGGGAGAGTATAAAGTGGTGATAATCGCCGGGGAGTCCTATCTCGTCTGTCGGGATCAGGATGGAACGATTCGCGTCCTCCAGAATGCATGTCGTCATCGCGGAGCGACGCTCGTGCGCGGGACGCGGGGGCGTTGCTCGGTCCTCCGATGTCCTTATCACGCCTGGACGTATGACCTCCAAGGACGGCTCATCGGTGTCCCTCTTCCTGAGGGATATGGCGATGCCTTCTCGCGCGAGGATTTCGGATTGCCAACAGTTCGCGTAGAGGTCTTTGGCGGTTTGATCTTCGCCTGTATGGATGAGAAGGCTCCTGATCTCCGGACGTATCTGGGAGAGGCTGCTCCCTACGTGGAACGGAGCGTCCGCGGCTTGGAGGTGATCGGGTACAATAAGGCGCTGTTTCGTGGAAACTGGAAGTTTTACCAGGAGAATTTCGGCGATGGCTATCACCCTCCCTTCCTTCATCGGGCGATGGGGCCAGCTTACCTCTCCAGCTATCACGTCAACGGTGAGGCCGTGGACTTGGGGGGTGGGCATATGCTTTTGATCTATTACCCCCCTCGACCGGAACATCTGGATCTTTCCAAGCTGAGTGCTGCTTTGGGGATTCCTCTCTCTTTGGAGACCATGTGGACGAGTGGTGTTTTCAACCCTTATCCCGCAGATTACGATAGTGTGCTCAGCCTCTTCCCGAACACGATCATCCCGAACATCGTGGCGGTTACCTCTATTCACCGCCTCATTCCTTTGGGGCCGGATCGCACGCTTTTGGAGATCACGATCCTCGGTGACCCCAACGATTCTGAAGAATATCGCGCCTTCCGGCTTCGACAATCCACCATTTGGGGGCCTGGAGGGCGAGCGGGGATTGACGATATTGCCGTCGCGGAGAAGTGTCAGATCGGTGCTTCTGTTGCTGGTGCCCCTCCATTTCTCATGGCGCGCGGCGCAGTTGGGGAGGAGCGTGGGATCATCGTCAACGAATATACTCTTCGGGGATTCTATCGTGAATGGCGCCGTTATATGGGATGGAGCCAAGAGGAGGGAGGCCATGTCCGGTGAGGAGAGAGAGCGCATTCTCGAGCAGATCTATCGGTATGCTTGGCTCCTTGATGAGCAACGGTTCGAGGAATGGCTTGAGATCTTCGCCGAGGGTGCTTCTTATGTTGTGACAACCGAAGAGAATGTGCGATGCGGGTACGCCTTTGGTCCTATCCTGGAGAGGAAAGAGACCCTTCGGGAACGGTTAGCCGAGCGGCAGCACCTCTGGTGGGTGGATCCTGCCGTGACAAGTCGGAGCGTTTCAAACCCCATCGTGGAGGTGTTGGGAGCTGATCAGGCGCAGGCACGTTTCTATATGGTGCTCTATAAGACGCGAGAGGGCCAGGTGACGGAGCTCTTCGGGTGCGCGAAGTGCTTCACCGCATGGAGAAAGATTGGAGATCGGTGGTACATTCAGCAGTTTAGAGCTGTTCTCGATTCCGGCATTATTCTGGGAGTCCTGGATGTTCCCATATAAGAGAGAGAAAGCCGAGCATGGGGAGATCATTGCCGCCACCTCGCTGGCGCTGAAGACAGCCGATCCGGTTCAGGGAGGACCTCTCGTGACGTGATCGAGGAGAGAAAGTTATGCGGGGGCCATACGAGGTGAGCATCGCCACCGCTCAGGTGGAGTTAACGGGCAACATTGTCTTCACCAATCCGGAACCCTTCCAGAAAGAAGGGCTCCGGATACGCCTAATGAGCCCAGGGACCGGTCCCGCAATCGTCGAATCGCTCCTCAAAGGAGACGCTAGCTACGCTAATGTCTTGGCTGGTCCCCTCATGGCGGCGGTCAGAGGCGCTCCGTTGAAGGTTATCCTGACTTATCAAAACCGAGGGTGGGAGCTGTGGGCCCGTCCTGAGATTGTGACGCTGAGGGACTTGATTGGAAAAACAATTGCTCAGACCTCGCCGCTCGCTCAAAAGTATCTGGACCGCGCTCTCCAGCAGCAGGGGATCGATCCTCAAGCGGTGCGCACGGGAAAGCCGGCGTTCTCTCCTCAAGCCATCGTAGACGGGCACGTTGATGCGGCGCTTCTGCTTCCTCCCATGACGGCCGAAGCCCAACAGGTCGGACTTCGCCGAATCCTCCGATTAGGTGATATCGGTGATGTGCCTACATTCGGATTAGTGACCACTGACCAACGCCTCCAGGAGCATCCGGACGAAATCACTCGCCTGGTGCGGGCCGCGGTGAGTAGCATCAAACAACTGCGAGAGGATCGCGCCCTCGGGTTGGAATTGGCGAAGAAATTGGGTACCGCGAGTGAGCTGGCGGAAATGGCGCTGGACGAGACTCTCGCGCATCTTGACCCGAGCGGAGAGCTGGCTCACGAATGGCAGCAGCAGTGGATCCAAATCGCGTGTGAAGTGACAGGCACTCAGTCATCTGTTCCCTTGTCTCAGGTCTTCAACTTCGGCATACTTCGCGAGGTGCGCGGAGGGTGAATATGGGCGAATGGAAACGGGTGATCTGTTGCCATTGCCCCATGGCATGTGGCCTTCTGGCTCATGTTGATGGGAACCGTGTCGTCGCTTTGACGGGCAATCCTCAGCATCCTGTGAGTCGAGGATTCATATGCATCAAGGGAGAACGAGCCCATGAGTATCATGAGCATCCGGGGAGGCTGACGGTCCCCTTGAAGCGCGTGGGGCGGCGAGGAGAGGGGAGGTGGGCCCGGATCTCCTGGGAGCACGCCATGGATGAGATTGCTGAGAAGCTCCAGCGGGTGCGTGATCGTTATGGTCCGGAATCCGTGGCCTTCGCTCATGGGACGTTTCATGGACCGGAGTGCGGCATTGGCCTCCGTTTTCTCAATCTCTTCGGGAGTCCGAATTCGAGCGGCATGGGGATCCCGTGCGCAGGGCCTGCCTTGGAAGCAGAGAGCCTCACTTATGGATTTGGTCCGACATACGTCTCTCCGCCGGTGCCTGGAGTGACGCGATGTGTGGTCATTTGGGGAAGCCGCCCCTCTGCCTCTCAACCTCCGGTGTGGCCGGCCCTCTTAGAATGTCAGAAGGCTGGAGCGAAGCTCATCGTCATTGATCCTCTTCGTACGGAAGAGGCGGAACGGGCCGATCTTTGGCTTCAGGTGCGTCCTGGGAGTGACGGAGCCCTGGCCCTTGCCTGGCTTCATGTCATAATCGAAGAGGGCTTGTACGACCGGGAATTTGTCGCTCAGTGGGGATATGGGTTTGAGGAGCTTCGAGAGCGAGTTCGGGATTATTCCCCGGAGCGTGTTGCGCCTATCACGTGGATCCCCCCCGAGCGTATAGTGGAGGCTGCGCGACTCTATGCGACGCATCAGCCCGCTCTCTTGATCTGGGGAGTCGCAAATGCTCAACTTGGGCGCACCGCTTTGCAGGTCGAACGCGCGAAAGCCATCCTCAGGGCTCTTACAGGAAGTCTCGACCGGCCTGGAGGAACGCTCTTGATGGGTCCCCCATCTCGTGCCCTGATCATGCAGGATATGGAGATGTACGATTCTTTACCGCTCGAGCAGCGGCGAAAGAAGCTGGGTGCGGCTCGCTTTCGATTGCACGGGGAAGGATACGACCTATTGTGCCGAGCGATGGAGCGTGTGTGGGGCAAGAAGCGCATGATCAGCCAGATCTGGGGGGCGGATGTTCCTTCACCTCTCTTATGGCGTGCGATCCTCACGGGTAAGCCGTACCCCATTAAGGCTGTTCTTATCCAGTACCATAATCCTCTGGGAGCATGCGCCCACGGACGAGTTGTCTACGACGCGCTCGTGAGCGAAAACCTAGAACTTTCCGTTGTCCATGAGCTCTTCATGACGCCTACGGCGGAACTCGCTGATTATGTGTTGCCGGCTTGCCATTGGTTAGAGAAGTCTGCTCTTTTGACCTTCTTTGGATGGGCTCCTGTTGTCCTCGCCGGTGAGCAGGCTGTGGTTCCTACCGGCGAACGCCATAATGATTATGAGTTGTGGCGGGATCTTGGGTGGCGGCTTGGACAACAGGCCTATTGGCCGAAGACATTGGAGGATTTCTGGAGCGAGATGCTTCGGCCCAGCGGACTCAGTTTCCCGGAGCTGATTGCTCGCCCTGATCCTTGGATCCTCGATCCCCCACGGTTTCTCAAGTATGCAGAGCAGGATCCTCAGACAGGCCGCCCTCGCGGTTTCGGGACGCCAACGGGCAAGGTCGAGTTCTTCTCAACAATTCTCGAGCAACTCGGGTATGATCCTCTGCCCGCGTATGAGGAGGTCCCCGAGATTGACGATCCTCTTTTGCAGCAAGAGTACCCCTTGTTACTTATTACCGGAGGGACGGTCATCGAATCTCACCATCAGGGGATGCGACAAGTTCGTTTCTTCCGCGAGAGATATCCGCATCCTCAAGTGTGGATTCATCCGGAGACAGCAGCCCGCTTGGGGATCTGCGAGGGGGATTGGGTGTATATCGAAACGCCGCGCGGGCGCATCTGCCAACAAGCGCGGTTGACAGATCGGATTCACCCTCTCGTTGTACAGGCCGACCGGTGGTATTACCCCGAAGAGCCAGGGGAGGATCCTCGGCTGCATGGTTTTTGGGAGGTGAACGTCAATGTGGTGACCGATGACGAGCCTGAACACAGTGACCCCGCTTATGGGGCATGGCGTCTCCGCGCCAATCGGTGTCGCATCTCCCGAGCGGAAGAGCCTCCTTGGGGAGCACGCTCTCATCCCATCTAGAAGGAGGGGAGTATGGTGTCTGAGACACTCATCTCCACTTTGGAAGCTGAGTTCGCCTTGTGTCGAGTCCAGGAATCGGAGATTTGCGTCGTTCTCTCAGATGAGGGAACACGCCCATGCTTGATCTCGGCGAGCGTAGAGGCACTCCGCCGGTTGAAAGCGAATGTCTTTCGACTCGAATTGGTTGGTGTGGGAGGAGAACAGCACGGAGCTCAAGTAGGGGAAGGAAGGCTTTTGAAACTGCCTCCCGCCCTCTCAGCACTGCAGCACGCATCCTTCATTGTTGACCTCACGACGGCGCTGGGTGGGTTAATTCACGATCCTGCGCGCGAACCCATTCTGGAGAAAGGGGCCCGCATCCTCCATATTGCCGAGAACCCGGAGATTCTCTCGCGCCTCCTGCCCGATCCGGAGCTGAAAGCTCGAGTGGAAGCAGCAGTCGCGCAGTTACGCCAGGCCTCTATCATGCGCGTCACTTCTGAGGCCGGAACCGACCTGACCGTACACCTGAGCGGTGCTGTTGTGAACGGTCTCTATGGATATGTGGACACTCCCGGTCGGCTTGACGTCTTCCCCGCGGGATTCGTCGCGGCCTATCCGGCGGCTCACTCCGTCAATGGCACACTCGTGCTCTCTCCGGGAGATATTGATCTCACTTTCATGCGCTTTGTCGATGGACCTGTCGAGCTGATCATTCAGGACGACTATATCACGGAGATTCGCGGTGATTCTGTCCACGCGCGCCTGCTTCGCGAGTACATGGCGCGATGGGGCGAGAGGGATGCATACGCGACATCTCATGTCGGTTGGGGGCTGAATTCGAAAGCCCGATGGGAGAATTTCGCCTTCTTCCCTTTCGGAGAAACCGAAGGGATGGAAGCTCGCTCCTTCGCGGGTAATTTCCTCTTCTCCAGCGGAGCTAATCGCTTCGCGGGGAGATATTCCCACTGTCACTTTGATCTTCCCATGCGCGGATGCAGCGTGTATCTGGATGATACTCCCGTTGTCCTGAACGGCGCGCTTGCCTCAGAGAGGCCATCTTGAGATCATATCGTCTCGAACGTCATCTCCCGTCTCCCGAAGCTGGAGGGGACTTGAAATGGCCTTTCAAATTCTAACAGGAGGAGGAGCGTATGGTTGGACAGAGAGTTACAGATCTACCGTCCTTCATCACCGTGGCGCGGACGATCATTGCTGAAACGCCTGATCACAAAGAGATCCCCGTTCGGTTGAAACCCCACTTAGAGGAACTCCTGCGCCACTCTCAGTGGTTGGGCGAGGACTATCGGCGTCCAGACCCGGAAGCGTTTGCTGTCTATACGCTTCACGAGGAACCCGGCTTGCTCATCATGTCCGCTGTGTTCTTGCCTGGGCAGGGAACTCCTGTCCACGACCACTGCGTTTGGGGAATGTACGGGGTTCTGGAGAATGAGACGGAAGACACACGATATGAACGCGTGGATGATGGTTCGCGCCCTGGTTATGCGGAGCTGCGCGTCGTCGAGACTCGGCGTGTGAAAGCAGGAGAGGTCATGATCTCCTATCCGCCGGATAATGATATCCATCGGGTTCATAACGTAACAGGGAAAACCACGATTGAGATCCACGTGTATGGAGCAGATCTTGCTAAGCTTGAACGACATGTCTACGATCCGGAGAGGAAGACCGTGCGTGTCATTCACGCTCGTGTGCCGAGTTCTCAATAGGGGTAAGAACTGTTCAGAACTATGGGCAAATGAGGGGGGATCAGTATCTGGGTGAACGCGTAAGACTGGCGTCTCTTTTGAGAGTCGCTTCGGTCGGTCCACAAACCCGTAGGGGAATAGCCCACCCCTGATACATCAAGAGCAAAAGCCAAAGGCTCCGCGTCTCCCACATGTTTGGTCTTTTGGGCTTTGGATCGTTCCCCCTCGGTAGGATCGGCCAGGACAAACTCGGTTGCCCTCCTGGAAGAGACGTCTCAAGAACGGATGAAGGTCCGCCCGGTGCGGAAACCTCTGGGCCTGCTTGTACCCTGTATCGGCCCTCCCCCCCATCTTTGCCGCTCCCTCTGTCAGACGGGGAAATGGGCTACCAGTGTCGCTTGGGCGATCTCGGCCGCTTAGGTCGGATGGCTGTGCCCTGGGAGAGAGTCCGCATGAATCGGCGCGTGGGAATAGTCGCGGATAGGGGAACTCTCTCCGGGTAAGGGGTTTCTCCCAGACGTCTTATCGCGAGGTTCCTTCCTTTTGTCCCAATTCGTGTTCAAACGCCATCGCCTTGACTCTTCACGGGAAATGTGGTATTTTTCATACGAAATGAAAAATATGGACGTTATGTTAAAGGAGCTCGTTGGGAACGAGCGGGTTCGGTTGTCGGATGCTGAGTATGCGTATGGGATCTTGCGTCGGGCGATTTTGGAGGGATTGATTCGTCCTGGGGACCGGTTGATCTTAGATCAACTGGCTGAGCAGCTGCAGATGAGCCGGACGCCCGTTCGGGAAGCGTTGCTGATGCTGGAAGCTGATGGGTTAGTGCAGCGACGCCCGAAACGGGGCATGGTCGTGCGCAGCTATACGGAACGCGATGTCCACGAAGTCTATCGTCTGCGGGCAATCTTAGAGGGGGTCGCGGCACGCGAGGCGGCAGCGCGGATGAGGACAGAGCACCTGCAGAGGATGCGGGAGTTGTGTCGGGAAATGGAGGAGTTGATTCAACGTGTTCCAGACGCGGACGCATCGCACCGAATGCTCTGGGTCAGAGCAATCGTCGCGAAGAATAATGAGTTTCATCGGACGTTCATCCGGGCGAGCCAGTTTTCGCTCTTGGAGAGGGTCTTGAAGAGCGTCGTGGAGGTACCGTTGATTTTCCGCGCCTTCTCTTGGTATACGAGGGAACAGTTGCAACGGTCGAATGCTCAGCATGGGGAGTTGGTCAGGGCATTCGAAGCACGGGATGCGGAATGGGCGGAACGAGTTATTCACGAGCACTTGGAGCTAGCGCGTGTGGCTTTGTTAGAGCGGATCCGTTCCGTTGGGCAAGAGCTAGAGTCGGTATGAAGGGCTCATTTTGAAAGGGCCCTTCGGCATGCAGGGATTGTGCAGGGCGAGGCTTAAAAGAGGGGGCATCTCAAGATGGTGGGGATGCTCCCCTACAAAGGATCAACCCGGGTTGGCCGGAGAGGCGGTAGCGTAATTATTCGAACGCACGAGATGCTGCACGTATTTGCAACCATCCCTGAAGCTATCGAGGAGATTCGTCAGGGACGGATGGTCATCATCGTAGATGATGAAGATCGGGAGAACGAAGGAGATCTTTGTTGCGCGGCTGAGAGGGTGACGCCCGAGATCATCAATTTCATGGCGCGGTGGGGACGAGGGTTGATTTGCCTATCGCTGACAGAGGAGAAATGTGAACAGTTGGGGCTGTCGCTGCAAGTAGGGGGGGAGGAGAATAGATCGCCTTATGGGACGGCTTTTTGCGTATCCATTGATGCGCGGGAAGGGATTACGACGGGGATTTCGGCCCAGGATCGGGCGCGGACGATTCAGGCGGCTATCGCTCCTGGGGCGAAGCCATGGGATTTAGTGCGTCCTGGGCATGTATTTCCGCTTCGAGCGCGACGTGGTGGTGTACTGGTTCGGGCTGGTCATACGGAGGCCTCTGTGGATTTAGCGCGGCTGGCAGGATTGCAACCGGCGGGAGTCATCTGCGAGATCCTGAATGAGGATGGGACGATGGCGCGGTTGCCGGATCTTCTGAGCTTCGCTCAACGGCACGCCTTGAAGGTTATCACCATCGCCGAGCTTATCCGCTATCGGTTGCAACGGGAAGTACTTGTTCGGATAGTGGCTGAAGCTTCCTTGCGCTCTCGTTACGGCTTTTGGAGAGCTCTGGCATTTGAGTCTGCATTGAATCCTCGCGAAGTGCACGTGGCTTTGGTGAAAGGGGAGATCACGGGGAGTGATCCTGTGTTGGTCCGGGTTCATGCAGGGCTGAGTTTGGACGATATTTTCCCCTGTGAGTGCGGGCAAGGAGGGATGATAGAAGCGGCTCTTCAGGTGATCGCTCAGGCCGGCCGAGGGATTTTCCTTTATCTCACCCGAGATCATGAGCTTGGACCTGTGCTGCTTCGAGATCTGCGTTGGCATCGAGAGGACGGTGGGCCAGCTCACGTGCCCCCCTCCGCAAGTGAGAAGACGGACGACGGACTCATTTCCTCTCGGGATATGCGCGATTATGGGGTTGGAGCGCAGATCCTCCACCTCTTGGGTGTTCGCCGCATGCGGCTTTTGACGAATCATCCGAGGAGGTTGGCTGCGCTGGCGGGATTTGGGTTGGAGGTCGTCGAGTGTCTTCCCCTGATTCGTAGGGGATGAGCTATCGAATTCGGTGAGCTCAACGTGAGGAGGAGATCATCATGAGCCATTCCCCTCTGACGCGGATTGGAGTAATTGTTCCTTCGTCGAATACGACGATGGAGCGCGAGTTGTGGGCGATGTTGCCGAAGGGGTATAGCTTGCATGCGGCGCGGATGCGGATGCGGCACGTGACTCCGGAAGAGCTGGCGCGAATGGATGAGGATTCGGTTCGAGCGGCTGAAGAGCTGGCGGATGCACAGGTAGCGGCCATTGCCTATGGGTGTACGATCGCTATTATGTGTCGGGAACCGGGGTATGAGCGCCAGGCGCAGGCACGTCTGGAGGATGCGTCGGGTGTCCCCGTTATCTTGAGTGCGACGGCTGTACTGGATGCGCTTCGAGAACTTGGGATGCGACGAGTGGCTGTGGCCACGCCATATTTGGATTCGGTGGCTGCCTTGGAGCTCGCGTTCCTGCGTCAGTACGGAATCGCAGTGGTGGACAACAGGAATCTGAACATTGCGGAAAATGTGGTCGTCGGGGAGCAATCCGAAGAGGTGACCTATGAGTTGGTTCGTCGGCTTGATCTCCGCGGAGCCGATGGTGTGCTGATCAGTTGTGCGCAATTGCCGAGCGCCGGAGTTATTGAGCGGCTCGAACGAGAATTCGATCTCCCTGTCATCAGCACCAACACAGCGACTCTGTGGGCATTGTTCCGTCGTCTGGGGCGTCCTCTTGCTGTGAGGGGATATGGACGGCTCTTGGCAGGGGAGCTGAGGGCTGCTTAGCTGATACGACAGGGGCCGAGCGTAAAAGAGCGGGGGGATGGTAGGGCATCTCACGCGTCGTGGTCTCTTTCGGCTTGCTATTTGTGGAGCCATCAGCCTGGGATCAACTTTCGCGGGGAGGCAACGGAGCGTGAACGATCGAGGTGAGAGGAGAGAGTTACGTCACATGGTGGCTGAGGCATGTCGAATTTTAGGGATGGAGGGGCAAGGGGACACCATCTTCGGACATGTCTCAGCTCGGGTGGATGAGAAGCGATATTGGATGAAGGGAGCAGGGGTCGGATTGGAAGAGGTGGACGAGTTCGATGTGCTCCTCTTGGACCTGGAAGGAAATCGCTTGGAGGGGGGGAGAGAACGGCATCTCGAGTATCCGATTCACAGCGAGATTTATCGGAGACGACCGGATGTGCGAGCTGTTGTGCATACGCATCCGCTCTTTTCAACTGTCCTTGGGGCGACGGAGGTGGGATTGAAGCCGGTGACTCACGAGGGGAGTTTTTTTGTTCCTCCTCCGATCCCTGTTTTTACTCAGACGAGTGATTTGATCGTGACGCGGGAGTTAGGAGAAGCTGTGGCTGAGGCTTTGGGAGCGCATCGGGCGATCTTCTTGCGAAATCATGGGGTCGTGGTAACGGGGGCGACAGTAGAAGAGGCGTGCGTGGGGGCGATCCTCTTGGAGAAGGCGGCGCGAGCGCAGCTTCAGGCTGCAGGGGCGGGGGCATTGGCATGGACTTCGGACGAGGAGGCTCTTCGGAAAAGAGAGCGGATTTATACCCCATCAAGGATACAGGCCATATGGGAGTATTATCGTCGGAAGCTGATCCGAACGAAAGCGTGCTGACAGAAGGAGGGAGATATGGATTCGAAAGCCTTTCTGCAAGAGCTGCTTCGCGACTTGGAACCTTTGCGACAAGCGCACCGAGAGATCACCGAAGAGTTTTATAGTCGGCCCCGTAGTCCTCACCAGACGGTGACGTTGTTGAGCGATAGGTGTTACCGGGAGTTGCAGGGAGCGATTCAAATTGCACAGCAGGTTCCCTATTTTGTGGATGTCGATCGGGATCTCTTTCAAATGATCACCCAGCAGGTGGCCGACGAGGCGCGGCATTATCACCTTCTGGCGGAGGTTCTGGAGGGGATTTTAGGGCGGCCTCTTCGACGAGAAGAGCTCCGGCCGGTTCCATTGACGCTCGAGCAGAATCGAGCGATGTACGATGAATATGGGCGTGATATCGTGGAGCGGTTCGCCTCCTTGGGATTGGGGGCGGAGTACATGTCGGCGGCGATCAATGATGTCGTCATCCAACGAGGGGAGCCCGAGGTCGCGCGAGCATATCGGCAGATCAACAGGGATGAGAATTTCCATGCGAAGCTAGGGATGTTAGGTGTGGAGCGATATGCGACGACGCCCGAGCGTCAGGAGAAGGCTCGGCGTGCTGCCCTGCGCACGGCGGAATTGCATTTGCAGGCTTATGAGCAGCTCTTCCGCACGGTGCGGGAGTTGGAGGGATAGGTGAGATGTCTCGGGTACGCATCACGCTCGCGTGCTGGGATTACGATCGAACCCGAGCCCTTCGAGAAGGGAAAGTGTCGGTGGAGGGTGTGGATCTCATCTATCTCTCCCTCCCTCCGGAGGAGACCTTCTGGAGAATGGTGCGGCATGAGGAGTTTGACGCTTCGGAGATGTCATTCTCCACGTATGTGACCCTCCGTGCTCGGGGAGATGAGCGTTTTGTGGCGATCCCCGTTTTCCCCTCGCGGATGTTTCGGCACTCGGCCATCTACGTGAGGGCGGCATCGGAAATCCAAAGGCCGGAGCAGTTGAAGGGGAAGCGGGTGGGCGTGCCTGAGTATCAGATGACGGCAGCTGTCTGGGTGCGTGGCTTGCTCCATCACGAGTATGGGGTGAAGACCTCTGACGTGGAGTGGTTCACGGGAGGGCTCGAAGAGCCAGGGCGGCAGGAGAAGGTGGAGCTCCAATTACCTGCGGAGATTCGGGTGACGCCGATCGCCCCTACGCGGACACTGACGGAGATGCTGGAGGTGGGAGAGTTAGATGCGGTGGTGAGCGCCCGAGCTCCTTCGGCGCTCCGGCGGGGAACAGTGACGCGACTCTTCAACAACTATTGGGAGGAGGAAGAGAGGTATTATCGGCGAACAGGGATCTTCCCGATCATGCACGTCCTCGTCCTCCGACGAGATATCTACGAGAAGCATCGGTGGGTGGCGCAAACGCTCTACCACGCCTTCGAGGAGGCCAAGCGTTTCGCTATGCGAGAGATGGAGGAAGTGGCCGCGGTGAAGGTGATGCATCCCTGGATTGGGGCGGAGGTGGAGCGCTTGCGCGCGATGTTTGGAGAAGATTGGTGGCCCTATGGGGTCGAGTCAAATCGTCGGACGGTCGAGATGCTCATTCAATATCTTCAGGAACAAGGCCTGATTGCTCGTCCCTTGGGGGTCGAGCAGCTCTTCGCTCCGGAGACGCTGGAGCGGGCGAAAGTGTAACTCCCATCAAGGAGGAACAGGATATGGAATTCTGCTTGAACTTCTTTCCGGATGCGTGGCCGGATCGCAAGCCGGGAGATCAGTATTTTCGAGAGGCTCTCGATCTCGTCGAAATGGGAGAGGAGCTCGGATACGACAGCGTGAAGATCGTCGAGCATTACTTCCGTCCCTATGGGGGGTACAGCCCCAATCCCATTGTCTTCCTCGCTGCGGCTTCGCAGCGAACGCGTCGGATGCGGTTCATCACCGGGTGCGTCTTGCCCGTGTTCAACCATCCGCTGAAGCTGGCTGGCGAGATCGGGATGATTGATTGCATCAGCGGGGGGCGATTCGAACTGGGGATCGCTCGGGCGTTCCTCCCGCACGAGTTCGATGCCTTCGGTGTCCCTTTGGATGAGAGTCGCGCGCGATTTGAGGAGGGCGTGGATATCCTGATTCGGCTCTTGAGCCAGGAGAATGTCGTCCACGAGGGGCGCTTCCATCGGTGGTCGCGGCCGGTCACCTCGCTCCCCCGTCCTGTACAGAAACCACATCCGCCGATTTGGATCGCGACTGTGGCGACTCGGGAGTCGTTTGAATGGGTGGGGCGTCGCGGGTATCGGCTCATGGTCGTGCCTTATCTCGCTCCCTATAAGGAGCTGGCCGAGAATATCCACCTTTACCGGGAGATGTATCGTGCTGCTGGGCATCCTCCGGAGAACGAACGCGTGCTCATGGTCTTGCACATGTATGCGGCTGAGTCTCCGCGAGAAGCTCGGGAAGGGGCTCGCCCTCACATGATGCAGTACATTCAGACCTTCTTACATGCCGTCAGGGAGTGGGCGGATCGGCGGTCGAGCTCTTACAATCCGGCGTATGCGAAGATCCCGGAGATCCTAGAAGCCATGACCTACGAGCGCATCCTGGAAGAGCGTCGGGCTTTGATCGGAACTCCCGACGAAATCGTCGAGCAGATGCGATACCTCGAATCCGTTTTCGGTCGTATTGATGTCCCCGCCATGCAAGTGAATTTCGGCATGATGCCGTTTGAGAAGGCGCGACGCTCGATTGAGCTCTTCGCTAAGTATGCCATGCCCAAGCTGAGATGACGGGCAATCGTCTTGTCTCAGGAGGAAGGAACTATGGGAGCATGGATCTTCTACCACAAACATGGTTGAGCCGCGTGCGAGCAAGCGAAAGCGTGGCTTTCGCAAAGAGGTGTTCCCTATCGGGATGTTGATATCCTTTCCTCTCCTCCGTCTCGGGAGGAGCTCCGGCGCATCGCGCGTGAGCTGCCGGAGGGGTTGCGAGACTTGATCAATCCCAATAAGGTCGGAGAGGACGTGTATCAGCGACATCTCGCAGGACGAGAGAGAACAGTCTCGGAGCAGGAGCTCTTGGAGATCTTCTCCTGCTATCCGGATCTTCTGCGCAAACCCATTATTGTGACCCCGCATGGGATAAGTGTGGGATTCGATCCGGAGCGCTTGGAGGCGCTCTGGGAGAAAGAACAAAGAATCGGAGGCGAGCCATGAAGGGACTTTCCTTTCTTTTTCTTCTTTCGCTTTTGCTCATCGTTCCTGCAAGAGCTCAGGTGACGACGGCTCAGCTTGCCGGACAGGTGAAGGATCCGGCCGGAGCTGTGATCGTCGGGGCTTCGGTGAAGGTTCGAAATGTGATGACCGGATTGATTCGTGAGACGACGACCTCAGAGAGTGGTACCTATCTTCTCCCCAATCTGCCTCCGGGGACATATGAGCTCGAAGTTATGGCGCCGGGGTTTCGTCCCTATCGGCAGCAGCAGTTGGAACTGACCATCGGTCAGAATGCGACGCTCGATGTTCGGCTCGAAATAGGGGAAGTGACTGAGGTGGTGACCGTCACCGGACAGGCGATCTTGCTCGATACAAGCAAAACTGAAATCAGTCAGGTCGTCTCGGAGAGACAGATCTCAGACCTTCCGATCAGCGGACGCAACTTCGTGGACTTTGTGCTCCTCGGCGCGAAAGTCGCCGTCGGTCGAGCGAATCTCGGCGGTGGACCGCAACAAGAGCCTCCCGTGGGGGTGGGAGTGACGGCGGCGGCCCGCCTCTCCTTTGGCGGACAGACCGAATACAGCACGTTTGTCGCTGTAGACGGCGTGGATACGACGCAGACATTCAATGGGCTCCAACGGAGTGCCCCCTCACAAGAGGTCGCCAAGGAGTTTCGCATCGTCAATACGTCGTATTCGAGCGAGTTCGGACGGGGCTTCGGCCTTGTTAATATCATCACGCGTTCCGGAGGCAACGACCTACATGGCAGCGCGTACGTCTATCTGCGGAACGAGGCCTTAGATGCCCGAAACATCCTTCAACCTCCGGATCTGGATCGCCATCGCCAGGTTCAATATGGAGCGGTAGTCTCGGGTCCGATCCGTAAGGACCGGACATTCTTCATCGGTAACTACGAGGGGCAGCAGCGCGATCAGAACCCGCTCTTTGCTGAGGTCATCCTGAGGAACCTCGCCGCCCTCAATCGCGCCAAGCGTGCTCTGGGGTTTCGCGAGGAGGACATAGGCATTCTGCAGACCAACGACTATAACGTGCTCTTCGGGAAAGTCGATCATTATCTCACACCAGCTCATACCCTCTCGGTACGGTACAACTTGGTTAAGGGCGAGAGTCTCAACGTGCTTCCCATTTCGCGTGCCTCCATGGCGCCTTCGACGGCGCGCGATAACGACCTCTCCGATCAGAGTCTGGCTGTAGGGGTTATGTCTCTTGGAGGAAGCCGGCTCGTCAATGAAGTGCGTTTTCAGTATGCTCGTCGAAATTTCACCTTCGACCCTGTCGCTTTTACCGAGCCGGCGCTGGAGATCCCGAATCTCATCCTCATGGGCCACTCGTATTCGGATTTCGAATTCTATCGAGAGTCGCGCATTCAATTCTTGGACAATTTCACTCTTGTCCGAGGGAGGCATGCCCTCAAGCTCGGCTTCGATTACAATCGGCTCTGGACAACGGAGCAGTGGACTATCTTCTATCCCATGCGGGTGATCTTCCCGAGCTTGACGGCTTTCTTGAGCGATCCGCCTACGGTGGCGGCCCTTCAGTGGCTACCCCCTCGATCGCGACCGGATATCTCTGTGGATCCGCGAACGAGAGCAGTACCCGAGGAGTGGCAGCGGGCTGGGCGGGCATCTATCGCGCACCATCTCCTCGGATTTTTCGCGCAGGATGAATGGCGCCCGCGGCCAAATTTCTCGTTCATCTACGGGTTCCGATGGGATGCGCATCTTGTTCCTACAGATCTTGTCGGGCGCGACCTGAACAATATCCAACCGCGCGTTGGGTTTTCCTATAGTCTTGGGGGACGTCGGAAGACGATTCTTCGAGGCGGCGCAGGGCTTTTCCATGACAAGTTCTTGCTTGGAGATCTCTTGGCAACGCGTCTCGTCTCTAATCAGTTTTGGGGGACGGTCTTTCCCTCGCTCGCGAATCGTCCGGGGCAGGTGGTTTGGTTCGCCATATCGGGACCTCCTGTCGCTACGCCCGCCTTCTTCACGTGGTTGCGAACCGGAGTGTATCCCTCTCCGAGCGATCCCGCGATTCGTCTGATCGGAGCCACGAACTTTGATCGAAGCAATGCGCAACCCTACAGCTTCCAAACGAGTCTAGAGATTGAGCAGGAGATCACCCCGAGGCTCGTTCTCACGGCGAACTATTTGCGCGTGCGCGGGCTCAAGCTGACCGCCTTTCGCGGGAACTATAACGCATTTCCCACGGGACGGGCGCCGAATGGGAAGCCTTTCTACGGCGGGCGTCGGTTTTCTGAGTACCTCCTGGCCGCTTTCTACCAATACTGCGCATGGTCCACGTATGACGGAGGGACATGGGGAGTCCGATTCCGACCGTCAGAGGCCTTGGACGTGATGGCTCATTATACGTTCTCCAAGACCATTGACATGCCGACCAATATTGCGCTCCAAAATATCCCTGAGGATCCGCTCAACTGGAACCTCGACCGTGCCCTATCTAATCAGCACCTCGCGCATCGTTTCGTACTGAACTTCCTCACGACGGCTCCCTCTTCCTGGGGGATTGTCAGGGGATTCAAGCTGAGTGGGATCGTCCGGCTCGAGTCACCGCGATACTTCACGGTCTCAACGGGCGCTGACACCAATGGGGATGGCAATCCGTTGACGGATCGTCCTGGGTTATTGGGGCGCAATACATACAAGGGGGACTCTTACTATAGTGTGGACCTCCGCCTCAGTCGGATGCTCCGTGTGAGCGAGCGGGTCACGGTGGAGCCACTTGTGGAGTTCTTCAATCTCTTCAACACGGTGAATGTGATCGAGATCAACACTGTATGGGGAGCGCCGACGTTGGATGCTCCACCCAATCCTCTCTTTGGCTTTGGCACGCCGCGTGCCGTCGCGAATGCTCGACAGATCCAACTGGCGCTCAAACTCCAATTCTGACTCTTCTCAAGGAGGGGACGATGAGACTGGTGACCTATTCATTCCGAGGCTTTCACCGTTTGGGGGTTGTGCGCGGAGAAGCTGTCATAGACCTGACCCGGGCGCTGGAGCAGTGGTATGCCTGGAGGGGTGAGACGAAGGCGGAGGCACGAGCCCAGTGGGTGGCGCCTCCTGGGGATATGGTGGGATTTTTAGCCCATGGGCCGTGGGCGTTGGAGGAGGCGCAGGAAGCTGTGGAGGAGGTTCGGAATCGGCTCTCGGACGGGGTCTTGCGGGCACAGGGGATCGTTTTCGAACTGTCGGAGGTGAAGCTGGAAGCGCCTGTGCGCCGGCCGGGGAAGATTGCGTGTCTCTGGGTCAACTATGTGGAGCATGGGAATGAGGCCGCCATCGTCCCGCCGACTAAGGAGCCGGTCTTCTTCGCGAAATTCTCGGACGTCGTTATTGGTCCTGGGGATCCGATCCAATTGCCGCGCGTGAGTCAGGCGGTGGATTATGAGGCGGAGTTAGCGGTCGTTATCGGGCGGGAAGGGAAGCATATTCCCGAGGAGAGCGCCTTGGAGTATGTGGCCGGTTATACAATCCTGAACGACGTGAGTGCGCGTGACTTCAACCTGAAGACGCTCTTGGGAGTGGTAGGGCCGTACATCATCCAGAAGACCTTCGACACGTTTGCGCCAATGGGGCCGTACTTGGTCACGCGAGATGAAGTGCCCGATCCCCATGCCCTTCCGATTCGGCTCTGGATCAATGGGGAGTTGATGCAGGATGGGAACTCGGGGGAGATGATCTTTAAGATTCCGCGGATCATCAGCTATCTCTCCCGGGTGGTGACATTGCGTCCTGGGGACGTCATCTCGACAGGGACTCCTCCGGGAGTCGGACATTGGCGAACACCGCCGCGCTACTTGCAGCCGGGAGAAACGGTGCGGATTGAAATTGGGAACCTGGGTGTTTTGGAGAATCCCGTCATTCGAGAGGGAGAGGGTTGAGAACTGCTCACGAGGCTATTGACAAAAATGGCTGAATTCGGTGTATGAAGACTTTACGCGTGAGGAGAGAAAGCCCATGCCGGTGAGTGGGGATGAGTTTCGCCGGGCGCTGAGCCAATTCGCCAGCGGGGTCACAGTGGTGACGACTCGAGACGCCATAGGGCAACCGCTCGGGCTGACCGTCAGCGCTTTCTGTTCGGTTTCGCTCGAGCCGCCTTTGGTTCTTGTGTGTGTGGATAAGAAGGCATCCAGTTATTCGGGATTTCTGGAGAGCCGAGCCTTTGTCGTCCATATCCTGGCGGAGGATCAGGAGGAGCTCTCTCGGCGGTTTGCTACAAAGGATCCGAAGAAGTTCGAGGGGGTGATCTATCGGAGAGGGATTGAAGGGATTCCGGTTTTGGAAGGGGCAGTGGCGACGCTGGAATGTCGTCTTGTGCAGGCATATGAGGGAGGGGATCATACGATTTTCGTGGGGCAGGTGGAAGGGGCGAGCGTGAGGGAGGAGGCTCTTCCCCTTCTCTATTTCCGTGGGGCCTATCGGCGCCTGCGGTCTGTGTGAATGATGGAGGTGAGGTATGAGGAACGGACAGTTTCTTTTAGGATCCCGCGGGTGCGGGAAGTTTCACTTTGGAGGGAGGGAGATGTTGAAGAGGCACGGGGTGAGCCGATGGGTTTTGGTGGGTGTGGTGAGCTTGTGGATAGGGGGGATAGTCTTCGCCCAGACGGGGAGTATCAGTGGGGTCGTGCGGGATGAGCGGGGGGAGGTGATCAGTCAGGCGAGCGTGCGGGTGAGGAATGTGGACACGGGAGAGGTGAGGATGGGGGTAACAGATGAGGGGGGGAGGTATAGTTTCCCCTCGTTGGCTCCCGGGGTATATGAGATTGTGGTGGAAGCTCCGGGATTTCGGCGGTTTGTTCAGGCAGGGGTTCGAGTGACCGTAGGGGGAAGTGCGGTAGTGGATGTGGTGTTGAAGGTGGGGGAGATCGTGGAGCAAGTGGTGGTGACGGGGGAAGCGCCTGTGGTGGAGACGACGCGGATAGACATCAGTCGGGTGGTGGAGGAGCGAGAGATTGGGGCTTTGCCGATTCTGGGGCGGAATTTTGTGGATTTTGTGAAGCTCTCCAGTCAGGTGGCGGTGGCGCGGGGGGATTTGACGGGGGGAGCCTTCCAAGAGCCGACAGTGGCGGTGGGATCGGCGGCGGTGCCGCGGTTGACGTTTGGGGGGCAGAATGAGCGGCTGACGTTGGTGCAGATCGATGGGGTGGATAATTCGCAGACGATCACGGGGTTGCCACGGGCGACGCCGTCGCAGGAGGCGGTGCGGGAGTTTCGGGTGGTGAACAGCACGTATGGGGCGGAGTATGGGCGGTTTTTGGCGGGGATGGTCAACATTGTGACGCGCAGTGGGACAGAGGAGGTGCATGGGGGAGTGTACTATTATGGGATGAACGATGCGCTGAATGCGCGGTCGGTCTTGCAGCCGAAGGGGGTCAGCAAGACGTTGCGGCAGCATCAGTTTGGGGCCGTAGGGGGAGGGCCTCTGGTGCGGGGGCGAGTGTTCGGGTTTGGCAACTATGAGGGGCAGCGGCGGGCGGAGGCCAATCTCTTCAGTCGAGTGATTTTGGAGAATGTGGAGGCGGTCAATCGGGTGAGAAGAAGCCTGGGGCTGACGCCGGAGACGACGTCCTTGTTGAAGGTGAACAACTATGATCAATTTTTGGTGAAGGTGGAGCCAAGTTTCACGGAGAAGCATCGGGGGAGTTTCCGGTACAATTTTTTGGATTCGGAGACGCGGAACTTCTTGGGGGGAGGGGGAAGGGCGAGTCCTGCGTCTTCGACGCGGCGGAATGCCTTTGTGCGGGATCAGGCGTTTGTGGTGGGGGTGACGTCTGTTGTGTCGGCGACGACGGTGAACGAGGGGCGGTTTCAGTGGGGGAGGCGGAGGTTTGAGTTTCCCTCGGTTCTGCATGAGCCGGCATTGGAGATTCCGAATCTGATCATCATGGGGAAGAGCACGTCGGATGTGGATTTCTATCGGGAGACGCTGGTGCAGGGGGTGGAGCAGGTCACGCTGACGCGGGGGGAGCATGAGCTGAAGTTTGGGATGAATGTGAATCATTATCGAGATGCGGTTCGGTGGGAGCTCTTTTTCCCGGCGCGGATTCTCTTCCCGGGGTTGGGGGCGTTTTTGGGGCTTCCTCCTTTTGAGCGGCCGACGCCGGCGCTGTTTCAGTGGCCGATGGCGGTGGGGGTGGGGCGGCATCCGGGGATTCCGTGGCGAGAGCGGGCTGTTCCCACGGCATGGGAGGAGTTGATCCGGAAAGAGTTTCAGTGGGAGCACTGGGGGGTTTTCTGGCAGGATCGGTGGCGAGTGACGTCGAATCTGACGTTCTCCTATGGGATTCGGTATGACTTCGATACCCTGCCCAAGGAGTTTGCGGATCGGGATTATGACAATGTGCAGCCTCGGGTAGGACTCTCCTACGGGTTTCAGGGAGGGCGAGGGGTCCTCCGAGCGGGCTTCGGGATCTTCCATGATGTCAAGCGCATACCAACTCACTGGATAATGGCTGATCAGGTCTTGGGATGGGGAGTACCGACGCCCTTGTGGGAGCTGGGTCCGTTCAATCGTCGGACAGGGTTTGTGGCCTTTCGGTCGCTGGTGGGTCCGGCTGCAGCGGCGCCCGCCATGGTCGCCTTTTTACAAAGAGGGGAGCTGCCGGGGGAAGATCAAGGGGTGATCTGGACGCATCCTCCGCAGCGGGATCTTCGAACCCCTTATAGTGAGCAGGCGAGCTTGGAGCTGGAGTATGAGCTGTCGCCGGGTCTGTCGGTCTCGGCGTCGTATCTCTTCGTCCATGGATTGAAGATTCCGTCGATACATTCGAATCTGAATGCCTTTCGGACGGGGGCGACTCCGGATGGACGGCCACTCTTTCGTGGACGACGGGATCCTCGATTCTTGAGCGTTCTACCCCCTCGCAACGATGATCGGCACCTTTACCACGGGGGGACGTTTTCGATCAAGAGGCGGTTCCGTTCCCATTTCAGTTTCCAGGTCAATTACACGGTCTCTAAGACGATCTCGCTGTATGACCCGATGGGATGGGGATTGGATATCGCTCAGCCAGCAATTAATCCGGAGAATGAGCGTCTCGAGCGCTCGCTTTCGAATCAACACGTGGGACAGAGATTGGTAGCGACCTTTTTGGGGGAGGGGCCGAGGGAGCGGCTGCGGGGTGTGCTGCGGGATTTCCGGCTGGGGGTGATTCTTACGGCGGAAGGTCCCCGATATTCGACGGTTTATGCGGGGGTCGACGCCAATGGGGATGGGAATCCGAATAATGACCGGCCGGGGCGGTTGGGGAAGAATACCTTCCGAGGGGATCGCTTTGTGGATGTGGGGGTGAGGATCTCCCGTCGGGTGGCTCCTTTCGGAGAGCGGGGGTCGGCGGAAGTGTTGATGGAGTTCTTCAATCTTCTGAACACGGTCAATATCAAGAGCTTCAATACGGTGTGGGGATCGGACGATTTGAACATTCCTCCCCCCGCGATTCTGGCCTTCGGATCTCCGAGGGAGGTGTTTAATCCTCGGTATGTGCAGTTTGCGGTGAAGATCTCTTTCTGAAGGAGGAAGGGATTATGAGGACGATAAGTGTCACCTTTGGGGAGAAGATGAGTCCTGAGCAGGCGCGAGCGCAGGTGGACCGTCTCTATGAGATGGTCTATGAGCGATGGGATCGGAAGATCACGCGAGGGCGGTTCATGACAGATCTGCAGCAAGGTCGACTTCCGATGGAAGCCATTCGGGTGTTTTGGAAGAACTGGTATGCTTTTGTTTCAGAGATCAATAACCTCATCGGGTGCTCCTATCAGCGGCACATTTGGTTTTTCAAAAGACATCCAGATCTTCTTGCGGCCTTCAGCGCGAAGGTGGCGGATGAGTTGATGAATCCGCGTCCCCCGGGACATATCCTCGTGGTCATCGAACAGGGGAAGGCTTTTGGCCTGAGTGAAGAGGAGATGATCGAATGTCGGATGCTCCCTGAGTGTCGGGCTCTTTTGGAATGGGCGCGAGGACTCCTCTATGAGGGAACGATCACGGAGTGGTGGGCATTCCTGTCCTGCGAAGAGCCGATTGGGCATTGGGCACGACAGTGGAGAGAGGCCTTAGTCCGTCACTATGGATTCCAGGAGCCACAGACGAGATATTTCCAAGTGCATGAGGAAGCAGATCTTGAGGAGCATGAAGGGATCATGGGACATGGGGAGTTCAATCGGCAGTGCTTGCAGCGGCTTTTACAAGAAGGAATGGTTCTGTTTCGGCCGGGCTTTGACTTGGAGTACTGTGCGATGACGTCGGTGGACTATTTGGCCCTTTTCTTCGATGGTGTGTATCGGCATGTCGTCGAGGGGGAGGGGGCATAGAAGGGGGATCCCATGCGGGAGCGTGCGACGATCATCCCAGGGACTTCTCGGGAATGGGAGGAGCATCCTCGTTCTCCGGGGTTGAAGCGCAAGCCGTTGTTGAGTCTGGAGGTAGACGGGGTGGAATTCTCCTGTTCTCTCGTCCGGGCGGAGGAGGGGGCAGAGGTCGCGGAGCACGTTCATGAAAGGGAGGAAGATATTGCTTACGTGCTCTCGGGGCGGGCGACGCTCAGCATTGGGGGAGAGGAGCGGGAGCTGCACGAGGGGATGTTGGTCCGTATTCCGGCAGGGATCCCGCATCGGATTGTGAATTGTCGTGAGGGCTTTCAGGTCCTCAGCCTCTTTCTGTCCCCCCGTCCACGGGGGAGAATCTCGAAAGGAGGGGAGACTATGGTGGCCGTAACAAAGAAGCTGGAACTCGGACAGAAGCTGACGCCTGAGCAAGCGAAAGAGATTGTCGATGCCCTCTATGAGCGGATGCATGAACGGGCGCGTGCCGTTGTGGGTGAGGGGCGATACATGAGGGCGTTGAAGGCGGGGACCTTGCCCTTTGAGGGGATTAAGGTCTTCTGGCAGAACTGGTACGGGTTTGTCGCGGAGATCAATAACTTCATCGGATGCGCTTACCAGTTTCATCTGCCGTTTTTCAAGAGGAATTGGGACCTGTTGGGGCCATTTTCCGCGAAGGTGGCCGATGAGCTCATCCATCCGAAACCTCCGGGACATGTTGAGATTGTGATCAAGCAGGGGGAGATCTTCGGACTGAGGGCGGAGGAGATGATCGAGTACGAGATGCTTCCGGAGTGCCGAGCGCTGGTGGAGTGGCATCGTGGGGTTCTGCACGAGGGAACGATGGCGGAGTTCTGGGCGAGTATTGCATGGGAGGAATACGTCGGACATTGGGCGAGGGAGTTCCGAGAGGCGTTGCTCTCGAAGTATGGTCTGAAGGAAGACCAGGTTCCCTATTTTGTGACCCACGAAGAAGCGGACCTGGAGGAGCATGAAGGGGTCATGGGGCATGGGGAGTTCAATCGCGCGGTGTTGCAGCGCATCTTGCAGGAGGGACGAGCCGATTTTCGGCCGGGGTTCTCGCTGGAGTATGCTGCGCTCACATCGGTGGACCTTTTTGCCCTCTTTCTGGAGGGCGTGTATCGGCATGTCATGAAGGGGGAGAGTTAACTTCGGGATGGAGGCGGTGGGGAAGTTCTGCGGACCTTTCCTTTTCCGAGGGGCTCCCCCCTTCTGGGGGAGCTCCCTTGGAAGAAATCACAGTGAATCCAATAACGGAGGCTAACATATGACTCGATTGAGTGCGGCTGATATTCGTGGAGTTGTCGGTATTGTTCCCACTCCCGCCAAGGAGGGAGCGAATCGGTGGGATGCCGTCCAAACAGTTAATCTGGAGGAGACGGCGCGGATGGTGGAGGCTTTGGTGGAAGCGGGTATTGACGTGATCATGACCAATGGGACGTTCGGAGAGGGGGCATCTCTGACCTGGGATGAGGTGCAAGCGTTCGTGGATACGATCGTCCAGGTCGTGCGCAAGCGCGTGCCTGTCTTTGCTGGGGCGACGACACTGAATACGCGAGACACTATTGCGCGGGGGCGTGCCTTGCGGGATCTGGGAGCGGATGGACTCTTCGTCGGGCGGCCCATGTGGATCGCTTTGGATGATCGGGGGATCGTGCAGTTTTATCGGGATCTCGCGGAGGCGTTGCCTGATATGGCGGTGGTTATTTACGACAATCCGGGTGCTTTCAAGGGCAAGATCTCGGCAGCGGTCTATCGAGAGTTGAGTCGGATCCCTCAGATCGTTGCCTCTAAGCACATTGGGCTCTTAGGGGGGGATGCTTTCTTGGCCGATCTGCGTGCTGTCGAGGGGAGGATTCGACTCTTACCTTTGGAGAGCGATTGGTACTATTGGGCGCGGTTGTTCCCCGAGGAGGTGGTGGCCTGTTGGTCGGGGAATGTGGCGTGCGGGCCGGCTCCTGTGGTTGCGCTGAAGGAAGCGATCTTTGCTGGAGATTGGGAACGAGCGCGCCGCCTGACGGAGGAGATCGAGTGGGCGCTGGAGCCTCTCTTTCCGGGAGGGAGCTTCCAAGAGTTTTTAAAGTACAGCATTCAGCTCGATAATGCGCAATTTGAGGGAGCGGGATTCATCCGGCCTGGTCCGACACGTCCTCCTTATACATGGGCTCCGGAGGCGTACCTGGAAAGCGCTCGGGAATCAGGGCGACGATGGGCCCAGCTTCAACACCGATACGCACGACGGGCTACAGCAGCGTAGGAGGTGACCATGGGAGAAGAGGCCTATCTCCGCAAGTTGGATGAGATTGTGGGGCGATATGTGGAAGCCTCACAATGGCCGAAGTACGCCGAAGAAGCCCTGACGATCGAAGGGGCGCGGGTGTACGTCCAGCAGCATGGGATCTTCACCCGGGCGAGCCGTCAGCATTGGGCGTTTGTCGTCGGGAATTGTCCTATCGGAGAGGTGCGGTGGTTTATCGAGAAGGAGAATCTGTACGAGGAAGAGGCGATTCCCGAGCAGTCCCATTTCCAGTGGATCCTCAAGATGGGGCGCGCCTTGGGGATGAGCGATGCGGAGGTCATTAATGCGACGCCTTTGGTGACGACACGAGTCAGTCTGCACGTGTGGGAGAATCTGACGAAAAATCGTCCGTGGTGGATCGGATTAGCAGCTAAGGCCGTTCTGGAACGTGTTAATGCTCCTCACTGTGGAGCTATCTCGGCGCGGATGGCGGAGTCTTGGAAGCGACATCTCGGTCTTCCAGAGGATGCTCTGACGTTTTGGACGCGACACCACGTCCTTGATCAGGTACACGCCGGAGGAGCTTATGACTTTCTCGTTCGGTATGTGTCAGCGCCTGAGCAGTGGGACGACATTACTCGTGCGGCTGAGGAGTCCATGCTCGCCTTTCAGATCTTCTGGGATGGAATCGTTGCCGCTGTCCGAGACCGGGAGGGAGTGCCGATGAGCTCTTGAGAGAAGAGGCGGTCCCTTTCCCCTTGATCGTCGAGAGTGAGGAAGATCCTTGCTGAGGAGAGGCTATGAAGTTCGGATTGTTCTATCTCCCCTCATTCTATCCCGAGGTCAAGCGGGAGCCTCAGATCTATCGGGAGATCCTCGAGCAGGTGACGTTCGCTGATACGCACGGGTTTCACTCCGTGTGGTTGGTGGAGCACCATTTTCTCCGACATGGGGGAGTCATCCCTTCGAATTTCGTGCTCTTAGCTGCCCTTGCCGTACAGACCCACAAGATTCGATTGGGGACGGGAGCTGTCATTCTTCCTTTCAACGATCCCGTGCGCGTCGCTGAGCAAGGAGCGATGGTGGATTGTCTGAGCAATGGGCGATTGGAATTGGGAGTCGGGAGGGGGTTTCAGAAGCTGGAGTTCGACGCTTTTGGAGTTCCTATGGATGAAGCCCGGGCCCGTTTGGAAGAGGGGGTCGAGATTGTGAAAAAGTGCTGGACGCAGGAAGAGGTGGAATACCAGGGACGCTTCCGGCGATTTGGTCCTATTCGGGTTTATCCAAAGCCGGTGCAGAAACCTCATCCCCCTATTTGGGTCGCTTGCTTTCTGACTCGAGAGTCTTTCGAGTGGACAGCCGAACACGGATATAACCTCCTTTATGTGGCCTATCATGTGGATCCGGAGGTTGCTCGAGAGCGCATCGGGTGGTATGTGAGGGCGCTGGAGCGAAGCGGTCAGGATCCGAAACAGAAGGAGGTCCTGGTATGTTACCATACCTATGTGGCAGAACCCGGGACCTCGGTCTCCCGATTGAAGGAGATTGTCGAACGCCCCTTGCGCGAGTATTTCCAGGTGGCGGCGGAGGGATTCCTTCCACCCGATGAGAGTTATCGGCACTATGCCGATGCGCGGCAGCGCTTTCAGGAAAGCGCTCATTTCGATGTTGTGTATCCGCAGCGCGTGCTCATGGGGACTCCCGAGCAGATCCTCGAACGAATCCGAGAGATTCACGCTTTGGGGGCGACGCAGATCGGTCTCATTCCGACCTTCGGAACGCTCCCGCATGAGGAGACGATGGCTTCTCTCCAACGTTTTGTGAAGTATGTCTTGCCGCATTTTCAATAACGGTCCGCTCCGCGTGGGGTGAGACAGAACCCGCTTCCTGAGGAGGGAGATCATGAATGAAGGATTTTTGGATGAGCTCAGGAATATCGTGAGAGAGCGAGATCTCGAAGAACACCCCCTGGTCGCGAGGATTGAACATGGGGAGGCGAGTCGGGAAGGGCTGAAGCGCCTTGCCGTTCAGTGGTGTCGGTGGGCTGTGAGATCGACGGGGTTTCGAGGATATCTTTATGCGAAGGTTGTCGAGGGGGCGTGGCAGGATCCGCAGGAGGCTTTGCGACGCATGATCGTGCAGGGGATTTTGGAGGAGGAGACCCACAGTACGTACGGTCCGCCCCATCGGGAGCTTCCCCCTCTTCTGGCGCGGGCTTTGGGCGCCACAGAGGAGGAGATTCAGGGGACTCCTCCGATTCCGGAGATCGTTCGGGTGCAGAACTGGATCTATAGGGTAGCTCGACGGGAGCATCCGGCTGTGGCTTTAGCCGCTGGAGGAGTGGGGATGGAAGAGCCGTTCTCGCGTGTGGCGGGGCGGTTGGCGAAGGCGTTGCGACACATTTATGGCTTGTCGGAGGAGGCGGTGGGGTTCTTCTCCGTCCATGCGGTGGCGGATGTAGAGCATGGAGAGATCGCATATCGAGCGGTTCGGGACTACGCCCGGACGGAGTCGGAGCAAGAGCGCGTCCGAAAACATGTTCGCCAGGCGCGGGACCTCTTTTGGAAGATGCATGATGGATTCTATCGCCTCGTTTTTGGGGGGTGATTCCCGGGGCTGGTCCGATCGCGGCAGCGGTCGGTAGATAAAAAAGGAGGTGTGCTGATGATGAGATATGCCCGATTCGCTTCTGTTGTGAGCCTTCTCTCCCTGGCCGTCGTGGTGTGGGGGCAAGCGACGACGGCGACTATTTCGGGAGTAGTGGTGGATGCGGCGGGGGCCGTGGTGGTGGGCGCGCACGTTCGGGTGAAGAATGTGGAGACAGGGGTGGAGAAGGTGGCCGAGACAACGTCGGCAGGGCGATATACGGTGTCGGGGTTGGTGCCTGGGACGTACGAGGTGAGCGTGGAAGCACCGGGGTTCAAGACAGCACTGCAGCGGGTGAAGTTGGCCGTAGGGGACCATGTGACGTTAGATGTACGTCTGGAGGTCGGGGAAGTCGTGGAGCGGGTGACCATTTCGGGAGAGGCGGCGCGCGTGGAGTTAGAACGCGCCACGTTGTCGGGATTGATCGACGACAAACAGATTCGGGAGCTCCCTCTGAATGCGCGGAGCTATGTGCATCTCTCTTTCCTTCACACAGGAGTGATGGCGTTCACCCACGTTGACACTGCAACTGTAGCCACGCGAGGGCCGCAGATGGTTGTGAGTGGGCTGCGCCCGAGCTCCAATGCCTACTTACTCGATGGGGTGTACGTGAACGATGCGGGGGGGCGCACGATTGGGAGTGCGGCGGGGGTGGCGCTTGGGGTGGATGCGGTGCGGGAGTTTCGTGTTCTGACCAACAGCTACAGCGCGGAGTTTGGGATGGCCTCGGGGGGAGTGGTGACGGCGGTGACGCGCTCTGGGACGAATGAGTTCCATGGGTCGGCCTTTTGGTTCCATCGGAACGATAATCTCGATGCGCGGAATTTCTTCGATCGGAGGAAGCCGGAATTTCGGCGGCATCAGTTTGGGTTCACGGCGGAAGGGCCCGTGCGGCGGGATCGCACGTTCTTCTTTGGGATAGGGGAATGGTTTCGGGAGCTGAAGGGGTTCACGCGGATTATACGGGTACCCAGTCTGGCGGCGCGGCGGGGGGAGATTGTGCCGGTGGCGGAGAGCGTGCGGCCGTATGTGGAGCTCTTCCCTCTCCCCAATGGGCCAGATCTCGGTGGGGGACTAGCGGAGTATCGTTTCCCTCAAGATGAGGTGATCAATGAGACCTTCTTCCAGATTCGGATGGACCATGTGGTGAGCCGAGGGCATACTCTCTTCGGGCGATATACCTTTGATGATGCTACGGCCGTCCGGGCCACGGCTACTCCCAATCCTCTGAGCATGCTCGACCAGTTAAGCCGGAATCAGTATGTCGTCCTGCAATGGGACGGTGCGGTGTCGGCGTCACTGTTGAATACCCTCCGAGGGGGATTCACGCGGACGAATATCTCGGTCACGACCCGTTTCCTCCGGCCCATAGACCATTCGGCGCTCGCTTTCGTTCCGGGGAGGGTCTTAGGAACTTTGGTTATCGGCGGTATTGGGGCATATGGATGGGATCCTCGGACACCCGCGACCTCGCTTCGGAACGCCTATACGCTGACGGATGATTTGGCTCTCACTCGCGGAGCGCACTCGGTGAAAGTCGGGGTGAGCCTCCATCGGTTTCAAGACAATGTAGGGGTGTTTGGGTGGCCAAATGGGAATTATGACTTCCCGAGTGTTCTGGAGTTCCTGCAGGGGAGGGCCGAACGGCTTATCGTGATGGCTGCTGGAAGCGTGGGGGATCGGGCGTGGCGGCAATGGGTCATCGGAAGCTACGTGCAGGATGATTGGCGGGTGAGACCGCGGCTGACGGTGAACCTGGGGATTCGGTATGAAGTGACGACGGTGCTGAAGGAAGCGCATGGGCGAGTGTCCAATCTCCGAGATGTGCTCCGCGATGCGGAGATGACCCTGGGAGATCCTATCATGGAGAATCCCAGCTTAAGGAACGTCGCTCCCCGCTTGGGATTTGCGTATGATCTGTTGGGGGATGGGAAGATGGCCCTTCGGGGAGGATTTGGCCTGTTCTTTGATCCTGTCCTCTATTTCCACTTCTATCCAGGGTTCATACTAGCCCCTCCGTTTCAGCAAATTGGAGCGATTCGAGCCCCCCTCTTTCCGCGGCATCCGATTCCGGATCGTTTCCCCAATCGGACACAGAATATACAAATTGGGGCCTTTCGGGCCGAGAATCCCCATTCTCTGCAGTGGAACCTGAACCTGCAGCGGGAGGTGGTGAAAGAGATAGTGGTGACGGTTGGGTATGCGGGCTCTCGGGGGATCAACCTGATGCGGGGAGGGGAGGTGAATACGCCGATTCCTCAAGTGAGAGAGGGGAGAAAGTTCTTCCCGGCGGGACTGGCGCGACGGAATCCCAATTGGGGAGGGATTGACCTGAAGCGGGGGGATGGGAATTCCTGGTACAATGCGCTCCAGGTCAGTGCGGAGAAGCGATTCTCGAAGGGGTATAGCCTGCAGGTTGCGTACACCTTCTCCCGGACTATAGACGAGGGATCGGCTCAGATATCTCAAGATGTTCTCACGAGTACTCCCGATCCTCAGGATCCCGATGATCGGCGGAATGAGCGAGGGCTTTCGGCCTTTCATGTGAAGCATAATGTGGCCGTGAATGGCCTCGTGGAGCTTCCCTTCTGGCGGGACCAGGTGGGGGTCGTGGGGAAGGTGCTTGGGGGGTGGCAAGTGAGTGGGATCTTCACGGCTCGTTCAGGTCTTCCGTTCACCCCAGCGGTGTCCGCGGATCGAGCTCGGGCCTTACTGCGGCGGCCGGCAACGGTCCGTCCTGATATCAAGGCGGGGGCTTCTGTCGAGGGAGCGATTTTGGGGAACGAGGGGTTCAAGCGGACCGGACGTTTTTACGATCCCTCCATCTTCCAATTGCAACCGGTGGGGTATTTGGGGAATGCGGGGCGGAATATTTTGATTGGTCCGAATCTGGTGAGCCTGGACGTGGCGCTCATGAAGAACATTCGGCTGTGGGAGCGGGGGATGCTCCAGTTTCGGATGGAGTTCTACAATGCGCTGAATCGCGCGAACTTTGCCCCTCCGGATCGGATTATTTTCGCGGGGACGGGGGCAGAGGAGAGCCCCCTGCCGAGTGCGGGGCGGATCACGAGCACAGCGACCGACAATCGTCAGATCCAGGTGGCGGTGAAAGTCGTCTTTTAGGTCGACTTCTGGGCTTCTGTGGAAGTCCCATGGACTTTCGCGGGAGGAGGCCAGGAGGGGTAAGGATGAGAGGGGCGAAAATCGGAGTGATGGGGCTCATAGTGGTAGTGGGAGGGGTATGGGCCTGTTCGTCTCGCTCCTCCCCTCCTCAGGATGTGCAAGCCTTAGAAAGGGCCCTGGCGGGGAAGAGCCACAAGGAGCAAGCGCAGTACGTGTTTGAGACCTATGGATGTCAGCGCTGTCATACGCTGCGGGAGGGGAAATTTGGGTTTACCTCGTGGGGGCTGCAGCGGAAGAGGGAGTCGGAGGGATGTCCCGCGCTTTTGGCTGCCATGAATGTGATCGCGCAGATCCCGGAAGAGCAAAGAACGTCCGAGCAACGGGCCAAGGTGGCGCGCTTTGAAGAGTTCGGGTGTACGTTCTGTCATCAGATCCGACCGGGAGAGATGGGATTGACGGAGGTGGGGAGACGGCTGGCAGCGTTACACCTTCCCTGTAGTGGGATAAAGCGAGCCTTAGAGGAACGCTGAACGTTCGGAGGGAGCTATGAAAAGAGTCTGGTGCTTCATCATTGGGATTGGGATAGCCGGTTGGGCCATTGCGGGAGGGGCAGGAGCGGTTCAGCAAAAAGCGGTTCCTTCCACCCGCCTCTCCCTGGAGCAGCGGATCGCGGCCTATGAGCGGTGGGACCGAGATGAGTGGCAGAAGCCGGACGAGGTCATCCGAGTGCTCGCCGTAAGGGAAGGGATGGTGGTGGCGGATATTGGAGCGGGGAGCGGATATTTCACGCGGCGGTTTGCTCAGGTGGTCGGAGAGGGGGGGAAGGTCTACGCCGTGGACATTGATCGGGAGATGTTGGGTTTTCTGGAGTGGAACATTCGACGGCTGGGGATAAAGAATGTGGAGATTGTGGTGGGGGAGGAGGGAGATCCTCATCTCCCTCCGGAATCGGTAGATGTGGCTTTCCTTTGTGACACGACGCACCATATGGCGAATCGTGTGGAATATTTGCGGAGGCTGCGCCGCGCGTTGAAGTCAGGGGGGAAGGTCGCGATCATTGATTATCCTCCGGAGGCGAGCCGGCAGGGATTCTGTCCCCATCGCCCAGAAGAGTTAGTCCCGAGGGAGCAGATCCTCCAGGAGGCGCAAGAGGCGGGCTACGCCCTTGTTCACGAATTCACTTTTCTCCTTCCCCGACAGTACTTCTTGGTCTTTCAAAAGGAGGGGAGGCCATGAGGGGATAAAGTCATTGAGGGGGTGGTGTGGAGATCCTTTTTGTTCGGGTGGGGAAAGAGGAGACGAGTACGGCGGTGGCCCCTTTTGGGCGATGAGGAAATCTGGCTGCATACTTGGGTGATGATCTCACGCGACACAGCAGTGGGGACAGCGAGATGGAGAGTCGTGCTCATGTCGGATAGGGAACAGGTGACAGCCGTGAGTGTTCCTGTTTCACTGGAGCGGCGGTTGGGGACTTCCGATGCCGCTGCCCTCGTTATTGCTAATGTCGTTGGGGTCGGCATCTTCACGACGCCAGGGGTTGTCGCTGAGATGGTCCCTCATCCGACATTGATCCTTGCTTTGTGGCTCATCGGTGGGGCTATGGCGTTGGTGGGGTGTTTTGTCTACGCCGAGCTGGCGACACTCCGCCCCTATGCGGGCGGAGAATATGTCTACCTGCGTGAGGCGTTTGGACCACTGGCGGCATTTCTGACGGGGTGGACGTCATTTGTCGCCGGTTTCTCCGGAGCCATTGCGGCCGGCGCGGTGGGACTGGCGGCTTATCTTGGTCACTTCATCCCTTTGGCCGCCGACGTGAATCCGTTCGTACAAATTACTTTGGGGATCCTTCGTCTCGAGCTGTCACCCCGCTCGCTTGTGGCGCTGGCGGCGATTTGGGGGTTTTCCCTTGTTCACGTTCTGGGTCTCGGCCCTGGCCGCATTGTCCAAAATGCCCTTGTCGTCTTGAAGATACTCGCATTATTCGCTCTAGTGGCGATCGGTTTTACCTTTGGGTCTGGGTCTTTTGATCACCTTGAAGTTGGGAGAGTACCGTTTCGTCTCGGGAGCGTATTGGTTGCCCTCATTCCCATTCTCTTTACCTACAGCGGGTGGAACGCTGCTGCCTATATGGCGGAAGAAGTGCGGGATCCGCATCACACGCTGCCTCGGGGACTGGCACTGGGCACAATAGTTGTGGTGATTCTCTACCTCCTGCTCAATCTGCTTTATCTCTATGCTCTCCCGGTGGAAAAACTGGGCGGGGCCATCAACACAGGTGTGCTTGCTGCGCAGGTGCTCTTCGGACCTGAAGCTGCGGGGGCGGTGGCGGCCTTATTAGCATTGGGCTTGGCCAGTAGCGTGAGCGCGATGATTCTGGCCGGGCCGCGCGTCTATTATGCGATGGCCCGCGATGGGGTGTTTCTTCGGGCAGCGGCGCGCATCCATGCTCGATATCGCACGCCTGCCACAGCCATTATTGCCCAGGGAGTCTGGAGTAGCGCCCTGATACTCTCGAGCACATTCGAGCAACTCCTCACTTATACAGGGTTCGCCGTCGTCCTTTTCGCGGGTGTAGCTACGCTGGCGTTATTTATCCTTCGCCGTGTCCGACCAACTGAGCACCGACCTTTCAGAGCTTGGGGATACCCACTGGCACCCGCCCTGTTTTGCCTAGTAAGTCTGGCTATCGTCGTCAATTCGATCCTTGAGAGTCCTGGGCCGTCATTGGCAGGGCTTTTGATCATTACTGCCGGCGTGCCCATCTACTGGTGGTCGCGCCGAAACCGTGCATCATCGCCAACATGCTAGTTTGGGGGTATTTTGCGCATGAACCAGTGTTTGGCACTCAGAAGGGAAGGAGGTGGCAATCGATGAGTGTAGGGACGATGTTGTGGCGCTTTGTCTTGAAGGGTGCCGGCACGATCCCGAGAAGGAGGGGGGAGATGTATACGGCGTCCGAGTATGTGCGGGAGAGTTTGAGGGGCGCGGCCTCGGAGCGGTTCCGGGAACGGGTTGAGGAAGTATTGAAGGAAGCCTTACGAAATCTCGTTCCAAGAGGAGGGAAACCTATGCGGGCGGTCGTAAAGAAAGGGATCACGGTGGGCGTGGGGCTTTTGCTCCTTATTGGGGGGATTCCTGTTATGGGGGTGAAGAGGGCCCCGGCGAGAGAGAGGGGGGGAGAAGGGACCTGGTGTTGGCCTCCTTTCCTGGCAGGGATGAGTGGTGGAGGTGAGGGGAGGAGGTGGGAAGCGAGGGAAGCCCTTTGGGATCTTCCTCCGGTGCGGGCGGTGAGAGACCCGTATCCTGTCTTCAACGGGATAGCTGTGGATGGGAGGGCGGGACGAGTCTTCATGAGCGATGGGAATCGGAAGGGGGTAGTGATCTATGGACGGGAGATGGGGGAAGGGGCCGATGGGATCTCTCCTCCCGTGCAGGAGATTTTGGGGCCGCAGACAGAGATGGGATTTGTGGCGGGGATCGCTGTGGATCCGGAGCGGCAAGAGGTGTATGTTGTGAACAATGACATTGAAGATCGCTTGGTGGTCTTCGGCTACGAGGCTCAGGGCAATGCCAAACCCCGAAGAGTGCTCTACGTCCCCCACCAATCGTGGGGCTTGGCGGTGAATCGGGCCCGCCGAGAGCTGGTCATTTCTGTACAGTCGGACAATATGGTGGTCATTTATCGGCAAGAGGCGCAGCGCTTTGAAGCCCCTCTTCGGGTGATTGTGGGGCCGGAGACGGGGCTGGCGGATCCTCGAGGAGTAGCAGTGGACGAAAGGAATGGAGAGATCTTTGTCGCCAATCACGGAAACTGGCGAGACATCCCTCCGGGAAGCTTTGGCCTACATAAGGACGATGCCCCGCCTTCTGAGCTGCGGATTGGAGGGCGGTTCTTTCCCCCTTCTGTGACGGTGTATTCGGTGGAAGGGAAGGGGAACGTGGCTCCTCGTCGTGTTCTTCAAGGGGAGCGGACAGGACTCAATTGGCCGATGGGGATTGCCGTGGATGAGCGGCATCAGGAGCTCTTTGTGGCGAATGCGGGGGACAATTCCATTCTCGTCTTCTCTCGGACGGCGGCGGGGGACGTCTCTCCTGTTCGGGTTCTTCGGGGGGAGAAGACGCAGTTGGCCCGACCGGTCGCGGTCGCTGTGGATGTGGAGAACAACGAACTCTGGGTGACGAACTTCTTGGATCACACGGCCTTGGTCTTCGACCGTACGGCTTCGGGAGACGTCGCTCCTAAGCGGGTGATTCGGACAGCTCCTGCGGGGGTACCCGCGCTCGGGTTCATCAATCCCATGGCCGTGGCCTATGATTCGAGGAGGGACGAGATCATCGTGGCTAACTGTGTGAGTTATCCGCAGATTGCGATCTTCGGGCGGTTGGCGAGTGGGGCAGTCAGGCCGGTTCGGACGATCCAAGGGCAGAAGGCGAGGTTGGGGCGAACCATGCATGGAATCGCCTATAATCCCTTTCGAGACGAGATCATCGTCCCGAATCCCTTGGCGGCGGCGATCCTCATCTTTCGAGGGGGGGCTCACGGGGACGAAGCTCCGATTCGAATCATTCAGGGACCTCGAACGAAGTTGATGTACCCTCACTCGGTCGCGCTGGATCCTGAAGGGCGAGAGATCTACGTAGGAGATACTCGACAACGAGCTGTCCTTGTATTCCCCGTCGAAGCGAATGGAGATGTGCCCCCGGTACGCATGCTTCAAGGGCCGCGCACGGAGCTGCGGTTTGTGGTCGGCATCGGTGTGGAAGGGGATACGGTGGCGGTGGCGAGCACGTCGTATGAAGGGCGCACGGGGATTTTCTTCTTTCGCCGCACGGACAGCGGAGACGTGGCTCCACAAGGAGCGATCTCAGGGCCGCGGACAGGATTAACCATGCCGTGGGGGGTACAACTCGTTGGGGGGAAGCTGTTTGTGACGAACAACAGTTCGCGCTATACCCCTCCTTATGTTGGGCCAGAGGTGAAGCCGGAGGTTGCCCAAAAGGGTGAACTGCCAACGCCTTGGCACCCTGGAGAAGAGGCCTTCATCGGAGTCTGGGATGTGGGGGATCGAGGAGACATTCCTCCGCGAGCACTTATTCGGGGATCGCGCACAGGCCTGTTGAACCCTGCCGCCATTGCGGTGAATCCCAAAGCGTTTGAGGTGTACGTCACTGATAGTGGAACGAATGGATTCTGGACCTTCCTTGTCCCCGAAGCCTTTGGAAGGGGGAGGGGCAACACTTGAGAGGAGGTGGGCTATGGTGGCGAAGAGGATTGAAGAGTTCGATGCCGAATTGGCTCGTGCTCATATGCGGGGGCAGTGGCAATATGATGAACTGCTGGTGCGGGTCATTGGAGGACCGAAGCCGGCAGGAGTCCCTTACATCTGGAAGTGGCCTGATGTCTATAGGAGGCTTGTGGAAGCCTGCGAGGTGATTCCGGAAAGTTATACGGCCCGTCGGAATATCAGCTTTATGAATCCCGGCTTAGAACGAGGAGGGACGACGCACACAATTGTCATGGGGATGCAAATGATTCGGCCCGGAGAGATTGCCTGGGCTCATCGGCACACTATTGCGGCATTGCGTTTTGTCGTCCGAGGTCATCCGGATGCGTATACGGCTGTGGATGGAGAGCCCTGTCCTATGGAAGATTATGATCTCATCCTTACACCGCAGTGGACGTGGCATGATCATGTCAACCCCACAGGGGAGCCCGTGATTTGGGTTGATGTGCTTGATCTTGGATTCGTCCTCGCGTTGAACGTACCGTTTTATGAAACGTATGGAGAGGCACGTCAACCGGAACGGTCATCGCCTGGGGAGTTCGTGCAGAGGCGCGCGGGAATTGTCCGTCCTGTTTGGGAGCAGCCCAAGCGGGAGCATTTTCCCTTCCGATATCCCTGGCGTGAGGTGGAGCCCTTGTTGCGAGAATTCGCTGACCAACCAGGGAGCCCTTATGATGGGGTGGTGTTGGAATATGTGAATCCCATAACGGGGGGACCGGCGATGCCGACCTTGAGTTGTTGGATCCAGTGGCTGCGTCCTGGTGAAGAGACGAAGGCCCACCGACATACTTCCAGCGCCGTCTACTTCGTCGTTCGTGGGGAGGGCAGGACGATCGTCGGGGATCAGGAGTTGGAATGGGAGCAACATGATTGCTTCGTTATACCGAACTGGATATGGCATCGGCATGTGAATCGGTCCCCAGAGCGGGAAGCGATCCTCTTTTCAGTCCATGACATCCCGATCCTTCAAGCATTCGGGCTCTATCGGGAGGAGCCTGAGATCTCGCTACATAGGAGGGAGCCTCCCTTGGTCCCGGCCTATGTAGCTCGACAGAAGCAGTGACAGCTTGGGCACCAAGTCTTTGGTGTCCAAAAATTAAAGTAAGGAGGTGGGTTATGTATATGAAGCCGTCAATGAGTGTCGGGGTATTGACGAAGGAGCAAGAGGCTTTTGAGAGGGAGTTAGAGGAGCTGCGGCGCGAGGGGAATCGGCGGATCGGGGGGCATCCGTTCGTTCAGCTTTTGGAGAGGGGGGAAGCGACGGAGGAGCAGTTGAAGGTGCAGTGTGTGCAGCAGTACTTTCATACGGTGGCTTTTGTGAATGGGATCACGCGGTTGCTCTCTCGGTGTAAGATCTCAGAGGTTCAGCGGGAGTTAGCAGGGGGGGTCTACGAAGAGCACACGGGGGCGTTCAGTCAAACGGGGCCACATTTGGAGGTGTTTTACCGGTATGCGGCGTCGTGGGGGATTAGTCGGGAGGAGTTGAGTGGGGAGGGATATTATCTTGTGCCGGAGGCGATGGCGTTGATCAACTGGTACATGTATGCGGCGGATCATCTTTCTCCGTTGGAGGGGATAGCGGTGTTCGCGGTAGCGGCGGAGGGGGTGAACGTGACATTTCCTGGGATGCCGGGGCTTTCCCGGCGTTTTGCGGATGCGTTGGTGAGGTATTACGGGAAGTCGTCGGAGGATGTTCTCTTCTGGGAGTTGCATGACAAAGCGGATCAGGAGCACAGTGGGACGGGGGTTCGGGTGCTGGTGCGGTATGTGGAGGGGGAGGCAGAGAAGGGGAGGATTCGATCGGTGATTCGGATGACGCAGGATGCGTGGTCTCTCTTTTTGGAGGCTCCGCTGCGGTGGAGGTGGGAGGACGTAACGGCGGTGCATTCCGGCGCTCTGTATTGAGGGGTGTCGGCACAGTCCTGAGAAAGAGGAGGGGGGAGATGTATACGGCGTCCGAGTATGTGCGGGAGAGTTTGAGGGCCGCGGCCTCGGAGCGGTTCCGGGAACTGGCCGAGGACGCATTGAAGAAGGCCTTACGGTCCCCTATTTTGCTGCAAGAGTATGAAGCCGAGATGGGGAGACGCTTGGAGTTTCATCTTGTGCAAACTCCGCAGCTGGCTATCAAGGTCTTTTGCATGAGCCCGCAGCAACCGAAGAGTCCTCCGCACGATCATGCGGGGTTGTGGGGGCTTTATGGGACGTATCGCGGAGTGCTGTACATGTCCTTCTATGAGGAGATTCCGGGGAGCACGCCTGAGAGCCCACGCTTACGAGAGGGACCTCCGCTTCGTATTGGAGCAGGTGAGGTGCAGTTCGTTCCACCGGAGGCGATTCACGCTGTGTGGACCGACACGGAAGGGACGATCGTGCTCACCGTCTATAACGGAGATCTGAATAATTCGATCCGCCGCATTTTCGATCTACAGCGACACGTAGTCGTTCGTGATCTCTCTCGATGGGAAGAACGCCTGACGCAAGGGGGAGGGAAGGAGTATGCCCTCTGAGTGCTGGGAGGAGATTCTTATGGCCTGGAGGAGGCTTATGATGTGGGGAAAGGTTTTGGGGGGGATATGTTTGTGGGGATTAAGCGCGACCGGTTTAGGATTTGGACAAGCGGGAGGGGTGATCAGTGGCATTGTGACTGACGAGCGAGGAGCGGCGATCATGGGTGCTGTGGTAGAGGTTCGGAATGTGGACACACGAGTGAGTCGTCGCGTGGAGACAGATGAGCGAGGATGGTTTCGAGTAGGAAGTCTTGTCCCGGGGCGGTATGAGATAGACGTGCAACGAGAAGGATTCCAGCGGGTGATCCGAAGGGTAGAGGTAGGAGTCGCACAGGAAGTTCGGATAGATGTGCAGTTGCCTGTGGGGGCAATCACTGAGAGCATCCTCGTTACAGGAGAGGAGGAAAAAGTACTGGAGGTGAGTCGCACGGAACTCAGTCAGGGGATCCTACCCGTGCAGATCCGGCAACTGCCGGTCCGAGGTCGGAACTTCGTGGATTTGACACTGTTAACGCCTCGAGTGATTCAAAGTGATCGTTCTTCGCAAGGATCGGCACAGCAGACGTTCGGAACGCAGCATCTGCAGTTGAGTTTCAGTGGATTGCGGAATCAATACAATCTCATGCTCATGGATGGAGCAGATGCGACCTGGCATATAGCTCAAGTGGTGAAGTCATTTTACTCCTTAGAGGCGGTGCGTGAGTTCCGAGTGATTGGTAATCTTGCTCCGGCCGAGTATGGGCGGTTGATGGGAGGGGCGGTCGTCGTAGCGACGCAAACGGGAACCAATGAGTTTCACGGAGTTGGATTCTATTATTTACGGCACAGTGGCCTCGATGCACGAGATATCTTGACGCGGAGGCACCATTTCCGATTGGGACAATTCGGGGGGGTAATCGGAGGCCCGATGATTCGCGACCGGATATTTCTCTTTGGGAGCTACGAAGGATCGCGGCAGAGGAAGGCACTACAATTGCCACAACAATTTCTGGAGAACGTCGGGAGGGTAAACGAGAGACTGCGACAGTTGGGGCTGCCGGAGGAAAACCCGGGAGAACTCTACAAGCGGGATGCTGATGCCGGATTGATTCGAGCTGATGTCAATTGGGGGAAACACCAGCTCTTCCTGCGATACAACATCTTTGATGATCGAGAGGAAAACTATCTGGCTGGAGAGATTGGCGCCCTTGGACTTCCTCTTTCTCCGAACGGAGGAGCGGAGTATGAACTTCGGGATCAGGCAGTGGTTGCTGGAGTAACCTCCGTTATAGGAGCACGATGGATAAATGAGGGGCTCTTTCAGTTCTCCACGACACGGTTGCGTAGTGATGTTCCACGCCTTCCGGACTTTACTCTGGTCGTTCTGGGATTCGCTGAGATGGGGAATACATTGGCTTATGCCCAGCTTCCCCATGAGCGCCGGTGGCAGGTGAGAGATTATGTGGGGTACACTCGAGGAGGACATCAGTTCAAGTTCGGGATAGATGTCAACCACCTGCAGACTTCCGTGAGACTAGGGAACACACGTCGTCTTGTTATCTTTCCTAATCTGGCGAGTTTTTTGGCCCTAACGCCTGCTCAAGTCCAGCTTTATTCGGAGGGGAGGGGCACGATAGGGACGGAGTGGCATCTTGTGGGCCTTTTCGGGCAAACGCAGTGGCAAGCGACACCGCGACTGACACTGAGTCTCGGCCTTCGGTATGACGTCGAGGTGGTTGGAGGGGAAGCGCCGGTTATCGTGGAGACAGATAAAAATAATGTACAACCCCGTGTGGGGATGGCTTATTCTCTCACGTCAAAGACCGTGTTGCGGACGGGGTTTGGGGTCTTTCACGGGAATTACTTCGAGAGCTATGTAGCGGCTGTGGATATCTTTGGTCGTGTGAATTTTCCGAACTTCAGTGATGCCTATGTGCGGGCGAATCCTTTCGCGCGGAAGTATCGACCGCGTCCGGATTATAACTACTGGGTAGTGGTTTCGGGCCCTGCCGCTCGAGAACTCTTCCTCGACTTCGTCCGGACGAAAAGGATCCCCCCTCCCGCAGGTGCTGCCTCGCTCATCATCAATCGGCCAGATCCGCCGAATCCTTATGCACTTCAATGGGGGGTGGAGATTCAGAGAGAGTTGTGGGGGGGAGTGAGCATGGAGATCGGATATACAGGCGTCCGAGGACTCAAGATGCCTGTTGCTATTAATACGAACCTGATGCCGGCGGCAGCTACGTTGCCCAGCGGAAAGAACGATTATCAATTCCCCGCTCGACGGTGGGATCCGAATTTCTCGACGATCTACGTACTCTCGCCTCTGGGGTCCTCGATCTATCATGGATTAACGCTCTCAGTCCGAAGGCAATGGGCACGAGGGATTGGTATGGTGGTCAATTACGCCTTCTCTAAGACGATTGATAACAATCAGGGACCTGGAACGTTCACGGCTCCTGAGGATCCTTATCGGCTGGATCTGGATCGAGCAGTCTCGGCCGATGATCTTCCACATCGAGTGGTGGCAAATGTGTGGATGGAGGCGCCCGCGAGTTGGCCTTTTCTGTTTCGGGATTTTCAAGTGAGTACGATCGTGACGGCTGAGAGTGGACGAGTTCATAATGTGACCGTGGGGAGGGATGTGAATCGAGATGGGCAGGCCTTCACTGATCGTCCTGGAGCGCTGGGGCGAAACACATATCGAGGCCCGAAGTTCGTGAGTGTGGACCTGCGGGTGGGGAGAAAGGTTCCGCTGGGGGAGCGAATACGGATGGAAGCTGGGGTGGATGTCTTCAACCTTTTCAATCGGGTGAACATCCTGAATGTGAATACGACGTGGGGATCGGAGGATTTGGGACGCCCGCCGCAACCGGCCTTTGGGAACCCGCAGAGGGTCGCTAATGCTCGGCAGATCCGTCTTGGCCTTCGCCTTGCTTGGTGAAGGAAATCGTGGGATTGAGAGCTGCTCGCCAGGATATTGGCAAATCGGTTATATCTTGCAGTGCTGGCGAGAACCAAGCCGGATGGCGTTTGAGAGATGGGATGGCTCACCGGAGGAGTCCTACCGGTCAGGCACCCCACGCGATCTCGGGATCGCGTGGGGACCCCGGGAGTTCCCCGGGAAGTGACGCCTGTGGAGACTGGCACTGCGGCGGAACGGACGTTGTCCGGTCTCCGAGCATCCGGTCGGTGAAGCAGGAAGCAACCGGGCAAGTGTCGCGGAACGCTTGTCCATGAGTTGCAGAACGGAAAAATTCGGGTACTGAGGAGGAGAGCTTATGGTTGAGAAACTCACAGACGTGACGTACCGTTTATTGATTGGAGGTGAGTTCCGAGAAGCGACTTCAGGGCAAACGTTTGAAACGTTCAATCCAGCGACCGGAGAGAAATTGGCAGATGTACCGTTGGCTGGCCGGGAGGATGTAGACGCGGCCGTCCAAGCGGCGAAGCGAGCCTTTCCAGAGTGGTGGGAACGCTCGCCGATGGAGCGGGGGCGGTTTCTGCACCGATTGGCTGCGCGACTGCGGGAGCGAGCTCAAGAGTATGCAATGCTCGATGCTCTCGACGGGGGGAATCCGGTCAAGAGCATGCTCTTTGATGTCGAAATGGCGGCTCAGACGTTGGAGTATTTTGCTGGACTGGCCCCGGAGGTGAAGGGAGAGACAATTCCTACGACGGCTGGAATGTTGAATCTCACGCGCCGGGAACCCTATGGTGTCGTGGGGCGAATCATCCCGTTCAACCATCCCATCCTCTTTGCCGCCTCTCGAATCGCCGCTCCGTTGGCTGCTGGAAACACGGTCGTCCTCAAGCCGGCGGAACAGACGCCTCTCTCGGCCTTGGAATTTGCCAAAGACGTGGCTGAGATCTTCCCCCCCGGAGTTGTGAATATCGTCACTGGGGATGGTCCGACGACCGGTGCAGCCTTGGTGGAGCATCCGGAAGTGCGGCGTATTGCCTTCACGGGGTCTGTGGAAACGGGACGAATCATCATGAGGGCTGCTGCCGAGCAATTAAAGGTACTCTCGCTGGAACTCGGTGGAAAGAATCCCATCATTATCTTTCCGGATGCAGAGATCGAGGCAGCGACGGAAGCGATCGTTACGGGTATGAACTTCATGTGGTGCCAGGGGCAGTCGTGTGGTTCAACATCGCGTCTCTTTGTGCATGAGAGCCTCTATGAGCCTGTTGTCGAGCGAGTGATTGAACGGGTGAGGAAGATCCGGATCGGATTGCCGACGGAGGACGATGCCGAAATGGGATGCTTAGTTTCGGAAGAACAGTATCAGAAGGTCATGGGGTACATCGAATTGGGGAAGAGTGCGGGCTTTCGCCTCCTCTGGGGAGGAGGCAAGCCGGAGGGTGAGAAGTTCCAGCGGGGTTACTTTGTCGCACCGACAATCTTCGGCGGTGTGGATGCGCGCTCGCGGTTGGCACAAGAGGAGATCTTCGGTCCTGTTTTGAGCGTGATTCGGTGGAATCGGTATGAGGAGATGATCGAGGCTGTCAATAGCGTCCAATATGGGCTGACGGCGAGCATTTGGACTCGGAATTTCTCCCAGGCAGAGCGAGCGGCGCGAGATGTTCAAGCGGGATACGTGTGGATCAATGACAGCAGTCGCCATTATATCGGCGTGCCGTTTGGCGGATACAAGCAAAGCGGGATTGGGAGGGAGGAGTCCCTGGATGAGTTACTCGGATATACGCAACTGAAGGCAGTGAACATCAACCTCACAAAGGGGTGGTGACTTTCTGGAGCTCCTCATAGTTTGAGTTCCCGCCGACGTCCGCGAGACGTCGGCGGGAACGAGGGACGTCTGAGAGAGAACTGACGTCTCGGGATTATGCTGAGATCAGGAACGGAGGGGGATTGAAATGAAGAAGGAGGAGCTTGTGGAGCTGCAGGAGCAGGAGATTCAGCGGCGCGAACAGACGATATACGCGCTCCTCCGAGATGGCAAGCTGACGGAGGAGCAAGTCCGAATCCACGCTATTCAGTGGTATTTTCACACAGTCGGTTTCGTGCAAGCCATGAAGGAGCTTTGCGCCCGTTGTCCCTGGCCGGATGTCCGGTCTTATCTTGCTGAGAGTCTCTATGAGGAGGAGACGGGGCGGATCACAGGCACGGCGCCCCATCTCGAGTTGTATTTTCAGTATGCGAAGAGTTGGGGATACGATCCCGATATGTTAATGAAGAAGGTCAGCATTCTCCCGGAGATGGCGGCCATTGTCAACTGGTACTACTATGCGCCTGTTCACCTGGGCAGCTTGGTGGGACTTACAGTGTTGAATATTGCTGCTGAGGGGCTGAACGTCCCGCGCGGCGGCAAGGAGGGGGCTTCACGCCTCATGGCGGACGCTCTTCAGAAGCACTATGGCCTAAGCAAGGACGATGTCTTGTTCTTCGATGTGCATGCTGAGGCAGACGTCGAACACAGCGAGATAGGGATCAACGCCGTTGCCAAATACGCCGTGACGGAAGAGGATCGGGCGAAAGTGTATGAAGCGTTCCGGATCACGACGCAACTCCACCGGGCCTTTGGAGCCTCCTTGTCCCGGTATAAGCTCAATGACTGTTTCCAGGGCCAGTCGGCCTTGTTTTACTTCTAGGGAGTGTGCCCCTCATGGGGTTCAGAAGTTTCTCGAGGTCCTTTCAAGTTTGGGTGGTCGGCGTACTTGCCGGCACCCAGGAAGATACTATCTTAGGAGGGTGAGCTATGACCGAGCGTATCTCAATTCTCGATGGCGATGGGCACGTGATTGAATGGGATCAGGAGATAAGGGAGTATTTAGAGGATCCTTACCGGAGCAATCCCGGTATGACTGCCTTTCCTTTCTTCCCGACGCTCGATGGATACCATCGTGGAGCCATTATGGCCCGATTGGGGATCCATCGAGACTATAAGATCGACGCTCAAACGTGGCTCAATTTTTTGGACGAGGTGGGGATCGAATCCACCGTGCTCTATCCGACAGCGGGCCTTGCTTTCGGCTTGATCCAAGACCCGGAGTGGGCAGTCGTCTTAGCGCGGGCCTATAACAATTGGTTCTACGATCGCTACTATCGCGTAAGTCCTCGCCTGCGGGGAGTGGCTCTTGTCCCCCTACAAGATGTCAAAGAGGCGGTTCGGGAGATGCGGAGAGCTGTTGAAGAGCTGAAGATGGTGGGGGTACTCCTACCGGCGAATGGAGGAGATCTTGGGGTGCGCCGACCTCTTGGGCATCCCGATTTTTGGCCGATTTACGAGGAGGCAGAGCGTCTCAATTGCGCTGTTGTGATTCATGGAGCTCCCTCGCAAGGATTGGGCATCAACGCCTTCACGCGTTTTGCAGCTACGCAAGCGTTGGAGCATCCTTTCGCCTTGATGATCCAGCTTACGAGCATGATCTTCGAAGGGGTGTTCGAGCGATTTCCTAAACTACGGGTTGCCTATTTGGAAGCCGGCGTCGGATGGGTCCCGTACATGATGGATCGCTTGGATCGCTCCTACGAGGTCTGGTCGGCAGCTCGTTACAAGGAGTATAGTGAGCTGGTCACACGGCGACCGAGTGAATATATCACCAGCGGAAATATCTTCTTCAGTTGCGAAGGAGGGGAGGAAGGCCTGCGGTACGCCATAGAGCGAGTAGGAGAGGGAGCATTTTTGTTCGCTAGCGACTTCCCTCACGAGACCAACGCAGAGCGGGCGAAGCATGAGATCAGCGAGTTACTGGAGCGGGAGGATATCTCGGAACGGGCGAAGAGGAATATCTTGCGGGAAAATGTCCAAAGACTGTACCAGTGCTAAGGATCCTTTGGTATGGGGGGCTTTTTAGAGCTCCCCGAGGAGTGAGGTTTCACGCATCCATTTCCGGGGAGGGCTTCCGTGGGGGGGAGCTTCTCCGGGGAGAGAAAGGAGGAGGCATATGAGGAGGATTCTCTTTGTTGGGTGTGTAGTGTTAGCGATGAGCGTGTGGGTGTATGGGCAAGTGGCCACGGGGGCGATTGCGGGGGTGGTGATGGACGTGCAGGGGGCGGTGGTGCCGGAGGCGAGTGTGGAGGTGAGGAATGTGGACACGGGGGTGGGGCGGGTGGTGAAGACAGGGATAGAGGGGCGGTTTCGGGTGGGGAACCTTTTGCCGGGGAGGTATGAGGTGCGGGTAGAGCGGGAGGGGTTTCAGCGGGTGATTCAGCGGGTGGAGGTAGGGGTGGCGCAGGAGGCGTGGGTGGAGATTCGCTTGCCGGTGGGGGCGATCACCGAGAGTGTGGTGATCACGGGGGAGGAGGCTCCGGCCCTGGAGCCGACGCGGACGGAGTTGAGTCAGGGGATCGTTCCGGTTCAGATGGAGGGTCTTCCGGTGCGGGGGAGGAATTTCATTGATCTGACCCTGCTGACCCCTCGGGTGCTGCAGAGTGACCAGTCCTCGCGGGGATCGGCGCAGCAGGTGTGGGGGGGGCAATTCATTCAGCTCTCGTTCAATGGGGTGAGGAACCAGTACAACTTCTTGGCGGTGGATGGGATGGATGGGACGTGGCACATTGCGAACCTGTTGAAGACGTTTTACTCGTTAGATGCGGTGCGGGAGTTTCGGGTGGTGAATGGGATGTTTGGGGCGGAGTATGGGCGGACGATGGGGGGAGTGGTGACGGTGGCGACGCGGTCGGGGACGAATCAGGTGCAGGGGACGGCCTTTTACTTTGTGCGGCATAACAAGCTGGATGCGCGGGACATCTTGACGCGGCGGGAGCATTTTCGGTTTCACCAGTTTGGGGCGGCGGTGGGGGGTCCGATTCGGCGGGATCGGGTCTTCTATTTTGGGAGCTATGAAGGGGGGCGGCAGAGGAAGGCGCCGCAGTTGACGGAGGCGTTTGTGGCGAATGTGGGGGCGGTGAATCAGGTGTTGCGGCAGTTGGGGGTACCGGAGGAAGATCTGGGGGTGAAGTTTGAGGACGATCGGGACATGGCCTTGGTGCGGGGGGATGTCTCCTGGGGGAGGCATCAGATCTTGGCGCGGTACAATGTCTACAGTCTCCGACAGGAGAACTACCAGGTGGGGGAGATTTCTGTCTTTGGGAATCCTGTGGCACCGAGTGGGGGGATAAAGTACGATCTTCGGGATCATGCTGTTGTGGGGGGAGTGACGTCGGTGTTGGGGGCGCAGTGGGTGAATGAAGCCGCCTTTCAATTCTCCAGCCTGTTCATGTCTGCGAGGGCACCGAAGATTCCACATGTGACGCTTAGCGTCACGGGGTTTGCAGACATTGGACAAGGAGCTGTTTCGATGGACCTTCCTTATGAGCGGCGGTGGCAGATTCGGGAGAGTGTGGCTTATTCTGGCGGAGGGCACCAAGCGAAGTTTGGGGTGGATTATAACGTCATCCAGACGCGATCTCGTTTTACCGGGCGCCGATTAGCCATCTTCCCGAACCTTCAGAGTTTCCTGCAGCTTGCTCCTGTATTTGTTACGCTTCACCCGGATCCCCCACTGATGACGGCGAAGTGGCATTTGGTGGGGGTGTTTGGGCAGGATCAATGGCGGCTGGGGCCGCGGCTGACGCTGAATCTGGGTCTGCGCTGGGATGTGGAGGTGGTAGGGGGAGAGGTCACCGTTCAGACGGAGACGGATAAGAATAACGTTCAACCTCGTGTGGGGCTGGCGTATCAGATGACGCCTCGGACTGTGCTGCGCATGGGATTTGGTGTCTTCCATGGGAATTTGTTTGAATCTTATCCCGGCCAGATCGACGGTTTCGGTCGTGTGAATTTTCCCCCGGCCTTCAGTGAGGCGTATCTGCGGGCGAATCCGTGGGCGCGGAAGTATAGACCGAGACGAGACGTTTATTACGTCGTCAATGTAGTGGGTCCGGCTGCTCGGCAGGTCTTTCTCGACTACATGTTGAGGGGCATCATCCCACCCCCCGGGGGATTGGGAACTCTGTCGATAAGTCGGCCGGATATGCCGAATCCCTATGCGATGAATTGGGGGGTGGAGATCCAGAGGGAGGTGGGAGCGGGATGGGTGGTGGAGCTGAACTATACGGGGACGCGAGCTCTGAAGATGCCGGTCTTTATCGACACGAATCTCATGCCGGCGGTGGCGAAGTTGCCCAATGGGAAGAACGATTATCAGTTTCCGACGCGGCGGTATGATCCGAACTTCTCGACCATTAACATCCTTTTCCCCATTGGGGCCTCGATCTATCATGGGGGGACGGTGACGGTGCGCCGATCCTTCGCGCGGCGGGTGGGACTTGTGGCCAATTACACCTTCTCCAAGGCGATCGATAATAATCAATCTCCCGGGACGTTGTTCGCTCCCGAGGATCAGCATCGGATTGATTTGGATCGGGGGTTGTCGGCGGATGATCTCCCGCACCGTTTTGTGCTGAATCTGCTGGTGGAATCGCCGCGGACGTGGCCGGTGTGGATGAGGGACGTGCAGGTGAGTGCGATTGTGACGGCGCAGAGTGGGCGGGTGCACAATGTCATTGTGGGGAGGGATGTGAATCGGGATGGGAAGCCGCAGACGGATCGGCCTGGGGTATTGGGGCGGAATACCTATCGGGGGCCGGAGTATGCGAGTGTGGACGTGCGGATTGGGCGCACGCTGCGGGTGGGGGAGAGGCTGCGGGCGCAAGTGACGGCGGAGTTCTTCAACCTCTTCAACCGCGTGAACGTGCTCTATGTGAATTCGGTGTGGGGGTCGGAGGATCTGGCGCGCCCTCCGCAGCCGGATTTTGGGAAGCCGCAGCGGGTGGCGGAGGCGCGGCAAATCCGCTTGGGCCTCCGCTTCTCCTGGTGAGGAAGACGCTGAAGGGGCCTCCGCAAGAGAGGCCCCTTCGGAAGAA
>Ga0079992_130516_pt1 | contig 60180 bp, 49 predicted proteins | sample FaiFalFF_MnMetaG_3_FD_69197 | JGI IMG/M metagenome (GOLD analysis project Ga0079992, IMG submission 69197) | Freshwater microbial communities from Yellowstone National Park, Wyoming, USA - Fairy Falls B (FF_Mn_B) MetaG (SPADES assembly) (version 2) | ecosystem: Environmental > Aquatic >...
TTGAGCCAGTGACAATTCGCTCGCCAAACCTTTGCCAAAAATCAGTTCCCCCACCAACCACGCTATTAAGCCGCCAAAAGTGCCAGCGAGAGTTACTTGACCCCACCCTCGCATTTTTGTCACCTTTTATGGACTGGCCCTTCGCCATATTGACATTTCTTCCTTGAGCCACTGGTAAGCAGCCCAAATGGCTAAAGCGAAACCTGCGATAGCGCCAAATGTGCCGATCCTGTAGTGAACCATCGTTCGCGCAATAACTCCCACAGCCTCTGTGAATTCGTCCGAAGGCGTTGTTTTTGTCGGTGTTGTCATCACATAGCGAACCCATATTGCAAGGGCTATAAAACTTATCGAGCCGACGATGCAACTGACGAAGCAATGGGCAGGGTTTCGGAGGAAAAGGGCGACGATACAACTGAGGATGGATATGGCGAGCAATATCCTAAATTCCGTCTTGCCACCTTCAAGGATGTCTAAGCCGGTAACTTTCATCTCCCCGCACGAGACAAGGGGCAGGATAGTCAAGGAAATGATTGCGATAATTGCGCCAATGCGCATCAGTGTGCGTCTGTTGGCTAACAGCGCCTGAAGAGGATGAAGGGAAAAGATGATTTGCTGTGGATGGTAAGTTGGGTGAGGGACGCCGATTACCCGATGAATCAACTGACCACAATTGGGGCAATTGACGAATTGTTGTGATGGGTCTGCGATGTAAAAGTAGGCTTTGCATGCAGGACACCATTCCCGAGCGCCACCGACGACAGGAGGTGGAGTTATCTGTGCTGGGTAAGGCTGCGCAGGTGTAGGCGGTTGAGCAGGTTGGGGAGCGGATGATGGTTGCATGACAGGTGGTTGGGCTGGCGGTTGGGGCATTGGCTGTTGCGGTGAAGGCTGTGGCATTGGCGGTTGGGGCGCAGGCATCGGTGCGGGAGGCTGAATCAGCATCGTTTGACCTTTCAATCCCGCCAGAAACTCTTCTACATTGTTGAACCGTTGCTCCTTGCGCAATGCCATCGCTATCATAATCGCCTGCTCCACTTGTTGAGAAACTGCTGCATTAACCGAACGAATTGGCTCCAATGACGGTTGACCTGCCATCTCCCGCTGCAACCGTTCTGTCGCATCAGGTGGCACTTTGCCCGTCAACAGGAAATACATCGTCGCCCCTAAACTGTAAATGTCGCTGCGGACATCTGTTTCGCCCGTCGCCAGATATTGCTCTGGTGGCGAAAAGCCCGGCGTTACGCCTCTTGCCCCTGTCGCCGTCTTTTGACCTGCCCCACCAACTTTGGCAATCCCAAAGTCCACCAAGTAAACCTTCCGTTCCCTGCTCACCAAGATGTTCTGTGGCTTAATGTCACGGTGAAGGATGGGCGGATTTTGCCGATGCAAATAAGCGACGGCATCAAAAACAGGCTCCATTAATCGCAAAGCACTGAGTGGTGTCATCGGTCCATTACGATTGACTACTTCCCAAGCGCTCACGCCGTCAATGAACTCCATGACAAGGTAATATCGGTCAGTGCCGAACTGTTTGAACCAGTCAAAGGCTTTAGGCAAGGCAGGGTGGGAGAGGGTTGCAAGGAGTTTCGCTTCCGTCTCAAATTGCTGGACGATGGCAGGATCAGTTTGCAGCAACTCCTTGACGGCAACTTTTCGGTTGTTCAACCGTTGGTCAAAGGCAAGGTAAACGGCACTAAAGCCACCGAAGCCGAGAACTTGAAGGACTGTGTAGCGGTTGTTGAGGACAGTGTTTTTGGCAAGGAGTGGGATGGACGGTAATGGGGAACCGCAGTGGATGCAACTGCGGGCAGTCAAGGTGTTGTTCTGACTGCATTTCGGGCACATTTGCATCGGTCGGGCAGCACTTCCCTGCACCATGCACCATCACCCGCCCCAAAATCGTGTTTCACTAAATTTTGAAGCATCACCTTTGCAAGCGTTATTGGGATAGAAAACCTTCATGCCCTTTACGGCATCCGCCCCCTTAGCAGTTGCACTAACGGATGTTGACCTGTTACGCCCATGTAAGCACCGATAGCGGCGTTGATGAGGGTGAGGGCTAATCCGAGGGAGCACAGGACGATGCCGACGACACCCAAAGTGCGATTGCCTTTCAAGTAAGCCTGAATGCCTAAGACCAACCCAACGATGCTGACGGGGCAACCGCAAAGGGGAATGCACCATGCGATCATGCCCAACGCACCCAAAACGACAGAGCCAATGCTCAGCCCATCGGTAGGTTGCTCCTCGCTGGGTCGCCTTCCCTGCACCATGCACCATCACCCGCCCCAAAATCTTGAAGCACCACTTTCGCAGGTGTCAATGACGATAAGCGGGAAACGAATTGGAGCACCCTTCAGTGCCGATACCAATCTTCCACTGGTCGGCGCAAATCGTAAGTCGGTAAAGGCTCACCGCCAGCATCTTTGACGACGAGTTCAAACAGTTGCTTCACGATTTCTGGGTGCTGAGATGCGATGTCCTTATCCTGCTTTGGGTCAACCTGAAGGTCGTAAAGTTTCGGTTCAGTTCCGTCGTTTCGGCAAATCAGCGCATACCGTTCATTGCGAACCCAAACGAAGTTGTTGAAGGCGGTGCTTATGTGGTCTCTTTTCGGCGGTTGCTTGCCTTCAAGCAAAACTGACAAGTCAACGCCATCCATCGGCTGTGGCGGTTCAATCCCTAAAACTCCCAAAACCGTCGGTGCGACATCGTGGGTTGATGCGAAGTAATCGCTCGTTTGTCCCGCCCCTTTGCCTTCGGGATGGCGGATGAAAAACGGGATGTCAATTAGTTCAGGGTAAAGCGCCCAAGGGATTTTGCCAGTGACTCCATGTTCGCCCAAGGAATGCCCATGATCGGACAGGACGATGACCAACGATTTGTCAAGCAAGTTAAGGTCAGCGAGTTTGTTGATGAAATGCCCAAACCACTTGTCCACCAAAGTGACCTCACCTGCGTAATTGGCACGCATCCGCTTCAGTTGCCGTTCTGTCATCCAGTCGCATTTGCCGTAAAGGGGCGTGATGATGTCTGCATCGTCGTGGTCTGGGTTATCGTAAAGGGCGACATATTGGGGCGGCGGGTCCCAAGGTTCGTGCGGGTCAAAACTGTCAACAACGAGCAAAAAGGGTTGTTGGCGCTGAAGGTCCTCAAGCAGAACTATAGCCTCCCTGAAAACTTTCGGGGCAAACCAGTCCTCTTCGCTGCGTCGGTCAGCAGTGTTGGCGAAATATTGCCGAAGCATCTGCTCAACGCCCGTCCCTTTGTATCGCTCTGGCAAATAGCGCTTCAATTTGCTCTCATCGCACTTTGAAATCGGTTGGTAACGGTCGCTCTCTTGCCCACGAACCCATCGCCAGACATCAAAGCCACGATGAAAGTTCATTGACGGCTTAAATTGGTGGTAGGTGTCGGTCACGAAGGCAGTGGTGTATCCGTGTTGCTTCAAGATTTCCGCTAAAGTCACTTGCTCTTCAGGGATTCGTTGCCAGCCGTAAATTCGCACCGTGTCGCCCTTTTGCGGAACCCAATTTCGGAACGGGAAAGTTCGCTTGCCAGTGTGAATTGCCCGACGAACGGGGATGGTGGGAAGTGATTCTGGGTAGGCTCGTGTGAACCTTAGGCTCTCACGGGCAAATGCGTCAAGGTTCGGCGTTTGAATCCAATCATTGCCGTAACAACTCAAATGGTCCTTCCGCAGCGTGTCCAAAATCACGACGACAATGTTCACAACAGCCACCTCCGCCATTTGACACCTCGCCTTTAAATTTTGCCTGCATCGTTCCCTCGGTGTATAAAGGCATGAGATGCGCCTCTTAGGGTCGCTCATTAGCCCGCTTCAACAGGCTTTATCGCCGTAGATGCTAACTTAGAATTGGCGGGTGATGTCACATCATCTGCGGTCTGGGCAATGGGACTTATGGTCACGGAAGTTTGCGGCAAATGGTTTGGTAAAATTCGGGTCTTCGGTCACCGATCCGGTCAACTTCATAGCGACCTGGCACAAAGACGATTCGCTTTCGCCGCGCTTCCGTTAGGTCAATTTCGGAGACGAGCAAAGTTTCCTTCGGTTCGCTCGCAATGGCGAGCCAATTTCCAAATGGGTCAGCAATTTGGCTCATGCCGATGAACTTGAACCCGCCTTCTTCGCCGATGCGGTTCGCAGCGATGAAGTAAACGCGGTTTTCCAGTGCCCTGACCCTCGGGACGAGTTCAGCGACGGGTCTTGCCCCTTCCGGCCAGTTGGTTGGCAGGCACAAAATATCTGCACCGTCAAGCGCCATCACCCTCGCTGCTTCTGGGAAAACAGCGTCATAGCAGATGTGAAGCCCTATCCGCCCAACGGGAGTTGAGTGGACTTGAAAGGGAAGGTCGCCGGGGTCAACGAACCTGTCAACCCCGAGGCAAGGCAGATGGATTTTGCGGTAAACTGCTTCTAAGCCACCAGGACCAATCAGCAAAGCAGCATTGTATAACTTCTCCCAGGCTCGTTTCAAAGTCCCGACGACAAGCCAACAGTGGCGGGAGTTGCACCACCGCGAGATTTCGCTCACAGATTTGCCGTCAATAGGTTCGGCAACCGCCATTGCTTCTTCCCTGCTTTCAAAGCAGTAGCCAGTTAAGGCACATTCTGGGAAAACGACGAGTTGGGCGCCGCATTTAGAAGCCTCTTCAGCCCAGTTCAAAATTGCGGCTAAGTTCTCCTCGGGTGCGGCGAATTTCGGTTCCATTTGAACTGCTGCCACAACGACTTTTTCGCTCATCGCACTCTCTCCTTTCTGCCGAATCTGCTCCTTCAAAATTTGCCAGCGGCGCTACAATCCCTCAAGGTGGGGCACATGGCTGTGAACTGGCAAGATTGGGTTTCAACTTGGCTCCCCGAAGAGCGAGTCAGCGTGTTCAACGAATTGTTAGAGCAAATTTTGGCGGTGACCCCTGACCCAGATAACGCCCTTACGCGTTTGGTGCAACTGGCAGAAATGTCAGGCAACCCCCGCTGGCTGCTCGGATACCTTTTGGATGACCCGGCGACTTTTGAAGGTTTGATGGTTTTGCTTGGAGGGAGCAACTTCGCTGCCCAAACCCTCTCGCTCCATCCCGAATACTTGGAACTGTTCGCCGACCGAGAGAAGTTGGCAAAGACGAAAGGGCTGGAGCAGTTCCTGCAGGAAATAAAGTCGGCGCTGTCGCCCTTCCGCTCTGTGGCAGCAAAATGGGATGCATTGCGCCGCTTCAGGCGACGAGAAATGGTGAGGCTGATTGCTGCTGATTTGCTTGGGTTGATGGACTTAGCGACATTGACTGCAGAACTCTCCGATTTGGCGGAAGCAATTTTGAAGGCAGGTTTGGAGTTGGTGCGGGGCGCAGAGCGCGAGGTGCAGGGAACAATTTCGCCTGAAGGTGGCTGTCAAGTTTTGGTCGTTGCTTTCGGGAAGTTGGGGGCGAGGGAACTCAACTACAGTTCCGATGTTGACTTGGTGATTTTCCACGAAGGCGACACTTTCGCTGCCGAGCGGTTGGTGCGAAAGTTCGTTTCCGCTCTGACGGAAGTGAGCGATTACGGTCGGCTTTACCGGGTTGACCTGAGGCTTCGTCCATACGGCGCGACGGGTCCTTTGACTTTGCCATTGGATGCAGCATTGGCTTACTACGAAACTCAGGCGGAACCGAGCGACAAGTTGGCTCTTCTGAAAGCGCGAGCGATTGCGGGCGACGAAAATTTGGCAGTCAGGTTCGAAGAGTTTCGGAAAGCCTTTGTATTCGGAAATCCGATTGAGCCTGAGGAGTTCGCTTGGCTCTTGCGACTTAAAACCCGTTCGGAGGCAACTTTCGCAACAGAGGGCGCTGTCAAGCACGGGCTCGGAGGAATCAGGGATGTTGAAATGACCGTCCAATTCCTTCAACTCGCCTTCGCCCATCGCTTCCCCGATTTGGCTGTCAGGGACACTTTGACGGCACTTCAAAAGTTGCGGGACCGAAATTTGTTGACCGAGCAAGAGTTCGCTGCCTTGCGTGACGGATACTTGTTCCTGCGTCGGTTAGAACACATGCTTCAAATTGCCGAAGATTTGCCCCTGCAAACGCTGCCGAAAGACGAGAGGGAACTGAACAGGTTGGCTCGTTGCATGGGTTTGAAAAGCGGGGAAGCGCTGCTGAGGGCATTTGAGTGGCACACAAAACAAGTCCGACAAGTTTACGAGGGCATCACCAACGAGTTGGCAAAAACTTTGGGCGTCTCGGAGCAAGTGATGTTGAGTTTGAGCGTTGTGGGTGGACTTGAAACCGACGAAAATGCTTTCCTTTCGCTCAACTTTGCCCGTCCCAGAGAGGCGCAAAAGAGGCTGTTCCGCTTGATTCACGGCGAGGCAACCGTTGGGCTGAGGTGGAGGGAACAAGTTCGCGTCATGAAGGTTTTGCCTTCGCTTTTGGATGCCGTCGCCAGAACACCAGACCCAGACAGTGCCTTGATGCGCCTTGAAGGGATAGTGGACGCATTGGGACCGCGCCATTCCGTCCTTGACAGTTTAGCATCAAATTTGTTCGCCCTGAGGGCGCTGACTTTGGTCGCCAGCGTCAGCGAGCCGTTGTGCCAACTTGCCACTCGTCACCCAGAATGGTTGGAGGCATTGCTTTCAGGGGTATTGCCAGAAATTCCCGATGAAGAAACCATTCGCAGGGAGGTGTCTTCAAGCACAAGGGACGAGGGACGGGGAACGAGGGACGAGAGGAAAGAATGGGATGCTTTTGCCCGAACTGTTCGTTGGCTCAAAGGGAAATTTGCCTTGCCATTGGGTTTTGCGAGCCTTTGCCGACTTTCGCCGAGCGAAGCGGTGGAACGAGTTCTGTCAAAACTCGCCGACATTTTGGTTGGCGAATCAATGCGATGGCTAAAGAAGCCGACCGGCTTCAAAATCGCTGTTTTCGCTCTCGGTGGGTGGGGGAGCGAGGAACTTCACTTCGGCTCCGATTTGGATGTCGCTTTCGCTCACGAAGGAGAGTATCCTGCCGCTGAACGGTTTGTCCGAGAACTTCGGTCGCTGCTCGGAGATTTGACCGAAGACGGGTTTGCCTATCGGCTTGATTTGAGGTTGAGACCTGCAGGTCAGGAAGGTTCGTTGAGCAGCGATTTAGAAGCGTGGCGGGAATTCGCCGAGCAAAGGTTTGAGTTCTGGATGGCGTTGGCTTGGACGAGGCTAAGGTTTGCGGCAGGTGAGCCAAATTTGGGCAGGACAGTTGTCAATTTGGTTCGCAAACGGCTTTACGAACAGGGATTGACTGCCGAACAGTGGAAGGAACTGAAGGCTTTGATGACTCGCATCCGAGCGGAACATCGCCCGCCTGAAGGCGTGATTGACTTGAAGCACAGCGATGGTGCGCTCTGGGACATAGATTTGCTGGTCGCCGAAAAGCAGTTGAAAATGGGGCGGGGGACGAGGGACGAGGGGCGAGTGTTGATTGGGCACGAGGCTTTACGGTCATCTTCGGTCAGGGCAGTCTTGAGGGAACTTGCAAAATCCGACCGAGTTTGGGGGCAGCGTTTAGCGGCTTACGAGCAACTCCGCCGATGGAGGCTTTGGCTGAGTTGGATTTCCCCTGACCGACCACCAAGATTTGTCAAGGGTGACCATACTGAGCAGTTGTTGGCTTGGTTGGATGCAAACCCTGAACCGTTAACGCAGGGGAAGTTAAAGCCCGTTGATGAGGCAGTGGAACAATGGCGCGAAAAGTGGCGAACGGTCACTTCGGTCGCTACAATGCCCGAAGGAGGCGATGAGGGATGACGGGTTACGAGCGGTTCATGATTGCTTTGTTGCGAAAAGGCGAACCCGACCGAGTGCCGCTTTGGGAGTTAATCATCAATGAACCAACCCTTTCTGCTTGGGGCGCAAAATCCCTTGAGGAGTTCGTGGAGATGGAGGACTTGGACGGGATCACGATTTTTGAGGACATGAAACTTGAGCCACTTGGGACGGCGGAGCAGAAAGAATTGGTTTGGCGCGGGCGAACCATTTTGACTGGAACGAGGCAAGTTGTCAGGGACGAATGGGGCATCATTTGGGGCATCACTGACTTCGGAATCCCTTACCCCATTGACGGTCCCATCAAAGAGCCGGCAGACCTCAAAACTTACACGCCACCTGACCCGGAAGCGCCCCACAGGCTTCAATCGCTTCGGGAGGCTGTCAAAAAGTTCAAAGGTCGCAGGGCAATCGTCTTTCTGACCCACGACGGCTTTGAGTTTCCCCACTACCTTCGCGGCGGCATGGAAAACTTGCTGCTTGACTACTACGATGACCCCCGCTTGGCTCACGAGTTGGCGGAGATGGTGATTGACTACAAAATCCGGCTGATGCGAAGGGCAATCAGGGAAGGCGCTGATGCAGTCGTTTCAGGCGACGACTACGCCAATCAGCATGGGACGGTCATGAGCCCGCAACATTTCCGCCAGTTCGTTTTGCCTTACCTGAAGCGAAGCATTGACGCCGCTCACGATGAAGGCGTGCCTTTCATCAAGCACACCGACGGCAACATTTGGGCTATTTTGGACGATTTGGTTCAAGCAGGAATTGACGCCCTTGACCCCATTGAACCCGCAGCAGGGATGGACATCGGTGAGGTCAAAGCGAAATACGGTGACCGCATTGCAGTTATCGGCAATGTTGACTGCTCCTTTGTCCTCACTCGCGGGACAGTTGAAGAAGTTGAGGAAGCGGTCAAGGAGACCATCGCAAAAGCATCGCCCGGCGGAGGTCACATCCTCGCCTCAAGCAACTCCATCCACCCTGCAGTCAAGCCCGAAAACTACAAGGCAATGGTGGAAGCAGCGCGAAAATTCGGTCGCTATCCCATTGACCCTGAACTCGTCACCCAATATCGCAGCAGAAACTACATTGCCAAATACTTGGTTTCAATCCCACAGTAGTGCGATTGCTACCTGTATCGTTTCCCCGTCAACGAGGACATGATGTCACGGCAAAAATTCAATACGCCCATAACTTCTCGGCAAGTTGATGCCTGCTGCCAAAATTGCTGAAACCCTTTGAAAGGAGCGTGGCAAAATGGGTTGGCTTGCTTTCGCTTTGCTGTTGGGAATTGTGTTCGGTTTAGTAGTCCGCCTTTCACTAACGGTCACAAGGCTACTTGACTGTTCGCTCACTGTCAGTCTGGTCATCATGCTGATGATGCTTGGCATTGAGGTCGCTAAAAACCAAAAACTTGGGCACGCTATTAACAGCCATGTTCTCTCAGTCGTTGCCTTGTTGGTGAGCGTTTCGCTCGTTAGCGTTGTTTGGGGATGGTTGCTTGAGCGGGGGTGGTCGCTACCATGGTGGCAGCGTTAGCACCACTTGCTTTCGCCGCCGGCTTGTTACTTGGTCGGTTGAAATTGCTACCGACACCCGTCTTGAACTCCGCAGAAGGGATTGGTTTTGCTGCGCTTTGTTGGATGGTTTTCGCTGTTGGGGTAGTAATTGGTTCGCAAAAGGATGTCTGGCATAAGGCGCTTCAAGAAGGGTGGCGATTGCTTCTGCTTCCGGTCGGCACTCTCTTGTTGAGCGCTTTAACTGCTGGCTTAGTCGGGAAACTTCTCGGAATGCCAGTGACTGTTGGAGCAGCAATTGGAAGCGCTTGCGGTTGGTATTCCTTGAGCGGAGTGGCGGTAACGAAAATCTGGGGCGCTGAAGTAGGGTTAGTGGCTTTTGCCGTCAACTTCCTGCGGGAACTACTCGCTTTTTGCCTTATCCCGCTCCTCGCAAGATTTTCCCGCTTAGCAACTATCGCTTTGTGCGGCGCAACTGCAGCCGACACGACTTTGCCGGTCATCGCAAAATCAACGGACCCAAAAGGTGCGTTGGTCGGGCTGATCAGCGGCGGGCTCATAACAGCCCTTGTGCCGTTAACCATTGCACTTCTAAGTTGGCTGACAAAATGATTTGCCTTCTGCTGACTTGACACGGGAAGGTCGCCCGAAATTTACCACCTGAAGAAGCGGTATGGGTCGTCCCACTTTGCGGACTTTGCCTCCACCAGAAACCTAAACGCCATGTTCGTCCACTCTTTTTGAGAGACGGAAGGCTTGTCACGGCGACTGGGTAAGCACTATATCTGTCAAGTGTCGGTGCAGGTCCGTTGGGTCGGTGAAGAGCAGGTAAGCGTCAACGGGGCGGTCGTGGCGTTCTATTCGCAAGGAGACTTCGTTCCATCCTTGTCGGAGCGTGACTCGGGCATAGTGACTTGCCGGTCCTTGTTGCCCGGGTCGGACGAGGTAATCGGGTTGATGCGTGTTGAGAATTTCTGCCCCGTTGAAAGAGAGTTGGAAGGCTGCGTTGCAAGGGAAACCAATTACGGCTGGTCTGGTTGAGGGTGACCAAACCCACAATTTAGCCTCCACCACGCCCGGCTTCCCTCCGAACCATCGTTCCAACGGCAGTTGACTATCGGGCAACCACTCAGTTTGCCATTCGCCGCCGTTTTTCCTGACAAGCCATTTTCTTTCGCCAACGAGTGTGACGGGCACCGCCACTTCTGAAGGTCGCTCATGAACCCTAACTTGCACCCACAGGGTTTGGGTTTGAGGCAGGTTGACGGGAGCGCAGACATGGGCGTTAATGCCGACGATGCCTTTTGCGGGAATGGTCACTGATGAACTCATTGGCTCAACTTGCCAGTGGCTGGGAACATCCCAAGCAAGTGTCACTGTCAGCGGAATAGGTTCGCGGTTGAGAAGCCAAACAGAAACCGTTTTTGCGACTTCCGGGTTGATGGTCGGTAGCCCACGATAATCCACGCCAACTTGGACAGCGTTAAGTTCAAAATCCACCCGCCACGGATACTTGTTTCGCTCCCAAAGTTCGTAAATGCCATCGTCAGGTCGCAACCAATCTTCAGGCAAGTCAGAAAGGTCGGTGGGAGCATCGGCGATGCGAATCGGTGCTCCATGCCATGCCAGCAACCTTTGTGCCGCCGAAACCACCTCATCGGTCAAAACTCGCACATCCGGCAGCGGCAGGATGTTGCGGATTCCGCCCCAACTCAAGTTAGTGGCAATCGTTTCGCCCAACGGTTCTGCCCACTTCTTCGGGACCTCGCCCAGCAAAATTCCCATCACCGAACCTGCCGTCGCTCCCGTGCAATCGGTGTCTTGACCACAGTTGACAGCGGTTGTGATGGCTTTACCGAAATCGCCTTCACTCGCCAACAAGCCCAAAACAGTGAACGCCAAATTTTGGGGCGCATGGGTCGGTTCACGGTGCCAATACTTCTCGGCGATTCGTTCCCTGACCTTTCGCCAGTCCTTCAACTCCTGCCACCATTTGCGGGTGTCAGTGATTGCTTGAGCAATTTGGCAATCCGGCGGGATGAAAGCGAGAGCCAAATCCAACGCTTCGTCCAAATCGTGCTTGACAAAGACAATACTTTCCAGAGCGGCATTGAACATCTCGCCCCAGACCCCTTCCCCGCCTGCGTGGTCAACGATGGCATCTTCAAAAGCAAATCTGACAGCAATTCGCGGTGACGCAGGTGCCAAACATGCCCAAATCTCCGAACGGATAGGAGAACCCATGCAATCGTTCCAGAAGTCGTTGTCGTAAGCACCCGATACTGGCGGGAGCAACCCCCAACGCAAGTTGCGTTTAGCGAAGCCGTATTCGTTCCAGTTGTAGCCAATGTGTGTCAACCATGCTTGAGCCAAAACTTGTGCGTTAATCTGCCAATTCGCCCTCTTGACAGCATCCAACCAGACCAATTGCATTTCCAAGTCGTCGTTGGGAATTCCGCCCTCCTGAAGTTTCGGATACCAGTCAAAGTTGTGAGGACCCGGTTGACCCTCAACGGGAGCGCCCAAAGTGCCGCCGGCGTTCTTGCCCATCCAACACGCGTAAGTTCGCCTCCACACTTCACCTCGGTTCAGCACCGCCATCTCGCTCGCCTCCTTTTTCCAAATCGCTCTGAACCCTCGGTTATTGTAGCACCAGCGTAGGAACTTTCAGAGGCTCTCGTTCGTCCATAAACTGGCAATGCAAAAATTGGTTTGGGCAACAAGTGACTTAACAGGCGGTGATGGCGCGATGAGACACTGGCTTTGGCTTCTTTTGCTCTTCTCGGTAAATCCCATCAAGGCGGTCCCGCTACCACCTGACCCGTCATTGGACATTGAGGTCAAGGTTCAAGGGCGATTTGTCAATTGGGTCACAGGCAAGGAACAAACCGCTTCCGTTAAACCCCAAGTGATTTGGGCGATGCCCAACGAACTCCCAACCCGCACCGACTTACTCCGCCGAGCCGTCAGAAACGAGCGGCGAGGTGCTCAACTTTTCTTTTCCGACTTCTGGCGTCGTTGGGCTCACCGAACCGTTCAAACCCTAAACCCGCCTCAAGATTGGCTCATTTGGGATGTCAGCCAGCAGCCACTACAATTGCAAGTTTCTGTGCGAGACAAAGAGAAACGATTAACGCAATTGAGGCTTGTGACCGTTCATGAAGAGGTAACGGCAAAGGTTGTCAATGGAGCAGCAAAGGTCACATGGACGATAAAACCTACCGACGCTGCCGTGTTGGTCTTGCGGGACAAATTGGGCGTGTTAGCCTTCTTGCTGATGCGATGGACACCGATTGTTCATGCTGAGCGGGTTGGTATCGTCGCTGAAGTCGGTCCCATACCCGTAACCATCGGCGATTGCGAAGAGTGTCGGCAGGGTGAAGCCATCGCCAATCAAATTTACGAAAAATTGCGCCCGCCTAAGGAAGGTTTCGTTTGGGTCTTTCAAAGGCTAAAAGATGATGGCGAGTTCCCAGACCTTAGGAAAGGCGTGCCTCATTTTCGCATTAAACCTGATATCATATTGGGCAGTCGGGATGTGCCAGTTGAATTTTTTAGGTCAATTCCTGATCTCGACCTTGAGGAGGCAGTGAAAATTGCTCGTTATGAAACCAGAGAAGCAATTCCTTATTTGCCCCCGAGTCAAGGACATGTTTCTGGGGACTGGTGGCGAGTTTACGAAGTTCAAAAATCTCGGTTCGTCGTTGCTGTTTGGGAAGTTAGGGCAAGGTGCGATATGCCCATCGGATTCTCTCCCAATGTAGCATTCTCCAATGTAGTATTCCATCGCACTCGCGACATTGCAGAAGAAATCGTCAAGACACTCCCTTTGGAGCCACCCAACCATGTCGCTGCTTTATTGGTTGAAAGGCTACGACCCAAAGTAGCGAGTTGGCGCATCGGTTTGATGCCGAGAGCCACTTTGTGGTTTGATGGTGTCGTGATTGCTAACTGGTTTTCTTTCGAAGAACCACCGCCGCCTGAAAGTCGTGAGGGTCGTATGGAGCAGGCTAAGCGAGAACTGAAGCGACTTCTTCGGGAAGGGAAGGTTAAGTTGGGCTTCGGCTGGAAACAACCTGACGAAAGTTTCGGTCCTCCACCAGCCTATGTTCTCGCCGGGAAAAAGGAACAAGGTTCGGTGCGAATTAGATGGCTTCGTTGGATAACAACTGACAAAAAAGCATCACCACAGATTTTTGAGTGGCGTTTGCAACTTCCCGACATCGTTACTGTCTTCGCCGACGCTGAGTATGAAGTCATCCCTGAAGCACCTGAGGGCTTTCAAACCATTCCGCCTTTTCGCTTGACTGTCAAGACCCAAACTCAACCTTCCGAGATTTCTGCCTTCCCCCTCGTCAGTTTGACCTTGAGTTCGTCAGAGCAGAAGGTAACTATCTGGAAGACCGAACCTCCCCTTGACTTGCGTGCCCACGCATGGATTGGCATCCCTCAATGGTTGGCGACTTTACTTGAATTGCGTGTTGCATTCAACCAAACCCCAGTCAAGGGCGAAGTGACCGTCGTTTTGGAGGGGAACGGGAGACGCTGGGAACGGAAGGGTTTCGCCCGGCTTGAGGGTTCGTGGGACATCCCAGTCCATCCTCGCTGGTATTTCCCTCACCCCGACCGTCCAAACCAATACACTGCCGAAGCAATTTTCCGATACATCCCGCCCGGAAGATACAGGCTCAAAGTTGAAGGCACTATCGGAGGCGAAGCCAATGTAGATGTCTCGCCTTTCCCGGGCAAGCAGAAAATTGTGACCCAAAGCGAACCCGTTCGGCAGGTTCGTTGGCAGAAAACCATCATCGTTAATGTCGGTCATTTGGACACAATTGTCGTGCCATTGCCACCACCATGAGAAAGGGAGGTGAAGCGAGATGAGGCTTGCGATGTTGTTGTTTGTGATTTTGGTGAGTTTCGCAGGTTGTGCGATGCCTCAATTGAGAGTGACCGTTACTGCTGAAGGTGAATGGAAAAACCCACTGACAGGCGAAAAGAAACAGGCAACCATCAAACCTCTTGTGCTTCTCCAACCCGCCGATGGGAGCGAGGAGCCAAAAAGGGTGCAGTCTTTTGGTGGCTTGGATTGGCAGTTGTGGGTAGCCATCAGTCCTGTCACTTTGACCATTCAAATCCGAGCAAACCAGACTTTGAGCGGTGTTGAAATCACTTTTAACGAAAGGGAACAAAAGTTCTTGCCTGCCTATCATCCGCTAACGATGACCACAAAAGCGCAAGGGAATTTGGCTAACAACGAAATCACAGTGACCGTTTTCGTTCGCGAAAGTGGTCGCACCATCCCGAAATGGAAACTTCTCGTTCGCCCTGAACGGCATGGGCGACCGGTGCGATTTTTGTTTGAAGCGGTCGCACCATCCCGAAATGGAAACTTCTCGTTCGCCCTGAACGGCATGGGCGACCGGTGCGATTTTTGTTTGAAGCACCCGCCATCCCTGACGAAAATGTGCAAACTTTTATTCCCTTCTCGTGGTTCCGATGGGAAGCAGGAGGCTTCTTTTCGGAAATTTCGCCTCAACATCTGAGACGGGAAGGGACTTTAGGTAGGTGGGTCACATTGAGTTCATGGCGATGGGTTCCACGAATGTCTTCGTCAGTGACGCCTTGGAAAGCATTAGGTTGGACCGGCTTTCAACCACCAGGTTTAATTATCTCGCCCCTTTCAACGCCCGACGATGAAAAGTTGCTTTCAAAGTGGCAGCAGTGGTTTCTGGAAACATTGAGACCACAAACAAAGCAAAAGGAGGAAGCGAAAGTTCGCTTCTTCCTCTCGGCTTTTCAGGAGGGCAAAGTCATCGTCCACTATGCCGTGACAGCAAAAGTTTTGTTGGAAGTTTCAGGCGAATTGGCTGTAGATGAAGACTTGGCAACGGTGCGCAGTCAGTTTCAAAACGCTTTGGCAAAATTGCCTCCTGTCCCATTTATGCCCGATGCAGGCGAAAAAATTCGCCGAGAGATTCGTGAAGGCAATTTAAAGCCTTCAGACACAAAGGAAATTGCCAAGATCTTGAAGCGCTATCGGGACATGGAAATTCAACGCGATGAGGAGTTGGCAAAAGCCTTGCAGCAACAAGCAAAGAAATTAGGGTTTGTCAACATGAAAGTGAAGGTGGTGTCGCAATGCGTCACCCTTGAGCCTCAAAAAGTTGACCGTCAACTTCGCCCTCTTATGTTGACTTTGAAAGTGCAGTTGCAAGGAGAAGCCACTTGCGCTTACCATAGGCAAAAGCATATCATCCCTCTCAGCGGCAAGGTTTGTTTTATGCCTCTAAAGCCGCCTCCTGATAGCTCTTCGCCTCTGGTTGAATACATGCCACTTTATTGGCAAAACATCCCTGATGCGCCAGTGGAAATTTCTGTCCCGAAGGAAGGCACTGCTGAAGTTCAATTACCTGCCGCTTGGTTCAACCTTTGGGTTTCTGAAGGTGTCCAAATTGATGCATCGGTTGAGGGTTGGCAACCCTTCAAAACTCGCCTTTCTTATGGCTATGAGTTGTTCCAACACCAACAACCTATCCCACTAACTATTCGCCTAACTCCTACTCACGCTGAGGAAGCCAATTTCCTCTTGGAACTGCCTTTTGAAGCAAAACTGAAACACGCCACCATCGTGGTGCAGGATGAAAAGGGGAAAGTCATTGCATCGCAGACAGCCCAATGGTTGGCTGACTTTGAAAGTCACGGGATTGTCATCAAAAAACTTCCTTACGGAGTTTATCGCGTCGCAGCAGAAGGAAGTTTCACCATTGACGGCAAGGAGCATCCCTTTTCCGTCGTTCAAACCCTTCATGTGAATGATTACCACGATGTCCTTGAGTTGAGGGTTGAAAGGTCTCGGTAAGTTTGGCTTGGTAAAGCCTCACCCCCCGTTCTCGGTTATTGTAGCATCAGCGCTGGCGGATGACCTACAATCTTGCGGGAACTCACTCAGCGGAAAGGAGGTCCTCTTGCGTGAATGCAATTCAAGCAGCGTTGGCACTTTTGATTGGCTTGGCGGGTGGAGTTGTCAGCGGCTTCTTTGGCACTGGCGGCGCGGTCGTGATTGTGCCTGCGTTGGTTTACCTGATGAGGATGGAGCAACACAAAGCACAAGGGACATCTCTTGGGGCACTCTTACTCCCCGTCGGGCTACTGGGCTTTCTGGAATACTACCGCAACGGAGAAGCGGACATAAAAGTCGCTGCTTTGGTCGCGATTGGGCTCTTTATCGGTGCATTCATCGGCGCTTACTTGGCTCAACTCCTTTCGCCGACAATTATGCGGAGAGCCTTTGGGCTTCTCTTGGTCGCAATTGGATTGTCTATGGTCTTGAGGTCAGCATAAAAACGAATGCCGCCCGTTAGGGCGGCGAAATGTCTCTGAAAGTGAGGTTGCTAATTGGCAACCCTTAAGCGCTTTCCTCTTCAGCCCTTCGTTCCTTCACCCAAGCGACTTTCATCCCCACACCTTCGTAGTAGCCGCAGAAGGTGCAAGCCCTGTGAGGTCGGACTGGCTTTTTACATTGTGGGCAAATGTGAAAGGTTATGGGCGTCAGTTTCCAGTGAGTGCGCCTTTTGTCCCGGCGCGTCTTTGAGATTTTGCGTTTAGGCAAACCCATTTTCGTTTTCCTCCTTTCTCGCTTCAGGCTTTCAGTCGCTGCATGAGCAAGTCAAGGGCTGCCCACCTTGGGTCTTCTGGCGGCTGACAGTTGCAAGTCGTTTCGTTCAAGTTTGCGCCACAGTAAGGGCACAGCCCCTTGCAGTCATCCTTGCACAAAGGTCTGAGCGGCAGTTGAACTATCAAGGCTTGCCGTGAAAGTTCCCAAAGGTCGGCGCTGTTGGCGTCAAAAATTGCCGTGACTTCCTCACCTTCGTCAACGGGCAAGCCCTCAGCCAGCAAATGGAAAGTCCTGATGTCGCATTGAGCCTCAAATGGTGCTTCAATCTCCTGCTCAAAGACTGTCAGGCACCTGCTGCATTCCAATTCCACAACCCCAGCGACCTTACCTGTGATGAGGACATAACGACCGTCAACATTAGTGCCTGACGCTTCACCGTGAACATGAACCCAATGACCGTCTTCCCAAAGTTGCACATCCGTTTCAAAGTAAGCAACGACGGTGTAGCCCGGATGGTTAATGACCTTGCGCAAATCCAACCGAACAAAATGCGGCGTCGGTTGAAATTGTTCGTGCTTTGACATCTCCGTTCGCCTCACACCCCTGCATCCTTTCCATCACCGCCACCACTTGGGCAGGGGCATTTTAAGCCTGCGACATTATAACCAACATCTCCCGATTCGTCAATGGCGTTAGAGAGTGTCCTAAAAGTCCCGTTTGTGGCTTTGCGCCACAGGCTTCCGTCAATGCAAAACATGCTACGAACTTCAGTCCATAATTGATGGTGCAACCGAAAGCAAATCATGCTACGGACTTCAGTCCGTAGTTGATGACGCAGAAACTGAGCGAAGACTTTAGTCGGCGAATTTTCTTGGAGGGTCGGGCTTTTGCCTGACCGAAAATTTCGGCACGGCAGTAGCCGTGCCCTCCAGAATTTTTCGCTGAAGGAAATCGGCGCTGATAAAATTCGTCATCAACCACTGGCTAAAGCCAGTGGTATGAAAAAGTTTTAGAACACTCTCAGCCCAAATGGTCTGGAGGTGGTTCGGCGTGAGGATTGAGGATATGAAGGTGTTCGTCGTCAACCCGATTGCGGCGGAGAAGTTTGAGGGCATTGGGCATTTGTATCGGCGAGGGGGCATCAATTATGTCGTCGTCAAGGTTCTGACCGACGAAGGAGTTTACGGTGTCGGCGAGGGGACATTGCACGCCAGCGAACTTGCAGTTGTCGCAACTGTCAACCACTTGAAGGAACTGCTCATCGGCAAAGACCCGCGAAATATCGAAGACATCTGGAACTTCCTGCACCGAGCAACTTACTGGCGTGGCGGACCGATTTTCAAGACGGCAATTGCCGCTATTGACATGGCGTTGTGGGACATTAAGGGCAAGTTAGCGAACATGCCTGTCTATCAATTGCTTGGTGGGGCGTGTCGGAAAGGTGTCCTCGTTTACCGCCACGCTGACGGTCGTGACCCCAAAGAAGTCGCCGAAAATGTCCGCAAGTGGCTGGAACAAGGTTACAAAGTCGTGAGAGCGCAGATGGGTGGTTATGGCGGTTCCGGTAAGTTGCGTCACGAACCTGCCGAACGGGAAGGTTTGCCCGCCACGACTTACTTTGAGCCGACCCGATACTTGCTGGAAGTGCCCAAGTTGTTTGAGTATTTGCGCAGCGAATTGGGCATGGAGGTTGAATTGCTCCACGATGTCCACGAGCAACTTTCGCCCATTGAAGCGGCTCAACTCGCTAAGCGCTTAGAGCCTTACCGCCTCTTCTTCCTTGAAGACCCTGTCTCGCCCGAGCACAAGGAAGCGTTAGCCTTTATCCGCTCTCAAACGACGACGCCACTTGCCATCGGCGAAATCTTTTGCGACCGCGAACAAGTCCTGCCGCTTTTCGTTAACCGTTGGATTGACTACATTCGCATCGCACCGATGCATGTCGGTGGCATCACCGAAGCGAAGAAAATCATGACGCTGGCTGAACCTTTCGGGGTCAAATCGGCATTTCACGGCGCCGCAGACTTGGGACCAATTTCTCAAGCAGCAGCAATTCATGTGCAAATGAGCATCCCCAATTGTGGCGTCCAAGAGTGGACGGATTTTCGGAGTATTCAGGTTTTCTGCGATTTGTTCCCGACGCCTTGCGAAGTTCGCGACGGATACGCTTACCCCAACGAAGCGCCGGGCTTGGGCATCGACTTCAACGAGGCTTTAGCGGAACGCTTCCCTTACTCGCCCGTTTACATGCCTCAAATTAGGCGAACTGACGGGACCGTTCACGGTTATTGAGTTCACACCATCGTCAGCAAGGCACCATGCATGACCGATCTGGCGCTCAACAAAGCGGTGTCTTTGCCGGACAGTTCCATAACGACAAGCAGCAGGAGCAAACCTGCGATGATGACAGTTTCCCTGCCCCACTCCATGCCGGGCACTTGTCTGCGTTCACTTGCTGGGATTTTCGACAACCGCTCAAGCCACTCCTTTATCGCTTCCGGTCTGATGGGAAGCCCGTGAATGCGGGAAGCGTCAAATGTCCGCAGGTTCAAACGGAAGACACCCAATTGCGCTGCGGTTCCGCCGGTGAGCACTAAAACTGCTGCTTCCCTCAGCATTTGAGCGGCAGGTTGCAGTTGCTCAATTGCGAAGTTGCGGCAGGCTTCTATTTGCTTGCTGGTTGGCGGGTCATCGGTTAGGAACTGTTCGGTCAAGCGGCGCGAACCCACAGGAACGCTGAGCCATCTTTCAGGCTGTTGCAGTTTGCCAATTGACACTTCTGTGCTTCCGCCACCGACATCGGCGACAGCAAAGAGGGCGTCTTTGTGGAAACGAAGTTTCAAACCCGAAGTCGCCCCAATGAAGGCTAACCGAGCCTCTTCGTCAGCGCTGAGGATTCTCAATTTGACCCCGGCAGTTTTCTCCAGTCGTTCAATGAACATGTCGCTGTTGCTCGCCGACCTAACCGCTTCGGTTGCGAGCAGGATGAACATTTTGGCGTCAAGGGATTTGAGCCGGCGCATGAAGGCGCTGACAGCCCCAATGGTCGCTTCAATGGCTATGGGTGCAAGTTCGCCCCGTTCCGCAAGACCGCGACCAAGCCCAGTTATTGAGCCACCAACTTCAACATCAACCCATTCGTCGCCCTTCCTTTCAGCCAAAAGGTAGCGGACAGCGTTTGTGCCTATGTCAATGACTGCGACCCGAAACATCTCAACTCCCCCTTTCAGCCACAAAACAATCGTGCCACTTCCGCAGCATACTTGTCAGAAGAAAGCGTGCAAGAGTGCAGGCGTGTAGGCGTTAAAGCAAAGGAACACCTGCACGCATGCACGCTTACACGCTTGCACGACTCTCAAGGAGGTGGGCAGAAAAATGGAGTGGGTGACGGAAGGTTCAATCACGACGCCCGAAGGCTTTTGGGCTGCGGGAGTTGCTTGCGGCATAAAAGCGACAGGCAGAAAGGACTTGGCTGTGGTTTTCAGTGAATTGCCTTGCGTTGCCGCCGCGACTTTCACCACCAACAAAGTCAAAGCATCTCACATCTTCGTCAGCAAGGAGAACTTGAAACCGCAAAAAGCGATGGTTCGGGCAATCGTCGCAAATAGCGGCAACGCCAACTGCTGCACCGGACAGCGCGGGATTGAGGATGCAAAACGAATGTGCGAAATTGCAGCAGCCGAATTGAGCGCTCAAAGGCAAGTTAATGTCCAACCGCACGAGGTATTGGTGGCGTCAACGGGAGTAATAGGCGTCCCATTGCCTATGGACAAGGTTGAGCAAGGGATAAAAGCGGCTGTCGGCAAATTGTCAAGGGACGGTGGGCGCGAGGCAGCGGAAGCGATAATGACCACCGACACGAAACCAAAGTTTGCCGCTTTGAGGCTGGAAATCAATGGCAAAACGGTGCACATCGGCGGAATCGCGAAAGGCGCTGGCATGATTGCTCCCAACATGGCGACGATGCTTTGCTTTATCGGAACTGATGCTCGCATCGGGCGCAAAGCGCTACAATCGGCGCTCCGCTACGCTGTTGACCGAAGTTTCAACAGCATAACCGTTGACGGCGACACTTCAACCAACGACACCGTTTTCGCTCTGGCAAATTGGATTTCTGGCGGCGACGAGATTCAGGAAGGGACGCAAGCCTTTGAGCAATTTCGGGACGCCTTAACGGCATTGTGCCAAAAACTTGCCAAGATGATTGCTGCGGATGGCGAGGGTGCGACGAAGTTGATTGAGATTCGCGTGACAGGGGCTATGAGTGAAAGTGAGGCGAAAGCAGTTGCCATGACGGTCGCTAACTCGGCACTCGTTAAAACGGCGCTTTTCGGCAACGACCCCAATTGGGGGCGAATTGCCGCAGCGGTCGGTCGCTCACCCGCTCGCGTCAAGCAGGAAACTTTGACCATCCGCATCGGCGATTTTGAGTGTTTCCGAAACGGTGAACCCGTTGCCTTCGACAAAAACGCAGCCCACGAATGGCTAAAAGCCAACAACGAGGTCATCATCGGAATTGATTTGGGCTTAGGAACTGCTTCGTGGACCGTCTGGACATGTGACTTGAGCGAGGAATATGTCCGCTTCAACGCCGAATACACGACCTAAACACTTTCAGCGTTCCGCGACGAGGTTGGAGCAATTTGTTGGTAGACGGATTGGGAGGGCGATGCTCCTGCCGAGCCGAAACATCAGCGAATGGCGAGTAGCGAATAGCGAGTGGTTTTCTGGAGGGCAGCGCTCCTGCGCTGCCGAAAAATTTCGGCGCATCAGGAGATGCGCCCTCCAGTTTTTTCATCCTGCCTTAGCAGGCTTTGTCTTTGTAGTCACCAACTTCAGTCGGTGGGCGAGTTGGATTTTGCGAAGCCAACCGAACACAACATGGAACTGTGCTTGTGTTAAATTCGCTTCTGAAGTGAAGCGAGCCGATAAACTTGGAACGGAGCGAAAGGGGAGACACAGATTGGCGACGACGAGGAGACGCTTGCCAAAAACTGTCGTCACTTTGGGCATTGTCAGCCTGCTCAACGATGCCAGCAGCGAGATGATTTACCCGCTGCTCCCTTTCTTCCTGCGAGAGCATCTGAAGGCTTCGGTGGCTTTTGTCGGGTTGGTTGAGGGCATTGCTGAGACGACAGCGAGCCTGTTGAAATTGGCTTCAGGTTGGATTTCCGATAAAGTGGGACGGCACAAGTTGCTGACCTTCATCGGTTACGCTTTGGCGGGCGCAACGAGACCTGTTCTCGCTGCTGCCACCGCTGCATGGCAAGTTTTGGGTTTGAGGTTCGTTGACCGTGTTGGCAAAGGCATACGGACTTCGCCGAGGGATGCCTTGTTAGCAAACGCTTGCGATGAGAGCATCCGAGGTATGGCTTTCGGCTTCCATCGGGCGATGGACCATCTCGGCGCTGCTGTTGGACCTTTGCTCGCTTCAGCAGTTTTGCTTTTCTCTCCGGGCAACTATCGGCTCGTTTTCGCTTTGGCTGCTGTTCCCGCCTTGCTCTCCCTCTTCGTCCTTTGGTTCGGCATCTCTGAAACTCCTTCGCGCTCTTCCCTACCATCAAACGCTGGTGTTGGAAATCACTCCGAAAAGTCTCAAGTCCATGTTGAGTTCGCGAGGGCGTGGTCGGATTTGCCGGCAACCTTCCGCTGGTATTTGGCAGCGCTTTTGCTCTTCACCTTGAGCAACTCCAGTGACGCTTTCCTTCTCCTGAGAGCCAAAGATGCAGGTGTCCCGGAGAGCGCCATCCCATTGCTTTGGACTTGGCTTCACATTGTCAAGAGCATGGCAGGAACTCACGGTGGCATGCTTTCGGACAGAATCGGTCGCACCAAAGCGATTGTTCTGGGTTGGCTGGTTTACGCCGGCGTCTATGCAACTTTCGCTTTCCTTCACAGCGCGTGGCAAGTTTGGGCGGTCTTTACGGTCTATGGGCTTTATTTCGCGCTAACCGAAGGCGCTGAAAGGGCGTTGGTTGCCGACCTTCTCCCGCCAGAAAAGCGGGGGCTTGGCTACGGGGCATTTCACTTCGTCGTCGGGGTGGGCATGATGCCTGCAAGCGTTTTGTTTGGACTGATTTGGCAGTTGTTCGGTTTCCAAACAGCCTTCTTCTTCGGCGCAGGGTTAGCCCTTTGCGCTGCCTCTTTGCTTGCTGCAAAAATACGCCGCTGAAGACCGCACCGAAGTTCCGTGCCATAATGGAAACAACCTTGTTCGCCATCACCACTGAGCCCAACAGGCGGGGCAGGGAATAGCCAAAGAAAACTGTCAAGGCTGAAGTCTTTTAGGCGAAAGGAGGGAAACACAGGAAATGTCGGTCAACAACGAACTGAAAAAGCGGGCGGAAGTGCTCATCGAAGCCTTGCCTTACATCAGGCAGTTTTACGGCAAAGTTTTCGTCATCAAGTATGGAGGCAAAGCGATGGTTGACGAGGAACTGAAGCGGAGCGTCGTGCAGGACATCGTTTTGCTCCGCTATGTGGGCATTGTGCCCATCGTCGTTCACGGTGGAGGTCCCGAAATCACCGAACTGATGCAAAGGCTGGGCAAGGAGCCAAAGTTCGTTCGCGGGTTGAGGGTGACCGATGCCGAAACGGCGGAAATTGCCGAAATGGTTTTGGCAGGGAAAATCAACAAAGAACTCGTTGACCTGATCAACAGAGCGGGAGGGATGGCAGTCGGACTCAACGGCAAGGACGCCAACCTGCTGAAAGCCAGCAAAATCCCGCCTGAGCGAACTGGCGGCGTTGATTTGGGCTTCGTCGGCGAAGTCGATGAAGTCAACCCGTCCATTTTACACCTTCTGTCAAGTGCAGGTTACATCCCTGTCGTGAGTTCCACCAGCGCCGATGAAGACGGGAACACTTTGAACTTGAACGCGGACCATGTGGCGGGTAAGATTGCCGCCGCGTTGCAGTGCACGAAACTCATCTTCCTGACCGATGTGGACGGGATTTACCGAGAGCCAAACGACCCATCAACCCTGATCTCGGTCATGAAGGCTTCGGAAGCCAAAGAACTGTTGCACTCGGGTGTCATTGAAAAGGGCATGATTCCGAAAGTTGAAGCCTGTTTGGAAGCATTGGCAGCAGGTGTCCCGCACACTCACATCATCAACGGCTCAATCCCCCACGCCTTGCTGATGGAAGTGTTTACCGACCGAGGGATTGGGACTATGATTGTCGCGGATGATTAGCCAAAAGCAAAATCGCTTTCGGTGGGAGGTGAAAGGAATGCGAAACTTGATGGTGGCAATGCTTGGGTGTTTGGTGGGCGTGGCGATTTTGTCAAGTCTGCTTATCGGGCAAAGCCAAATTTCGCATCAATTGCGTCAACTGACGGACCATCCTGCACCGGACTATTCGCCGTGTTGGCATCCTGACGGCAGGCTCATTGCTTTTGTCTCAGAGCGGGAAGGTGGTAGGCAAATTTGGCTTGTGGATGTGACGACCAAACGAGCGAGAAGGTTAACGAGAACAGGCAACAACTGGGCTCCGAGTTTTTCGCCAGATGGGCGCTGGATTGCTTTCATCTCCGACAGGGCAGGTCAGCCCCATGTTTGGGCTGTGAGGGTTGATGCCGAAACCGAGCCAAGACAACTGACGAGGTATCACGAGGATTCGCCTGCGTGGTCGCCTGATGGCAGCATGATCGCTTTCGTCTCCCGTCGGACAGGGGAACCGAGCCTTTGGGTCATGAACGCAGACGGTAGCATGCAGCGGATGTTGGTGCGGATGCCCGGCAAAGAGATAAGACATCCCGTGTGGACTCCGGATGGGAAACGCATCATCTTCTGGTCAAACATCGCAGGCGAGCCGTCTTTGTGGGAATACAGGCTTGATGAGCGTTCGTTGGTGCAGTTGACGGAAGTTAGCGGGAACATTGAGAAGGCAAGTTGCTCAGCGAGTGGATGGCTTACTTTCTCGGCAGCGTGGACAGGTCAGTGGGAAATTTGGGCACTTCCGCTGGTCGGCGGCAAACCAACGCAGTTGACAGAATTGAGGCGACAAGCGAGGGAACCAGCAATGTCAAGGGACGGTCGCTACTTGGCTTTCGTCTCAGACATTTCAGGAAACTTGGACATTTGGCTCATGGAGACACCAACCGCCATGTGGCTGAAAGCGGGAAGGTAGTGGGCAAATATTTTGGGATTTTGGTGTTGCTACTTGTGGCGTCAATCGGTCTCATGGTCGGTGAAGTTGCGGGTTGGTTGTGAGAGAACCAAGATGTTTAGCGAGGTTGAAAAGGCAAATTCACGCTAAGTCCGAACCAGCCGAAAATCGGCAATTGAAAGGAGCATGGTCTCAATTTTCCGCAGCAAAGCCAGTCGGTTGCGGCGAATTTTTGAGTCTTCGTGCATGACGAGAACCTCGTCAAAGAAGCGGTTTATCTTCGGCGTCAAAGTCGCCAAAGTTTCAAAGGCTGCAACGAAATTGCGTTGTCGGACATGCTCAGCAAAGGTCGGGGCAATTTCCGAAACGGCTTCGTTCAGTTCCTTCTCCGCATCAACTTGCAAAACTTCAGCATCAACATCGCCGTCAACGGTTTCACCTCTCTGCCTCGCTTGGGCAAGGATGTTGGTGACTCTCGTGAAAGCGACGACTGTTTCGTTGAACCAATCGGTTCGTTCGTTGCGAAGTTTTTGCAACGCTTGGGCTCGGTCGAAAGTTTCCGCCACATCGTTAAACCCAGCAGCCAAAACCGCTTGGCGAAGGTCGTGGTCAATCCCTTCCGCTTCAAGCAATCCATCCAACCGCTCCCGCAGGAACTCAAGGAGTTGGGCTTCTGTCTCTTCCTGAGGGCGCTGCGTCATCCCTGTTTCGCGCAAGATTTTCAGTGCAGCGTTAATGCTCTCCTTCACGCTGGTTTTCCTCGGTGCATTTCGGAGCAACATCAACAAGGTCGTGGCTGCTCGCCTCAAGCCGAACGGGTCGTGGGAGCCGGTCGGGATTAGGTTTCGGTCAAAGCAAGCGCACAAAGTGTCAATTCGGTCTGCAACAGCGAGCCAAAACCCGATTTCGTTTCGAGGCATTTCAAAATCTGGTGGCAAAGGCTTGTAGTGGTCTTCAATGGCTTCGGCGACTTCTGTCGGCTCGCCGTCCAACGAGGCGTAAACTCGCCCGATAACCCCTTGCAGTTCCGTGAACTCGTTAACCAACCTCGTTGCCAAGTCGGCTTTACAAAGTTCCGCAGCCCTCAACAATGTGGGCGAGAGGCTCCCGTAAAGGTTTGTCGCCAACCTTTTCAATCGCTCAACCTTGTCAGCCATCGTGCCCAAGTCCTCAATGAAAACGATGTCGCTCAACTTTTGGGCAAACTCATCAAGTCGGTGCTTCCTGTCCTCGGCGAAGTAAAACCTTGCATCTTCAAACCGAGCCGTCACAACCCTCTCGTTGCCTTGCCTGACCAAGTTAGGCTCCTTTGGCATCCCGTTTGAGACGAAGACGAAGTGTGGCAACAGTTTGCTTTGATCGTCCTTGCAAAGCACAGGAAAATAGCGTTGGTGGTGTTGCATGACAGTCACAAGGATTTCCGAGGGCAACTCAAGGTAGCGTTCGTCAAAGTGCCCGACAAGCGCGACGGGTTCTTCAACGAGGAAAGTAACTTCATCAACGAGTTCGTCGGGCATAACTGCAACGCCACCAACCGACTGCGCTGCTTCTTGGACTTGCAACTTCACCAATTCCCTGCGCCGTTCGTGGTCAACGATGACATGAGCGTCTTCAAGCGCTTTTTCGTAGTCGTCGGCATTTTGGAGAGTAATTCGCTTTCCTATGCTTTGCCCACCGGTGAACCTTCGCCCGTAGGTAACCCTGTCGCTCCTGACCCCCGCGATTTCAAAGGGGATGACATCCTCGCCCAAAAGTGCGACAATCCAACGGATTGGACGCCCGAAGCGGAGCCCGCTTTCTTCCCAACGCATCGTTTTTGGGAAGGAAAGGGAGCGGATAATCTGTGGCAGTGCTTCGGAGAGAACTTCCAGTGCAGGTTGCCCCTCTTCACGCTTCACCGCAAAAACGAACTCGCCTTTTTCGGTAGCCTTGACAATCAAGTCCTGAACGGAAACGCCTTGAGATCGGGCAAAACCCTCCGCAGCCTTCGTCGGGTTACCTTGAGGGTCAAAGGCGATGTGTTTCGCCGGACCACGAATTTCCCTAACAATTGGCGTTTGAGTTTCAGCGACTTCGGAAACAATTGCCACGAGCCGTCGCGGCGTCCCCATCGTTCGGATTTGCCCGTGCTGCAATCTGAGTTCCGTTAAAGTTTTTGCGACCAAATCCCTCAACTGCTCAAGTGCTGGCAGCATGAACCTCGCGGGCATCTCTTCCGTCCCGATTTCCAAGAGCAAAGTTTTCGGCACCACAACTCACCCCACTCCAACCGAATGCTTTGGATTTGCAATTGCGTTAAGCCATTTTGCCACACTTCTTTCCTTTCAGTGCCGATGCGCTCAAAATTGTTTGGGCGTGAATTTCTGCGGAAGGAGGATTGGCGATGGAGCGGAAGAAGCATCGCATCACTCTGACGGTCAATGGGCTCGTCTACGAGTTGGAGGTTGAGCCGAGAGAGCGACTGATAGATGTCCTTCGCTACAAACTCGGTTACACGGGCGTGAAAGAAGGATGCAGCACCGGCGATTGCGGTGCCTGCACGGTTCTGTTGGATGGGAAACCTGTGACCTCTTGTCTGGTCTTGGCAGTTTCGGCAAACGGCAAATCCATCGTGACAGTTGAAGGGATTGCCCGTGAGGGCAAACTCCACCCCGTCCAACAGGCTTTCGTTGAGCACGGCGCTGTCCAGTGCGGTTTCTGCACTCCCGGCTTCATAGTGAACTCATACGCCCTCCTGAACGAAAACCCCAATCCCGATGGTGAGACAATCCGATATTGGCTTGCTGGCAACTTGTGCCGTTGCACCGGCTACCAAAAAATCATCAAGGCTGTTTTGGCTGCAGCCGAAATGATGAGGCAGCAAGGTCAACCGCAGGGGTGATTTGAAGGATGGCTCAAACCCAAGTTGAGACGAAGCGGATGACCCTTGAGGAAGTCAAGCAACTCAACCCAGACGAACAGCCGGGAGAACTGGTCAGGGGAGTGTTTGTGCCAATGAGCAGACCGACGATCAAACATGGGTTTATCTCAGCAAAGGTCGTGTTTTTGCTCATGCGCTACTTAGAGCAAAATCCGATTGGGCAAGTCATCTGCAACGATGCAGGGTTTGTTCTGGAGCAGCAACTCGGCACTTTGAGAGGACCAGATGTAAGTGTCATCCTGAATGAACGCATCCCTCCCGAAGGTTTGCCCGACGATTGGTGGGAGGGAGCACCCGATTTAGCGGTTGAGATTGTCTCACGAACTCAAAACGCTCATGAGTTAGCGCGAAAAGCCCTTGACTACCTTCAGGCTGGCACGAAAATGGTTTGGGTCGTTGACCCCGAAAGCAGAACAGTTGCCGTTTACACGCCACCAAACCAAATCCGCATCCTTTGCGAAAACGAGGATTTGGATGGAGGGGATGTCCTGCCGGGCTTCCGAATCAAGGTGGGCGACCTGTTCAAGTGATTTCCTCTCAAGTCATTGCTCGCCTTCGCTCGCCTTCAACGCTTCATGGATGACACGAGCCAACTCCCTGAAGCGGGGCGGCTTCTGCAGCCAGCCGAAAATGTTCGGTGCTTGAATGAACTTTTGCTCCTCCCCGAGCAGATACCCTGACATGACCACCACTTTGACCTTAGGGTTTCGGCGCCTCAGTTCACCGATCAACCTATCGCCGCCCAACTCTGGCATCACCAAATCGGTGAGAACGAGGGCAATTTCGTCGCTATGAAGTTCGTATAGCCTGAGAGCCTCAACGCCGTCTCGGGCTGCAATGACGCGATAGTTTAGTCGCCCCAACATCCTGTGGATGACCAACCTCACATCCTCATCGTCTTCGGCGACGAGAATTAACTCGCCATTTCCTGCCGGGACACCCGAAACTTCTTCGGACACCCTTTCTTCCACCCCTTCCGAAACTGCCGACAAGTAAATCGTGAAGGTTGTCCCTTTCCCGACCTCGCTCTTGACATCAATGAAGCCACCGTGCTGGGTGACGATTCCGTAAACTTGAGCCAAACCAAGCCCAGTTCCCTTCTCCTTCGTCGTGAAGAAGGGCTCAAAGATTCGCGGCAAGTTCTCAGGCGGAATTCCAACACCTGTGTCAGAGACACTGATTGCAATCCATTCGCCGGGGCTCATCGTTGGGACTGGCGGGCGAGCGTCATCGGCAACTGTGAGCCGCTTCAAACTAACCCTCAACTCACCGCCATCGGGCATGGCATCACGAGCGTTGACGACCAAGTTAGTGATGGCTTGCTGCATTTGAACGATGTCAATGTTGGCGATGTAAGAGCCCGAAGGTATGTCGGTGACCACGCTGATGTTTTCAGGCAAAGTTCGGCGAAGGAAATTGAGGCAGTCGCGCAGGAAAGAAGCGACATCGGTTGGGCGTTGTTCTGAAGCGGTGCGTCGGCTGAAGTCAAGGATTTTGCGAATCAGGGACGCTGAACGCTCACCTTGGACGATTACCGTGTTCACGAACTCTTTTACCTCAGTTGGCAAGTCCGACCTCATCGCTAAAAGTTCCGCTCCACCGACGATGCTTGACAGTATGTTGTTGAAGTCGTGAGCGAGCCCAGCAGCGAGTTCGCCGATGGCAGCGAGCCGCTCTTGGATTTCAAACTTCCGCCTTATGTCCCGCTCGCTCGTGACATCCCTGAGAACCAAAATTCGGTGCTGATTGGAGACCGGGTAGAAAGCGATTTCGTAAATTCGGTCATCAACAAAGAGTTCGTGCCACAATCCACGCGGCGACGGGCGAAGGAACTCACCTATCGGCTTCCCTGCGAGCATAACCAACGGAAGACCTTTGCGGTATCCCAATGATGCCAACATGCTTTCAGCCTTAGGGTTGCACATCACCACATTCCAGTCCTCGTCAATGAGGGCAATTCCCTCGGGTAGGTGGTCAATGAGCGTGCTGAGGATAGCGGTTGTCCGCGCTTGTTCCCTTTCGGCTGCGACCAAAGGAGTGACATCCATCAAAACGCCGTCAATCCAGCGGATGTCCCTTTTGTCATCTCTGGTCAGATTGGCTTCGAGCCGAGCCCAAAAAGTTGAGCCGTCAAAGCATCGGAGCAAAATCTGTGGCAGGCTCAACTGACCGCTCCCAAAGAGTTGCCGGAAGGCTTCTTCTCGGTCGGGAGCGCTGGCAAAAAGATGCCAGAAGGAGTGAAGCGCCAAATCTTCGGGTTTGGCTTTCAGAAGCCTCAACATGGTCGGATTCGCTTCCATCCACCGACCGTCAACGGAAGCCCTGAAGACACCGACGGGCAGGCTCGTGAAAAGTTGCCGATAGCGTTCTTCCATCTCTCGCGCTTTCACTCGCTCCCTCGCTCTCTCAATGGCGGTTCTGACGGCGGCAATCAATCTGGGCAAGTGCCTCGCAGTTTTGATGACATAATCGTCAAGACCCGCTTTCATTGCCTCAACGGCGATTTCCTCGTTGCCTGTAGCCGTGAACATGATGACCGGGCAATCGGGATAGCGAGCCTTAATTTGCTTCAGAACGCTCAGCCCGTCAGTCCAGTGGAGTTGGTAGTCGGTTATGACGACATCAAACCCGCCTTCTTCAAGGACAGCACCGAGGTCTTCGGGATTAGCGACATGGGTGATTCGCAACTCGGTAAACTCCCGTTGGAGTTGACGGGCAACGAGCAATCGGTCATCTGGGTTGTCATCGACAAGCACCAAATGCAAAGGACGCTCCATACCCGATCGCCCCTTCGCGCCGACCCGTCCGTAAATCGTTTCGCTTCAGCCCAAGCCAACTCACTTGCAAATTTAGCCCGAAACTCACTCAAACGCCACAAGGAAATCAGGCAGGCAAAGGGTCATTTTTTGACGCAGGCAACTCAATCCAAAACCTGCTGCCTTTGCTCGGCTCTGAGAGGACACCGACTTTCCCGTTCATTCGTTCCACTCCCCGTTTCACAATAGCCAGTCCAATCCCGACACCGGGATAAGCCGTTTCTGGGTGAAGGCGGGTGAAAGGCTGGAAGATTCGCTCTTGGTGCTCTACGGGGATTCCAATTCCGTTGTCTTCAACCCAAAGCCGGACTATGCCCTCGCGTTTTTCAGCCCAAACCTTCACCTCGGGTTTTCGGTCTGGAGGCGTGAATTTGACTGCGTTGGTCAGCAAGTTGACAACGATTTGGACCAAAAGGGCATGGTGACCCACAACTTCAGGCAGCGGTCGCGTGACGATAACTCTGGCGTCCTTTTGGGTCAGGTAAGCCTCAAGTAACTGAAGGGCATCGTCAACAATTCGCTCCAAAGAGACTGCCCCGACCGTTAATTCCATGTAACTGAGCCGTCCGTAGTCAAGCACCGCGTTTATCAGTTGGTCCATCTTGCGGGCAGCGTTGATAATGCGCCGACAATAATCTCGCCCCGTCTCGTTCAATCGGTCGGCATAGTCTTCAAGCAGAGCCTGAGCGAAGCCTTCAAGCGCCATCAGCGGCGCTCTCAAATCGTGAGAGACAGCATAGACGAAAGTTTCCATGTCAGAAGTTCGCTGCCTCACCTGAAATTCAAGGGCATTTCTTGCATCCCTCAAAATTGCTTCTGCCTGTTTTCTTTCGGTGATGTCCAAGAGGTTGAACAGCAAGCACGGTTGCCCACCGATTTCAATGGCGACGATGGAAGTAAGGACATCGCGAACGCTTCCGTCTTTCCGCTTCAATCTCTTCTCCCACTCTCTGATTTCGCCTTGGCGTCGCAATTGTTCTTCCTTTTCCGCTCGGTCTGGCGATGGCAACCAAAGTTGCAGTTTCTCGGGCGCTTGCTCAATCAACTCGTCCCTACTGTAGCCAGTTAATGCAACAAACTGGTCGTTGACCTCAACGAACTTTCTGTCCTCCTGTCGGGCAATCGCCATTGCAGTCAAACTGCTGTGGAAGGCTTTGAAAAATCGCTCTTCCGCTTCTTTCGCTTCAGTGATGTCCATGGTTACCCCTCGCAGTTTTGTGACTTTGCCGTCTTCCACCACAACGGTCACCCTTTCGCGCAGCCAAAGGATGCGCCCGTCAGCGGCGACCATTCGGTAGTCAACGGAAGCCTGTTCTAACTTTTCGCGCAGGAGGCGTTCTCGGAAGGCAACCATCCTTTCCCTGTCTTCTGGGTGAAGATGAACGAGCCAAAACTCACTTTCGGTCTGCCACTGAGACAATGGGTAGCCCAAAATGCGCTCCGCTTGTTGGCTGACGAATGTGTAGCGCTTCTCTCGGACATCCCATTCCCAGATGATGGCATCCACTGAGTTCAGCAATTCCTCCACCTTCTCCACCTTCCCCATCTTCCCTGCTGCCTCCTTCACGAGCGAGACAGACGACTTTACTATGGCGCAATCGGAGGGAAAGGGCAAGGACAAATGCCACCCTGAAAAACCCTGAAGTTCCCCAGACCATCCACGCGAACCGAGAAATTGCGCATCATCAAAACGAGCGGGAGAAGTTGAGGCAAGTTTTGATTCGGGCTCAAAAGACTTTTCCGGAGGTGGTCAGTCAGATGACGCCGCTTCAATCAGTGGAAAGCGCCCGACCAAAACTTTACGATTTGGCTGCTCGCTTGACTTCCGACCGAGATTTGAGGGAAGATTTGGTCAGCGAGATGACACTGTTTTTGCTGGAAAGGTGGGATGAACTTCGCGACAAGCCCGATGCGTTCATCTTTCGGGCATGCTACCGACACGCCATTGATGTCCTGAGGCGCGGCAAGAGCATAGACAGCAAACAGAGAAGCGGCGTCGTGGTAGAAAGCCTTTGCGCTTTGTGCGAGCGATTGGGTGTGGATGAGTGCGTGTTTGCTTGTTCCGTCAACGGCGAGGACGACCCCGAAGCGATTTTCTCGGCTCGTTGTTTGATGCGTGAACTTTTGGAGCGGTTGACACCGGTTCAGAGGGAGGTTTTGTTGATGCTCATAGAAGGTTATCGCCCCGCCGAGATTGCTCTCAAGCGGGGCGTTTCAAAAGCGACGGTCAGCAAATGCATTCGCAGCATTCAACGAACTTTGAAAGCGATTATGCGCTCCTGAGATTTTTAGCGCTTCGGTGTCTCCATCAACAAAGTCCCCTTCTCCCATCGCACTTCCTTGCCCAAAGCAGTCCCAAGTTCGCGCAAGGGCAGGAAGGTGCGGTTTCGCAGCAAGAAGGTAGCGATTGACAACGGGACTTGTTCGCCGTTGACCTCCAAAGTGCTCTTCCCGATGGTGGCGATAAGGTTCAAAGTGCCCAAGGTCGCTGTCGCTCGTTTCCGCTCATTGTCCCAGCCGACAATCCCTCCACTGGCTTCAACAACTGCTCGGAATGAGCCGACAGAGATGCCATTTCGGACAAACGCTGGAACTTCGCATTCTGCAGGTTTGCCATCAACGAGAACGGTCACGGGTCTTGCAGGGATAATCAACCGCTGCCCGATGCGGAGTGGTGCATTTTCGGGCAAACCGTTAGCCGCCGCCAATTCCTTGACAGAAATTCCAAACCGCTCAGCCAGATCACGAAGGGTGTCGCCAGCGATAACGGTGTATCGGAAACTGTGAGCCGGCTCAACAACAGTTTGCCGTAAGGGCTTCTTCACGACCGGTCTTGTTTCAGGAGCGGGAAGTCGCGGGACCAATGTGGGAGCAGCAACTTTCGGCATCTCAGACAGTTCAGGGGACTTTTGCAATGTCCTGGGTGCTGGAGGAAGCCAAGCGGATGCAAGTTGAATTTGCCCTGCAGGGACATTAACCGGTCTCCGTTCAACGGATGCAACTTGAGGAGTCGCAGCAACTTGCAACTGAGGCTGAGGCGCAGCGTATGATGCTGCCACCTTGCTCTCGCCATAACCCACGCTCAAACTCGGACGCGAAGAAGTTGGAACCGCTCCAGCAACTTGAGGGGAAGGCAAGTCTGTCCTTTGCAAACTCGGCTCACTGACAACCTTTTGCCCAGCACCTTCAGGTGTCGGGAGGGCGATTGTCAAGCGAGGTTGAGGCGTGATGGTTGCCATCGCAACTTGAGGGAGAGAAATTTCAGGCTTTTGCAAACCCAGTTCAATGGCGACTCTTTGACCCGCGCTTTCGGGTGTCGGGACAGCAACCGCTGGGCGAGGTTGAGGCGCAGGGGCAGCAATCGCAACTTGTGCGGGAACCTGTGTTGGAGTGACTTTTGAGCCTTCAATTGGGGAGGGCTTGCCTTCGCCCGTTAGGACAGTTAAGGGCAGTGAAGGTTGGGTAGTTTGAGGCGTCTCAGTCAACGATGCAGGAGGCGTTGCGCCGCCCCTCGCTGTTTGCCCGGGAGCGACTTGCGAAATTAATGGCTGAGCCACTTTGTTCTGGACGATGACCAAGACCTCGTTTGAGACTCCTTCGTTGCCTTCTTGGTCGCGGACTCGGGCTTGAAGTAGGTAGATGCCGTCAGGGAACAAGTCCTCCTTCGTTTCAGGGTGCTTCATCGTGGTGTCCCAGATGACGCGAACCTCCATGAACCGACCGTAGTTTCCGACAGCCATGTAGATGGTTTGGGTCTTGGATGTTTCCCTTTGGGTGGCGCTGACGGTGATGCCCCTAACACCCCTGTCGTCGCTGACTCTGACAAGGATTGGGACTTGACCTCGCAGTGTATCGCCGCTTTTCGGGTGGAGGATTTCGGCTGTCGGCTTGGTTGAATCGCGACCTTTGTAGAGGGTCAGAGAACCCATTCCCTCGCGCCCTTTTGCGTCGACGACTTTGATGCTGATGATGTGAGCGCCGTCAGGGAACTGCTTAACTCCGCGCCACAAAATCGTCAATTCAACCTGCGGGCTCGGCGGGTCAATGGGAATGGGTTCGTTGCCCGGCAAACCATTCACGAAAGGTTGATACCTCATCAGGTTCGTGTTATCGGGGCTGATTAGCCGAAAGCGGATTTGGATTGAGTCAACATCGCTGGGGATTGTTGCTCCATCGGAGGGTTCAAGGAAGACCACCATTGGCGCTCCGTCGGTAGTTTGAGCCCATCCGAACGCAACCGTCAACGCCACTAACGCTCCGACTAACCCCCAACTTGCTCTGAACGCACAAAGTGCCCAGCGACTTACCCGCCACATACTTGCTCGCCTCCTCATCTTTCTGGAAAAGTCGCAAACTTTATGCCACACTTGTCCCGCTTTGTAAAGTGCAACGGTAGGCATTCTAAAAGTCAAAAATTCCCCATGCTATGGGCTTCAGCCCATAAATGAGCGCCGACTTAGAACGGGAAATGGGACACGGGACAGAAACGGAAGGGGGCGTGGGACGAGGGACGGGAGACGGAACGAAGTGGGAGGGCGAGGCTCCTGCCGAGCCGAAACGACGGCGAATAGCGAGTAGCGAGTGGCGAATAGCGAATAGTGAACAGCGAATGGCAATTAGCGACTGGCGACTGGTTAAACGGCGGCGACTGGCGATTAGCGACTGGTAAAACGGCAGCGAATGGCGATTGACGACTGGCGAATGGTGAATGGCGAACGGCGAGATGGGAAATGGATTTGACCACCCACCCGAGGTGGGTGGCTACTACTTGGGTTGCGCGTTGAGGGTTGAGAGTTGAGGGTTAGGGCTTTTTCTTTGAACGCTCAACACGCAACTCTCAACTTTTCAGTTAGCCTGCTTCAACAGGCTTTGTTTTCGTAGCCACCGACTTCAGTCGGTGGGCAAATTGGGTTGTGAGTTGAGAGTTGTGTGTCAGGTTTTTTCTTTGAACGCGCAACCTGCAACTCGCAACAATTTCGTGTCTGAATTTTCGCCGAATGAATTCGGCGCTCAAAAATTCGTCATCAACCACTGGCTAAAGCCAGTGGCATGAGGCGAAAAAAATTTCTGAACACCGCACCCAGCACCACGCACTTCGCACCATTTTTATGCATGCTTGCACTCATGCACGCCTACACGCTTGCACGCAGGATCATAGATGACGCAAAAACTGAGCGCCGACTTTAGTCGGCGAATGGTGAGTAGCGATTGGTGAATGGCAAGATGAGAAATGGCTTTGACTTATGGAAAGCCGATGAATTCCATGAGCGCTTCTTCGTAGGCGGGGTTGCCCGTCATGGGCACATGGGTCATTTTGCGGGCGAGTTCAACTGCTTTCCTTCGTTCCTCAACAGACCTGAGAGCCAATTTAGCGCCAGCACCCGCCGCATTACCGACTATGGAAAACCGTTCTATCGGCAGAGGAGGCAATAAGCCAATTCTTTGGGCTGACCTCAAATTGACGAAAACCCCGAACGCACCAGCGACAATCACTTTCGAGACTTCCTCCCATCTGAGACCTGCGACTTGCAGCAAAACCTCAGTGACGGCTCGGATTGAACCCTTAGCCAACTGCAATTCACGGATGTCCCGTTGCGAAAGGACAATGCCCTCACTCCGTTCGCTCAGTTCGGGCGAAACTAACTGGAAAGCCTTTTGACCGTTGACAGAGAGAATTCGTTCCTGCCATCCCGCCAAATTGTCGTTCATTCGCCCTGTTTCATCAACGATGCCGAGTTCAAGCAAAGCGGCAACGGCGTCAATGAGACCTGAACCGCAAATCCCTCTCGGCAAAGTTCCGCCCAAGGTCTCAACCCTCAGCCAAACTTTGGCGTTCGTTCGCTCAACGGAGACTTGAGCGATAGCGCCCTTTTCAGCCCTCATGCCTTGATAAATCCGACCGCCTTCAAAAGCAGGTCCGGCAGCAGCGGAAGCGCACCAATACCTTCCCTTGTTTCGCACCACAATCTCACCGTTCGTCCCGATGTCAAGGGCAACGACAGGCTCACCGTCAGGTTCGTGAAGATGGGTCAAAACGACAGCCACAGTGTCAGCGCCGATGTAGCCAGCCACGCACGGAAGCGTTGTCAAAAAGCCGTTGGGATGAATTCTCAGCCCCAACCTCCAAGCCTCAACCGTGACAGGTTCGTTGAACACCGGCACATAAGGGGCAAGGGCAATCGGTTCAGGATTGACGCCCAAAAGCAAATGCAACATGGATGTGTTGCCGACGCAAACGAGTTCGCAAATGTCGCTTGGGGACGCATTGACGATTTGGCAACTTTCGGCAATTATCTCGTTCATGCCCCTAACGACGGCTTGCTGAAGTTGACGCAAGCCATTGGGATTTTCCATAGCGAAGCAGAGCCGGGAAACTACATCGTCGCCGAACTGAACTTGCGGGTTGAGCCGGGCAGCGTAGGCGAGTTCTTGACCAGTGTCCAAATCGATTAGGTAGCCGACAATGGTCGTCGTCCCGATATCAAAAGCCATGCCCAATAAGGGTCGCTTCGTCTCAAAACTCGGCGAAACTTCAAGGACGGACACTTGTTGACTGTGAGCCGAGTAAACTGTAACAACTACTTGCTGGCTTTGGCGAAGGGTTGTGGGTAAGGAGCGCAAAACGGAGAGGGAAAGTGAGGAGGCAGGGATGGTCAAGCCGTGTTGATGCTTCAAGGCGTCCAAAAGCCTCTGGACATCACTCCGTTCGTCAGCCACTGACGGTTGCGGGACAGTGACAACAAATCGCTTGACTGCTGGCTGCAATTTCGTTTCCCGTTCAACGGCGGTTGTCAGAATTTGAGCGATTGCGGGTCTGCTTCCCTCTGGGACGAAAATGACCGCGTTACCTTCAACTTTGTGCCTGCAGGTTAAGCGCCAACCATCTTGCAACTCAGCCGCCGACAAGTGCCTGATTTCCTCGGCTGTCGGTTCTGGCACATGACCTTTCAAAAATCGGACGAGACACTTACCGCAGACACCAAACCCACCGCACGGCGCTTCGACGGGAACACCTGCTTGCCAAAGCGCCCTAACCAAAGGAGTGCCATCGGACACTTCAATTTCCAGACTGTCAGGCTCAATTCGCAAACTTGCCATCGCTTGTTCCTCCTGTTCCCCAACCTTTGCCTCAAAAAGTTTGACACGGATGCTTCTTCAGGTTGGCTACGATTGTCCGCCGAGTCTTCAAAGCACCCTTGAACGCGCAACCCTCAACTCGCAACTTCTTTTCCAAAGAGTTGCTCTTGCATTTCCGCAAAAGTTCAGGCAACCTTAAAGCGGTCTTTACTTTGGGGCAAACCTGAAGCAATTGCCGTTGCGGGTTTCCGAGCACCTTTCAAGGCGGAGGTTGATAGCCATGCCGAGGAAAAAGGCTCAGCCGTCAACCGAGCAAAGGTTTTACTCCATAAGCGTCGTCTCAAGGATGTTGAACACTCACCCGCAAACACTGCGCATGTATGAGCGGCTGGGTTTGATTAAGCCCCGCAGGAACGAGCGCGGCGACAGGCTCTTTTCCGAAGAGGACATAGAGCGAATTCGCAAAATTCAGGAACTGACCCAACGCATGGGCGTCAATCTGGCTGGCGTTGAGGTGGCTTTCAAACTCATGGCTCGGATTGAAGAATTGGAGGCGGAACTCAACCAACTGAGGAAGCGTTTCTGGCAAGCGGTTCAAGAGCAAGCGGAACAGTTGGCGGCGAAATTAGTGGCTGAAAGGTGGGAGGAGTTTATCCGACAGCGCTCTTTCCCTGTCCAAGTTTGGCGTCGCGCCCCAATCGCTAAACGCGTCAAAATTTCTGTCACACCACCAAACCGAGAGGAGACATAGATTTCGGAGGGAGCGATAACCTATGCGGGAAAGAACCGCATGGCGTGAAATATTGCTTTGGCTCATCGGAGTTTTGGTTGGCGCTGGTCTGGTCAATTTGGGGCGATGGATGGGACGGCAGGAAGTCGTTTTGCAAAACAATCAAAACCAACCTGTCGCATTTCAACCTGTATCCGTGCCTAAGATAGAGCGCGTTCCAGAGATTCTCTCGCCACCCTCTCCCGTTGACTTTTGGGTGCCTATCGTTGAAAAGGTGGGAAAGGCAGTCGTGTCCATTGAAAGCGAGGAAAGATTGCCTGGCGGGCAGAACGCAGGCTCAGGGATTATCTTTGACGGCAAAAGGGGGCTAATCGTCACTAACTACCATGTCACTGAAGGTGCGAGAAATCTCACCGTTATGCTTAAGGATGGTAGGCGCTTCAACGCAAAGGTTCTCGGAAGCGAGCCCCATGTTGACATAGCCGTCCTGCAAATTCCAGCCCAAAACTTGCCTGAGGCAAAGTTTGGCTCGTCTGAAGAACTCAAGGAAGGGGCATGGGTAATCGCAATCGGCAATCCTTTCGGTTTCTCCAACACTGTTACCGTTGGTGTCGTCAGCGCTAAAGGGAGAAGCCTGAGGGATGAGGGAATCTTCCTTGACGATTTGATTCAAACCGATGCCGCTATCAACCCGGGAAACAGCGGCGGTGCATTGGTCAACAGCAAAGGCGAGGTCGTCGGAATCAATGTAGCGATGCGACCCGGCGCTCAAGGCATAGCGTTTGCCATCCCTATTGAAACAGTGCAAGATGTCGTTGAGCAACTCCTTCAACACAAAGAGGTCCGTATGCCCTTGCTCGGGGTAAACTACGAAATGCTCCCGGAGAACGAGCGGGTAAAGTTGGGCGTTCCGGCTGAAAAGGCTTTGCTCATCAGCAGCGTGAGACAAGGGATGCCTGCCGAGAAGGCAGGGCTTAAAAGCGGCGATGTGATAATCGCCATAAACGATGCTGCGGTTCGCGACACCAACCATTTGCGCTACGCCGTCAGAAAAGCAGCACGGAACAGTCAAGCAGTGAAACTTCGCATCTTCCGGCGCGGAAGGGTTTTTGACATACTTGTCAAGCCGGAATGGGTGCCTATCAGGCAGATAGTGAGGCAAAGGTGAACCGATTTGGCAAGTCAAATCTCTTCCCACAGCGAAATGCGTTCCCGCCTTATCACCTCAACGAACTCGGAACGGCGATTTGCGGGCACCGACCCTTTCGGGATTTGAAGGACTCTCACTTCCCAGCGTTCCCAACCCACATCGCCTTCGATCAAGTCACCGACGCGAATTTCCGTGGCAGGCTTAGCGACCTTGCCGTTGACTTTAATGCGACCAGCGTCGCACAACTCCTTCGCCAAAGTCCTCCGTTTGACCAGACCTGTCAATTGCAGAAATTTGTCAAGCCTCATGAAGCGTCACTGTTGTTAGCGCTGGGGTTTGGGGCGCGGGGTTGCATCGCCTGGTAAAACGCCCATAGCCCAAAGGATACCGCCGAGCAAATGTTGCAGGAACTTCTCATCGCGCCACAAGTATTCCTCATGCCCGAGGGCGGTGTAGAAGACTCGTCCCTTCCCGTAGTAGCGGCACCACGCTAAGGCGTAATCGTGGTCGGGTCGGTTGCCTTTCGAGATGTCAACGGAAGTCGGGTCAAGGCTGAGCAGGACGCGAACTTTCTCACGAGACCAGTTGCGGAAGGTGTAAATCTCGTCCTTCAGTTCCCAAACATCGCCGAGGTGTTTCGTTGCGGGGTGCTCTTTGTCCTCAACGATTATCCGAACCGTCTGATGCCACGGGTGACCAGCGAAATAACCGCCAATCAATTCGCCAAACTCAGGCCAATTGTAGAAAGTGTCTGTTGTGCTGTGGACACCAATGAAGCCCTTGCCGTTGCGGATAAAGTCCAAAAAGGCTTGCTTTTGTGCGTCGCTCATCGGCAACTCGCCTGTAGTGTAGAACATGATGGCGTCGTAACGCTGAAGGATTTCGGGGACGAGCAAATCGGTGTCCTCGGTCACTGTCGTCAGGAAGCGGGGTTTTGAGCGCCAACCCAACCGAACAACTGCTTCCGCTGCCGTTGCTGTTGTGTCGTGCCGAAAGCCCATTGACAAGTTGACGAACATCAGCCTCTTAACTTGTTGCCCTTCCGCACCTGCTTCCTCCGACGGCAAATTTGCCAGCATCAACCCAAAAGCCACCATGACCATCCCTCCTAACAAAAGCCACAAATTTCTCCGCACAGCCCATCACCTCTCACTGCAATTGCAACGGTCCGACAAAAGTTTAACGCAAGTTCCGCTAACCGTTTCAAGGCCAGTATCGGAAACTTTGACTTGGCACATTATCTGGCAGCAAGGCTTTGACATGTCCGTCGCAGAAAGCGAAATTGGAACGACCGTGATGGCGGGTGGTTGGGTAGTTGCCTTCTGGCAAATGGTGACCGTCATCGGTGCTGCCGTGTCCTGTTTCCTCTTCGGTGAACAAGATGATGTTCGCCGGTTCCTGAATTGCAGCGAGCGGTAAACCGAAGTGAAAACCAGGACCCACCTTCGCAACTGGATTTGGCGACAAAGCACCGTTGTATGCGTAACTGTTGCCTTGACGACACCTGTCCGATGGGCATGTGTAGATTGGTGCGTTCCTGATGTATGGGTAGATGCTGCCTTTGGATGGGTCAAAGTTTCCGGGCAAGCATTGACCAAAAGTCGAGTAGAAAATCCAGCCGCCGAACTTGCCCTCGCCATCGTAGTAGTCCCAAAAGCAAGGCAAAACTTCATCGTGGTCTTGAGCATACATCAAAGTCGCTGATGCCAATTGCTTGAGTTGACTGATGCAGGTGGCTTGCCTCGCTTTCTCCCTCGCTTGATGAAAAACTGGCAGCAAAATTGCAGCTAAAACAGCGATGACAGCAATGACGGTCAGCAACTCTATCAGCGTCCAACCTTTGCGAAAGGGCATGGCAATCACCGACCTTCCATGCAGTTGCCTGCGGTTAAATGCCCGCTTGCTTCCTCACCCTAATACGACCCAACTCAACGATGACTAAAACGCCCTTCAAAGGTTGCCCGTGAAGTTGCTTTAGGGCTCCCAATAGGGCTGCGACCCTTTGCTCTTTCGTCCCTTGCAAACGAACGACAATGATGCCGTGATGTATTTCGGTAGGGAAACGAGTTATGTCAGCAAAATCCTCGTCGCCTGTTACCAAGATTGCTTGCCGCTTTTGCGCTTCTGCAAAGACAGCCTCGTCGGTAGCGCCCTGCATGTTGAGTTCGCGGACGCTCTCAACCACATAGCCCTCTTCCCTGAGCCTTTGAACAGCCAAGTTTGGTAAACTTTCGTCAACAAAAAATCGCCACATCATCGCTCACTGGTCACATAAATGGTTTCGTTAGCGACAATCGCTGCCGCATAGCGCACAGCAGCCCTCACATCTTCCACCGTGATGCCGTATTCCTCGGCAATTTCTTCAGGGCTCATGCCGTTCGCCAGTTCATGCAAGACAACGACGACAGGCACCCTTGTTCCCTTTATGACAGGCTTGCCGAAGCAGACTTTTTCGTCAACAACGATTCTCGGCGCAATCTCAATGGCTGCCATGACCATCACCCGCTTAAGATTTTGCTGCACAAAGAAAGTTGCGGGTTGTGCGTTCAGCGTTGCGCGTTCAGTTACACACAAACGCTGACTCACACAACCCGCAACCTTTAAACCCGCAACTTCCCTCAAGCAACCGTCACACATCAAAGTAGAGGTAGAACTCGTAGGGGTGCGGGCGAATGTTAACTTCGTCTGCTTCCTTGCGCTTCATTTCAATCCAAACCTCAAGGACATCACGGGTGAAGACATCGCCTCGCAAAAGGAACTGATGGTCTTGCTCCAAAGCGTCTAAGACTGCGTGCAAAGAACCTGGCAGCGACTTGATGTTGCGGCGTTCTTCGGGTGGCAAATCGTAAAGGTTTTTGTCCATGGGTTCGCCTGGGTCAATGCGGTTGATTATTCCGTCCAAACCAGCCATCAACATTGCCGCAAATGCCAGATAAGGGTTGCATGACGGATCAGGCGGTCGGAACTCTATGCGTTTAGCTTTCGGGCTTCGGGAGTAAACCGGGATGCGGACACATGCGGAGCGGTTTCGTTGGGAATAAGCGATGTTGACAGGCGCTTCGTAGCCCGGAACGAGCCGACGATACGAGTTAGTCGTGGGGGCACAAAATGCCAACAACGCAGGCGCATGTCGGAGCAAACCGCCAATGTAGTAGCGAGCGACCTCGGAAAGTTGAGCGTAGCCTCGCTCGTCGTAGAAAAGGTTCGTCTCGCCTTTCCACAAACTTTGGTGTGTATGCATACCTGAACCGTTATCACCGAAAATTGGCTTGGGCATGAAAGTAGCGACCAACCCATTTTGGCGAGCGACCACCTTGATGATGTATTTGTAGACCTGAAGTTTGTCAGCCATCCGAACCAAAGTGTCATAGCGAAGGTCAATCTCGCATTGTCCCGCCGTCGCAACCTCGTGGTGGTGGACTTCCACAGGCACGCCTGCTTTTTCCAACGCCAGCACAATTTTTGAGCGAACATCTTGGAGCGTATCCGAAGGCGGCACAGGGAAGTAGCCTTCTTTGTGGCGAATCTTGTAACCCAAGTTAGGTTGCTCGTCCTTGCCGCTGTTCCAAATTCCCTCACGGCTGTCCACCCGGAAAAAGCCTTCGTTGGCTTTGTAGTCGTAGCGGACATCGTTGAACAGGAAAAACTCCGCCTCAGGACCCCAGTAACTTCTGTCGGCGATGCCCGATTGGACGAGAAACTGTTCCGCTTTCTTGGCGATGTAGCGCGGGTCGCGGCTGTAAGGTTCACGAGTTATGGGGTCATAGACATCGCAGATAAGCACCAGCGTCGGGACTTCCAGCACTGGGTCAATGAAGGCAGTGTCGGGGTCAGGGACGAGAATCATGTCGCTTTCGTGGATTTCCTGAAAGCCTCGGATAGACGAGCCATCAAAGCCGATGCCTTCCTCAAAAAGTTCCTCCGTCAGGTCACGAACGGGGATGCTGAAATGCTGCCATGTGCCTGGCAGGTCGGTGAAACGCAAGTCAACGATTTGAACCCCGGCTTCTTTAGCCATGCGAATGACATCTTGCGGCGACCTCAAGTTACGCTTAGCCACTTCAAATCCCTCCTTTTGTGTTTTTGCTTTATGCACTCCGCACCCCGCACCTCGCACCCGATTAGTTAAGCCTCGCGCATTTCAAACTCAGGGTATGCAGTGATTCCGTAAAGGCGCAAATCTGCGCCAGAAAATTCGTCTATCGGTGCGAGTCGGAGCAAATTGAAAGCAGACAAAATTCGCCCTGCTATCCAAGCCGCTGAAAAGCCGACTAAAAACGACACAGCCCAACTGGCGAAGCCTGCTCCCAAAAAGGAAACCTTCCCAACCCATTGAACTGCCAAGCCAATTAAGGGCGCAATTCCCTCAGCCGATACGATGCCAACGGGATCGTCAATGAAATGTCGGTCAAGGGTTAGGGAGACCGAAACTGCTGCTATGCCGCTGAGGATTCCCGTTAAGACCGAAAGGGCGAACGAGACTTTCCCGAGAGCGAGCCCTGCGACTAAGCCAGTCCAAAATCCGGTCACGGTGAACGAAGGGTCAACTTTACCGAAACGCCATTTCGTCCAGATCAACGAACACAACAAGGCAACGAATGCGCTCAAGGTTGCAGCATCCCAGATGGGTTGGGAAAAACTCTGCAAGCCAATCCAAAGCAGGAAAACACCGATCCCAGCCAAAGGCAAACTGTGGGCTGGAATTGCCGTCGGGGTCCCGTTTCGGTTATAGCGACCAACCCTCGGTCCCGAAACTAACAGCGCACCTAAAGCAGCACCCCCAGCCAAAGTGTGGATTGACCAAACGAAGGCGTAATCGGGTTGCCAAAAGTTTGCCAGCAAGTTTTTCATTGCGTTCAAAGCAGAGAAAGGTTCAGGGAGAAAAGTCGCTAATGACGCGGCGACAAAACGGTCAAAAACTACGACCAACTTGTGAGCGATGCTGATGCCCGCTGCCAAGAAGACCGTTGCTGCCAAAGTCACTCGGTCACCGAGCCCGACAGTTGCCAAAAGAGCGACTGTCCCGCAAAGCATCGCATCTGTCCAATCTCGCCCTAAAGCCCCGAGCAAAACTCCGACAGCGAATGCGGTTAAACCTTTGACCGAGCAATGCAAAGCCCCTTTCGCTCTTCCCATCCCAACTTCAACCAGCAAAGCGCCCAAAGCGAAAAGCGGCAACAAGTTCACCTTAGAACACCTCACGCATTCCGTTGAAGTTTTCGCGCGAACTCGAGCCCCATAAAAGCCAAAAGCCCTTTGACCTCGCACCGTGACAAAAGCACGATACGGGTCAAAAGGCTCCATTGCCCACTGCTTGGCTCAAGCCCCATTGCTTGAGCCGCAAAAAGGATAACACGGATGTGCCACGATGTCAACGACGAAAGAGAGCCTTCTAAAAGTCAAAAATTTCCTTCCCATGCTACGGGCTTTAGCCTGTAGTTGATGACGCAACCAAAGCCGTTCATGCTACGGGTTTTAACCCGTAGTTGATGACGAAAAACCTGAGCGCTGACTTTAGTGGGCGAAAATCGTTGCTGAACTCATCTCAACCCTCTGGGCGACGGGTGGTCAAGGCTGCGAAAGCCAAAGCAGTAAAGGTGCAAATCCTTCCTTGTCCAGCGAAAGTCCGTCAGTAGAGATTTGAGAGCAGTTCGCTAACAAAATTCGGGCGATTTTGGATAAGTTGCTGGGTCGGTGGAACTGAAATGGCGTGAGTGAAGAAACCTTACTCGCACCTGAGCGGAGTCAAACGGTAGGGCTCAAAGACCGAAAGCCATCGTGGGCTGTTGGGTTCAACCTGAAGGTAAATCGCCAAGCCTATTTGGCTACCTGAACCCAAATTCAAGCCAATCGCTTCCGTCCGCCTGATAGCAACCTGCAACTCAAATTTTCTGTCCGCCTCGTTCTTCTTGACCGCTGCTCGGACACTTTCTGCTGGCATCAAAGTCCTGTCCTGAAAAGGCCACCTTTCCGTTGAACCCGCGTTGTTGACACTTACATCCGATGCCACCTTCAAAGCATCCCAATCTGGTCGGAGCCGAATGTCAAGGTTGTCCGCACCGACATAGTAACCGTTTGCGAGGCAATCCAACTGGATGTGAACCAAAGCGACGGGCTGGTTGAAGACGAACCTGAAACGCAACTCTTCACCGTTGTGGCTCAAAAAGATTTCGCCCTTGAGGGGCTGAGACGGGCGTTCCACTTTCATCGGTCTCGGAACATCTGCCAAGTCTTCTTCAACCCAAAACCAAGGCTTCCCCTCATTCGCTTCCGTCCTGCGGATAACGGGCTCACAAGCGTAGATCGGCAGCGGGTCATCGCCGTCAGGAATTCCGTCTCCATCGCTGTCGGGATTTCGCGGATCGGGAAGGGCATATTTTGCCCTCGCGTTGATCTCCGTCGGCCAGACAAGCATTTCCCAAACCCAAGTAAATGCCAGAACTTCGTCCAAATCGCTCAAGCCATCGCCATCGGTGTCCTTCAAGTTTGGGCTGCTGTTGAAACGCTTTTCGTCCAACGGGACAGCCGGACAATCGTCAGGGATGCCATCTTCGTCGGCGTCATCGGCAACTGCTATCTTCCCGAACTTGTTGGCGAACCACAAACTCAAATTGCCACCATGCCAATGACGCAGAATCCAAGCGTTGCCGTTGTAGTGTTCACCGAAATTGTCGGCAAAGCCGTCGGGCGTGATGGCGAAGTGGTTGAAGGGATATTCGGGGTAACCGCTTTCGGCAAACTGACTGTCAAGTTGGTGGTGGAACTCGTGAACGAAGAGCCAAGCGGGGTCGTGACCGCCGAGAAAGTGGGAACTGCCGGGACGCATGTCGGCACCGTAAGTCCCGCCACCGCTGGGCGCAAACTCAAAACGCTTCGCCTTCGGGTTCCAAACCCGTTCACAAGTGATCTCAACGACGGCTGGGTAATCGTCCAAAGACCGCCCACGCAACTTCAAAAGCGACTCCAAATCCCGCCTCCAATCCCTCTGCGGCGGCTCATTTTTGCCGACAGTGATGCGCTTAGTGACGATGAACCAATCGCAATCAAGCCAAAGTTTCATGTGAGAGTTGCACCAGAAGAAGAGTTGCGCCATTTCAACTTCACGGCGCAAGTAGTCAAGATATGCTCGCTCAATAGGCGGCGGCTGGGGTGCGTCGGGCGTCAGAGTGTCCACATTGACAACATCAGCGTAAACGAGAACGGCAACGGGGATTCGCAAAAACATCGTCTTGCCTTTCAGCGGTTGAGTTGCGAAAGCGAAGTCAAAGGAGAAAGCAGAAGGCACGGGCGAACGAGTGTCAACGATTTCGTAGCAATTGGGCATCAAAATGCGGAACCGATATGAAGTTGCGGGCGTAAGCCCACGCAGCAGCAAGCGATGGTAAGTCCTCCTGCCCGGCAAGGAAACTCGTTGCCACTGACTGCTGTCGGCAGGACGAAACTCGGCGACAGTTTCCGAAGGTTCGGGTGTCTCCCAGCAAACTGTTGCTTCGGTTTGTGTGGCGTTAATTTGCGGTCGTGTGGGCAAATTCAAACTCGCCGGCAAAATCAAAACTCGGTTGCCAGTGGCAATTGCGAGCCACCCTGTTTTCGGTGCTACATCAAAGTCGCTTGCAGGCGAAATCGGCGTTCCGAGCCGTCCCAAAGCGAGAACTTTTGGGACTTTGCCGGCGGCAAAAATTGAGTTGCGGCTTGGCTTTCCGTCAGGAGTGCGATGTCCTGAGTGAACGGCAATAACCTCCCTTTCCGTGCCGTCGAGAAATCCCGTGAAGATGCGCCAATTGGGTTTGGTCAAGTCGCTCAAATTTGCTCGCCTGAGTTCACCGCTGTAGGAACTGAGCGCCCAAAGTTCCGAACCCACGACAGCGACACTCTTGCAAGTCCAAAAGCTCTTCAGGCTGTAGGGCTCTTTAGGTTGTGCGCGAAAACTTTCAAGTTCAAACCGCCAAATTTCAACATCGCCGTCATCGTCAGCGACGAAAATCGTCCCATCACTGGCAACCGAAACATCGCAAGGGGCATTGACGCCGCTGGGATGGTTTCCGCCAAACTCGGAAAGTTTCCGACCATTGCTGTCAAGCACAATCACTTTCTTGGCTTCAGCATCGGTTACGAAAATCAAGTTGCGCCAAACCGTTAAGCCCAAAGGGCGCTTGAAGCCGTTCAAAACGAACAGTCGTTTGACATCGCTGCCGACGATGCGGAAAGCGCTCACCGAACCTTTGCCCGCTTCGCAGACCAAAAGTCTCTCGTCGTCAATCCACGACAAACCGTGTGGCTCGTTCAACTTAGCGACAGTTGCTTGCAAGTGCCATCGGTTGCCCTTCAACGCAAAAATCAGCACGCGGTTGTTTCCTGTGTCGCTGACGGCAAGGCGAGTTCCGCTTGGCGTGAAAGCAACTCCTTGTGGCTTACTTAGCGGCTGGGCGGACACAATTCCGCCCGCCAAAACCAAAACAAGCCCAACAGCCCACCGCATTTCCTGTCACTCTCCTTTTTGTTGCTTACCTCACGGCACCAAGACGACTTTGCCTTTCGTTTGCCGAGTTTCAAGTCGGAGTTGAGCGAGCCCTGCTTGTTCTAACGGGTGAACTTCGCCGACAATAGGCTTAACCTTGCCTTCTCGCAGCCAGTTCAAAATCCGCTCAACTGCTTCCTTCGTTGCCTCTTCGGAACGGACGATGGAAGTAATCGTTGCTCCACGCCGGTAAAGTTCGCGGGGCGAAAATGTGCTTTCTTTTCCGCTCGCTTGTCCATACACGACCAGCCGACCGCCGTTGGCGAGGCAACGAATGCTTTTAGTGAAGACATCTCCGCCGACGCATTCCATCACAAGGTCAACCCCTCGCCCATCCGTTTGCTCCATCACTATCGCTTCAAAATCGTCACGCTCGTAATTGATGACCACATCGGCTCCGAGGGACTGAACCAGTTGAACTTTCTCGTCGCTTCCGACGGTGGCAAAGACTGTTGCGCCCAAGAGTTTCGCTATCTGGACAGCAGCCGTCCCGACACCGCCTGCAGCGGCGTGGATGAGAACTTTTTCGCCCGATTGGAGTTTTCCAGTGCTCACCATCGCAAGGTAGGCGGTTGTCCAGTTGACGGGGACGGCAGCAGCCTCTTCATCGGTCAGGTTGTCGGGGACAGGAATTGCTAAGTTTGCTGGCACAAGGCAGAACTCAGCGTAAGCGCCAGAAACTCCGCCTGCCATCACCCTTTGCCCAACCTGCCAATCCGAAACTCCCTCTCCGACCTCTTCAACAACGCCAGCGACTTCAATGCCCGGAATGTATGGTTGCCTTTGCGGCATCGGATACCAACCGCGCCTGATCATCGTGTCAATGTAGTTGACGCCAATCGCTTTGACGCGCACAAGCAAATGTCCGGGCTGAACTTCAGGCTCTGGGACTTCCTGCAACTGCAACACTTCAGGACCGCCAGTCCCGATTTGAACGATCGCCCTCATTTCTCATCACCTTCCGCAACGAATTTCTTCCAAACGCCCTTCGCCTCAACAAGGATGGCACAATTGAAGCGGGAGTGAACGGGACATGGCGCGAAAGCCGAGAAAAGGGACGGAATGGGAGATTCTCGTGGTCAAAGCAATTTTTGCCCTCATCGGGGCTGTCTTGGGAGCAATTTTCTTTGGCTTTTCCCGCGTAGTTGCGTGGGGTTACAGCGACGAAAAGTTCGTTGTCATGGCATCGCTTGGTTTTGTGATAGGTGGCATCGTCGGTTGGTTTTGGGCGAGCAAAGAACTATGGCAGGATTGAGTTGCCTCTTGATTGCGCTTGCTCCTGCTAAGTTCGCACGAAACGAAACTCAGCGATTGAAAGCGATGGCGAAATCATGGAGGGCGATGCTCCTGCCAAGCCAGAACTCATCGGCAAATCGTGAATTCGGCAATTCGGTAGGTTAGGAAACGGCAGCGAATGGCAAATAGCGAGACAACATTTTTGGGCAGTGCTCCTGCGTTGCCGAAAAACCTTCGCCGCTTAACAAACGCACCCTACACTCAGCACCAATTTTGTGCATACTTGCACCAATGCACGCATATCGGAAAAAGCCAAGAAATGGTTGGCGTTTCCGAAGTTCGTTACCACTCTTCCTCCTCAGGAGGTGTTGGCGCTTCCTTCTTCTTTTCGGGGATTTCAACCACTGCCGCTTCCGTCGTCAGGATGAGGGTGGCTATTGAGGCTGCGTTCTCAAGGGCAATTCGGACGACTTTAACGGGGTCAATGATGCCCAACTCGAACATGTCGCCGTATCGGTCCTCAAGGGCGTCGTAGCCGTGAGTTTCTGGCAAAGATTTAACTTTCTCAGCAACGACAGAGCCGTCCAATCCTGCGTTTTCCGCAATTTGCCTCAGGGGCTCTTCAAGGGCTCTCTTGACAATTTGGACGCCGAGTTTCTCATCGCCCTCAAGTTGCTGCTCCAACTCCTCAAGGGCAGGGATACAACGGAGCAAAGCGACGCCACCGCCGGGAACGATTCCCTCCTCCGCAGCAGCCTTTGCTGCGTTGATTGCGTCCTCAAAGCGATACTTCCGCTCCTTCATGTCGGTTTCAGTTGGTGCGCCAACCTCAATGACGGCGACGCCACCGGAAAGTTTCGCCAACCGCTCTTGCAACTTCTCGCGGTCATACTCGCTGGTCGTCTTCTCCAACTCACGCTTGATTTGCTCAATGCGTCCTTGGATAGCCTCCTTGCTTCCAGCACCTTCCACGATGGTCGTTTCTTCTTTGCGGACGATAACCTTGCGGGCGCGACCAAGCATGTCAAGGGTTACATTCTCCAACTTGATGCCCATGTCCTCGGTGATGAAAGTCCCTCCGGTCAAGATGGCGATGTCTTGCATCATTGCCTTTCGGCGCTCACCGTAACCCGGTGCTTTGACAGCGCAGCACTGGAGGACACCACGAACTTTATTGACAACAAGGGTCGCGAGGGCTTCACCCTCAACTTCTTCGCAAATGACCAGCAAGGGCTTACCTGTTCGGGCGACTTGTTCCATGATGGGGATGATGTCGCGGGCGTTGCTGATTTTCTTCTCGTAGAGCAAGATGTAGGGCTCTTCGAGGACGCACTCCATGTTCTCAGGGTCGGTGATGAAGTATGGGCTCAAGTAGCCTCGGTCAAACTCCATGCCTTCAACGATGTCAACAGTCGTTTGTGAACCCTTGCCCTCTTCAACAGTGATAACGCCGTCCTTACCGACCCTTGCCATTGCTTCCGCCACAATCTGACCGATTTCAGGGTCGTTGCCGGCGATGGAAGCGACATTGCGGATGTCATCGTTCGTCTTGACCTCGCGTTTCATCTCTTTGAGCCGCTCGATACATCTCTCGACAGCCTTGTCAATGCCTCGTTTGAGCATAACTGGGTTGGCACCTGCGGCAACCAACTTCATGCTCTCCTGCAAAATTGCGTAGGCGAGGACGGCAGCAGTTGTCGTGCCGTCGCCAGCGAGGTCGTTTGTCTTGCTGGCAACTTCCTTCAACAGTTGAGCGCCCATATCTTGGTCACGGTCTTCAAGTTCAATCTCCTTCGCGACAGTGACACCGTCCTTCGTCACAAGGGGTGAGCCCCATTTGCGCTCAATCACAACATTGCGACCGCGAGGTCCAAGAGTGACTCGGACAGCCTCAGCCACAACAGATGCACCCTGCATCAAAGCCTCACGAGCCTGTTCACTGAAAAGCAACTCCTTCTTCGCCATCACTCAACACCTCCTTCACGAACTCTCGGATTAACGACCGCTTTTGACGGTTCAGAGAAGGGTCACACTGGAGGCACTTTCAATTTTAGCACTCAAGCATTGAGAGTGCTACATCGCTGGTTCGCGTTGAGCAGCGGTTGTGTGCTACATTTTTGAGGGAGACTTGAGCGAGAGGAGGCGTGAAATGGCATGGCAGTGGAGAAAGTGGCTTACGGCGGGTGGACAAATTGCTACCGAGTCAGCAACGGCGTTGTGGAAGCCATCGCTACAGCCGATGTGGGACCGAGAATCATCCGCTTCGGGTTTGTCGGCGGGGAGAACGAGTTCGCAGAGTTTCCAGACCAAATCGGCAAGGTGGGTGGAGATGAGTGGCGAATTTATGGCGGGCATCGGCTCTGGCACGCACCTGAAGCAAAACCGCGAACTTACTACCCAGACAACGAACCCGTTGAAGTTCAGGTTCACGACGATTTCACTTTGGAGTTGATTCAGCCGACGGAGAAATGGACTGGCGTCCAGAAGCGCATTGTGCTCAAAATGCATCCAACTGAGCCACAAGTTAAGGTCACCCACACTCTCACCAACCACAATCTTTGGGCGATTGAGTTGGCTCCTTGGGCTCTTTCGGCGATGGCGAAGGGAGGCAAAGCGATTTTGCCACAACCGCCTTTCATCCCTCACGAAGAGAAACTTCTCCCCGCTCGCCCAATCGTGCAATGGCACTACACCGACATGACCGACCCTCGTTGGACTTTCGGCAAAAGGTTCATCATCCTTCGTCAAGACCCTAACCGTCCCAACCCTCAAAAACTGGGCATCGCAAATCCTGACGGTTGGGCTGCTTACGCAAACGGTGACAGGTTGTTCTTGAAGCGATACAAGCATATCGATGGAGCAACTTATCCTGACTTTGGCTGCTCAACCGAAGTTTTCACCAACGCTGACATGCTGGAATTGGAGACCCTCGGACCGCTGACGACCTTGCAGCCGGGCGAAAGCGTTGAGCATGTTGAACTGTGGTTTCTCTTCAGGGGAGTGGTTTTGGGCGAAACCGAAGACGAAATGGCTGTTGCTTTGGAGCCGATTTTGAAGCAAACAGCCCAACTGCAAGGGTGATGAAAGATGAGCCCACAAAAGAAAGTTCGGGTGCAAACGCTGCTGGAGAAGAAACAGGCTGGCGAAAAAATTGTCGCCGTGACTGCCTACGATTACCCAACGGCTCTGCTCGTTGATGAAGCAGGGGTTGACATGGTTCTCGTCGGTGACAGCGTGGGCAATGTCGTGCTCGGTTACGAAAGCACTCTGCCCGTCACGATGGAAGAGATGAGACACCACCTCCGAGCCGTCAGGCGGGGCATCAAAAACGCTTTGCTGGTCGCTGACATGCCTTTCCTGTCCTACCAAAGCAGCGTCGCTCAAGCAATTGAGAACGCAGGGCTTTTCATCAAAGATGGGGCGGAGGCGGTGAAATTGGAAGGCGGAACGCCGTCAATTGTTCAAATCGTGAGGGCACTGGTTGATGTCGGCATTCCTGTCGTCGGTCATCTCGGTTTCACTCCCCAGTGGGTTCACCAATTCGGCGGAATTAGAGTTCGCGGGCGAAGGAGCGACGAAGCCAAAAGGCTCATTGACATGGCTCACGCTTTGCAAGATGCCGGCTGTTTCGCCATCGTCCTTGAGTTGGTGCCAGAAGAAGTCGCCGCCATCATAACTGAGCGGTTGAACATCCCGACAATTGGCATCGGTGCAGGTGCTCATTGCGACGGGCAAATCTTAGTGCTCCATGACATGATTGGGCTATTCCCTGGATGGTCGCCTCGGCACGCAAAGCGTTACGCCGAAGTCGGTGAACTGATTCGCCACGCTGTCGCCACTTACGCGCAGGAAGTCCGTGAAGGCAAATTCCCGACAGCCGAGCATTCAACGAAAATGACGCAAGAGGAACTGGAGAGGCTCAAACAGTTGCTCCGTTCGGAGTGAATTCAGGCTAAGCGAAAAGTTTTCGGCGCTCACCGAGCGCCCTCACGGTCGCCTTCAGCCAACAGGGGCACAACCGCTCCCGCTGCCTGAACCCGAACTGACGAGCGCGGGCAACTGGATTGGACGGGGCGGTAGTGGCGAACCTTGTTTGACCGCTTTCAACAGCCTCGCAAAGAACTTGCCGTATTCGTTGGAGTCGGGCGGGAAGAAGCCCTCATAGACGGCAACTTGTCTTCCGCTTCTGTCAACCACAGCGACTGTCGGCGTCGTTTTCACCTTTAAGCGGTCAGACAATTTCCCACCTTTGTCCCAAACCACTTGGGCTGGCAACCTTTTGCCACGGATGGCTTGACGAATTTTCGCCAAACTTTTGTCGACGAAAACTATGAGGACAGGAGCGAAATTTTTCTCGTTGGCTTTGTCATCGTTTCGGGCATTCAAAGCCTTTCGGACGCTTTCAAGTTGTCGGAGCGAGTATGGGCATCGGGCGCTCACGAAGTCCAAAATGACCTGTCGGTGCTTGGCGAAAATTTCACGCAAGGCAACCGAACTTTCACCATCTGGGGCGACGACGGTCAAGACAAGTTCGTCAAGAGGTGCTGGGGTAGTGAGGCGGTTTTGACCTTTGAGCGGAAGCGAGCACAAAAGCAGTGCTGAAACTGCCAAAACAAATTGCCGCATCATCAAGTTTCACTCCCGCAAAAGTTCACTCACTCTCGCTGAGGTGCAGGCTCAACGATAACTGTGTCACCGTCCCTCACGGAGCGGAAGACTGTCGGGTCTCCGACGATTTTGCCGAAAACATTGACCGGACTTGCTGGGCGAATTTCGTCGGGCGAGCGGCTCGCTGGCGTTGGACCGAAGAAGATGCAAAAGGCGCTTCCCGGCACCCAGTAACCCAAGTCGCCGAAGTTGACGACTTCCTGTTGGTTTTCGGGTGGGCACTCAACGGGGATGGAAAAGTAAACCTCGTCGCCCCAACGGTTGGCTTCGGACTGGATAGGCAATGCTTCATAAATTCGCTTCGCCGTCTCAGTTTCGTTCAGTTCCGCCTCGGCGACGACGGAACCTGCCCGAATGACTATTCGCTTGCCCATTCCCATCACCTCAACTTTTTCACGCCCTGCTTCAATTCTGCTAACAAGGCATCGTAAGCGCTACGGTCAACAGGGATGGGCACGGGCGAGTTGGTGAAGTGGGACAGAATCATCGCATTCACGAGTTCCATTGACTTTTCACCCTCTTCAAAGGTGACGGGCGGTTCTTTGCCTTCAAGTATGGCTTGGGCGAACTGCCGGATAGCGGTGGCGTGCCCATGAGGAACGGAAGTGTCAACGGGGACATCTTCCCAAACCGCTTTTGGGCTACCCCAAACTTCTGGGCTTTCCTTAAGGAACTGACGCAGGGGAGTGGTGTAGCGCCCCAGCCGAACGCTGTTGCCTTCCTGAATGACCGTTGCGTTGTTGCCCGTGATTTCCAGCCTCTGCGGAACGGCACTGGCAACGCTTGAGAGGTGAACAGCGAAATGAGCGCCATTTTCCCACTCAAACACCGCCGTAGCCATGTCCTCAACTTCAATCTCGTCATGTCCCCACTTGCTCAACCGTGCAGTCACTTTGTTCGGCAGCCCCAACAGGAAGACCAAGACATCAAGGTCGTGGATGGCTTGATTGATCAGCACCCCACCGCCCTCGCCCCACCATGTCCCGCGCCACTTGCCTTGTCGGTAGTAGGTCATCGTTCGGAAGTAATGGGCTTCGTAAAAGCCACGAACCAATTCGCCAATTTCGGGAAGCAACTTTTTGACAGCCAGAACGGGTGGGGCAAGTCGGTATTGGAAGACCACACCTGCTTTGCCTTTCGCCTTCTTCGCAGCAGCGACCATAGCGTCAGCCTCAGAAACCGAAATAGACAAAGGCTTCTCGCACAAGACATGCTTGCCCGCTTCCAAAGCAGCGATTGCTTGTTCGGCATGCAAAAAGTGAGGCGTGCAGATGGAAACGACTTCCACATCGCTTTTCAGGAACTCGTTGTAGTCGGTGAAGCGATGCGGGATGTTGAACTGCTCGCAGAATTTATCCAACGCTTCAGGGACGACATCGCAAGCGGCATACAACTCAACTCCATCCATGCCTTGCAGCGCCTTGGCGTGAGAAGCGCCAATCCCTGCCACTCCCACAATACCCCACTTTAACGACATTTGCCATCGCCTCCTTTTTTGCCGAAAGCGTTTTCTCGCTCAGCCGAAATTGTAGTGCAGACCTCAGAAAGTTCGTGTCGGCACAAAACACGACTTGACAAAATTTGACTTAAGGCGTCGGGAACACGAGGCGACGCTGCTGCGCTTTTTGGAACTGAAGTCAAAGTTCGTCGCTGAAGGAAGGTGGAAGGACTTGAGCGTTAGAGGAGTTTTGCTGACGGCGATAGCCTTAGCGCTCCTTGCGCTTGAGATAAAATGCGAACACCTTGCCCAACAACCTTTGCCAAAGGTTGTCGCTTTGACCTTTGACGACGGACCGCATCCCGTTTACACGCTTCAGGTCCTGGGCATCCTAAAGCGTCATGGCGTCAAAGCGACCTTTTTCCTGATTGGGAAGCGCGTGGAGCAGTTCCCCGAGATTGCTCGAAGAATCGTCGCTGAAGGGCACGAGGTCGGCAATCACACTTATTCCCATCCAGCCAATCTGCCCAAAGAGAACTGGGAGCAAGTCAGGCAGGAAATTGAGAAGTGCTCCGAAGCCATTGAGCGGGTCACCGGCGTTCGTCCAAAACTGTTCCGCCCGCCGAGGGGCTTTTTGAACTACAAAGTTCTGACCCTTGCCCAACTTGAAGGCTACACCCTCGTTTTCTGGACGGTCAGCGCTGACCACAAAGATGCGCCCACACCCAAAGCAATGGCTCAGCGAGTGTTCAAACTCGTCCATCCCGGCGCCATCATTTTGATGCACGACGGTCGCATTCCTTCCCGCTGGAAAGATGTCAAGGCTCTCCCGCTCATCATCGAAGGGCTGCAAAAACGGGGCTACAAGTTCGTCACCGTCTCTGAACTCTTCGGTCTTTCCAAACCCAACGGGAAACTCTGACAGGTCGCGGAAATGCCTTAGCGGATTTGTTGCTGATATTTTCGGACCGAGTCACGATATGCGGGCAAGACCGAAGGGCGCAACATAGTTGAGGGTGTTGGTGGTGGGACGGAGATGCTTTTTGCGGGCTCTGCAAACGATGCACCGCCCTTCGCACCTTGCAAGGCTTCTGGGACTTGCCGCATCGGTGGTCCATGCTCAACGAACCGACCCCAATTGATGTCGGGGCGCGAAGGTGTTTGACCTTGACGGGCTTGCTGTTGACCTTGTTGGTTGCCTTGTTGCCCGCTTAAAACTTGAGCCAGTTGAAGGAGCGTCTCCAAAACATGTTGCTGCCTCTGTTGGGCATCTTTGCCCAACCTGCCTTCCGGGAGGTTCTGTTCCAACCAACGCAAATGTTGCGATGATTGCTGCATCCTCTGCCTCAGTTCAGGTGGCAATGCGTCTCCGAAGAAGCCCTCCATCCTGCTCAAAGCGTTGCGAATCGTCCCTTCCTCCGCACCTAATTGCCTCAATCGCATCTGCGAAGGGGTTTGACCTTGCATTTGCTGACGGTGTAACCTTTGGGTTTCACGCAAAATTTGTGCTTGGCGCTGGGCAAGAGCCATCGCCTCATTTTCGCCTGCGCCCATCTGCTGCGTTGCCGTTCCCTGCTCCATCGTCAAGGCTTGACGGAGATTTTCCGCCAACCGTTGCAAAGCAGACTCGGCTGCTCGTTGGTGGCGGGCTGCTTGCTGGCGAATTGGTTCGCTTAAGCCTTGCCGAAGCGTTTCGGCAGCGTCGGACATTTGGGCAGTCGCCTCTTGAAGGTTGTGCAAGGCTTCTGGCGAAAGTTGCGGGACTGCCCTGAGCGCTTCGCTTAGCGGTCGTCTCATCTGTTCAGTTCGTTGTCGCAACTGCTGTTGCCTTTCAGCCAAACTTTGCTGCGGCGTTTGAAGGGCTGGTTCACGCTTGGGAGTCAAACTTTCAACCTCTCCCCATTCTGGCGGGGATGGCGGAGACAAGATTTTGCTCGGAAGTTGGGGCGAAACCTTTGGGGTTGACAAACTGCTTGGCTGTGGGTTCTCGGTCTCTTGCCTCAACAAAGTTTGGTCGCGGCGAAGCCTCTCGGTCTGCTCAAGCAATTGAGCCAACAGGTTTCGCTCGCGACGGTAAAGTTGAGCCAAAGGGCTTTGAGTCGGCGAAGTCAAACGCTCTTCCGCTTCCCGCAAATCGGTCAAGGCTTCGTGAGTCCTCAGCAAAGCCATTTCGCGCAATTCCTGTTCCATCGCACCTTGAGCCTGCCTCATCGCTTGCTCGGTCGGGCGTCGCTGCAAGATGCGGGCGACATCTTGCAATGCAAAGGCAACTGTCGGCTCATCCAACTTCTCCCACCTGTCAGCCTCACGCTTCAGTTTCTCAACGAACTCGTTTGTCCGCTCGGCGATTTGCTGTTGATTTGATGCCAGCGAAGACGGGCGAGCGTGGCGGCGAAGGGCATCGTGGATGGTTTCCTGTTGCGCCCTCAACGCTGAAATTTCCTGAGCCAATTCAGCCAACTTCTGTTCAGCCAAACTTCGTTCCAATGCCCTTTGCATTTGCCAAAGTTCCTGCAGAGCGCCTTCCAAGTCTTTTTGCCGCAAATGCTCTTGCCAGTGGGAGAGCCACTCGGCAAGCCATTGATGGGTCAACGGCGTTTCAGACCATTGAGCCTGTTGAATCAGTTCACGCCAACGCTGCAGCCACCTTGACAGTTCCTGTTGCGCTTTCGCCCACTCGCCTTTTTGCAACCAACTCTCCCAGACCTTCAACCGCTCAAGCCATTCCTGCAAAGTCCCCGCCAACTCTTCGGGTTCACGAATACGCACTGACAGCCACTTTGAACTTGCTGACTTAGGACCAGAGATGGCATCGTTGTCCTTTGCGATTGCCCGAACCCACAAAACTTTGCCGGCAGCGTCGGCAGGAATTGGCAACGCCAAAGTTTGCTCAACCTGTTGAGACGGAGCGATGTTCAATGGGACGGAGAGGGGGGAGATTGGTGGCTGCTTCGCGTCTCCCAACCCCAACTGCAACGATACTTCGCTGACTCCGAAATCGTCTTCTGCGCGAACTGTCAAGGGCAAAAACCCGCCCGCCACAGCCGAATCTGAACTGACCGACACCGCAACTTTCGGTGGGTTATCGGGGCGAATGTTTATGGTCAGCCAATCGGTTTCGCCGACGAACCCAAACTTGTCAACGAACTGCAACCTCATTTTAACGGGCGCTAAGACCACGCCTTCCCATTTGACGGTTCGGTCTTCAACCGAAAGTGAGTTAGCGGAAAGGAGCGAACGGCTGTCAGCGAACTCCGTTCGGGCTTCGGTCAAAGATTCAGTCGCTGTTCCAAGCACCGTCACCTTGCTTCCTTTCAAAACAGTCAAGGGTTGCCACTTCGGCGACGAAAAAATCTCCGATGGCAAGTTCGTGTAACTGGGAGGTTCAACGGTGACCAACCATTCGGCAATTTGAGGGGGCAAAACGACTTGAAGCCTGATGCGGTTGCTTTTTACCTTGCCGCTAAAGGCGTAAAGGACTCCGCTTTCGGCAGCAGTGAGTTCCGCCCTAAATACTCCGTCACCGACCTTTTCCATTCGGGTTCTCTCAACTTTCCCATCCACTTGCCAAGCCAGCCAAACTTGCAAGCGCTTTGGGAGCGGAAGGCGCTGCGACGATGCTTCAACTTCCGCCGCGATGATGCTCCCTTTGAGAACGGTCATCTCTCTTGTCGCTTCCTTCCCGTTCCAAAGGACTGAAAGCCTTAGCCGACCGTGCTTTTCAAAAGCCAAGATTGCTTGGGCGTCTCGGTAAAGTTCAAGGAAAGACGGAAAGGAAAGCCAGCCGAAGCGAACCGAGAGCAACACAGAGCACAGAAGTGGAAGAGCAATTGCCCAAACGACGAAAGTCCGCTTCCGATGGTGAGCAGTCAGGGTGCTGGCGAGCCCGTTACTGTTCGCCTCTTGCCACTTGCGCCAAGCCTCGGCGATAGCAATTCGGGCAAATTGAGGCGACACGAAAGTCTCGTCCTCACGCAAATTCGCCAAGTCAAAAGCGTTTCGGAATGTCTCACCACCAACGGCGTCATCAATGGCTCTGAGAACTTGGTTCAACCGCTCCCTGAAAAGCCAACGAACTCCGAGCCAAATTGAGAGCATTGACGAAACTGTTCCCAAAGCGATGCCGAAGCGAGCAAGCCAGATAAAAGCCAGCGCTGGGACGAGTTCGGCGAAGCGAAGCAAAATTGCGAAGGCAAGGAGGACGGATGAGGCGGAAGCCACCAAGACTCCAAAGGCTGCCATCAATGCCCAAAGCCTTCGCTTCCAAGCGAGCCGTTTGACCTCCTGCGACAACGCTTTCGCTATTTCAAATCGTTCGCCTATGCGAAAAGTTTGAGCCCGGACCATAAAGGGAATCGCCTGCCTTTAACATTCCGACCTGTCCAAAGGATAGCGCAGCGGAAGTGAAACTGTTTGCGACTCCGAAGCATGAGAGTAAAGGAGCGAAATGCCTCCTTTCATGGCAAGGCTACCCAGCCTATATGCGTTACGCCTGTTCCTTCAACCGCCTTCGCGCTTCCAAGACTTTTTGCAAGGCTTCGTCGGGCGTTTCAGCGGTGGCAGTCAGATGCC
>Ga0079992_115334_pt1 | contig 59974 bp, 58 predicted proteins | sample FaiFalFF_MnMetaG_3_FD_69197 | JGI IMG/M metagenome (GOLD analysis project Ga0079992, IMG submission 69197) | Freshwater microbial communities from Yellowstone National Park, Wyoming, USA - Fairy Falls B (FF_Mn_B) MetaG (SPADES assembly) (version 2) | ecosystem: Environmental > Aquatic >...
CTCGTCATGCATCAAGGGCACATCGTCGCCGAATTTCCCCCCACCGCCCCCGAAGAGCACATCCTCCTTTACGCCACTGGCGGTCACTTAGCCGCCGCCTCCTGACCTCCCTCCCCTCGCTTCACCGCCATGATGGCAGCGAGGGCTTGAAGGCGCACATCAGGGTCATCAATCATTTCCGCCACTTCAACGGCACGATCAAGTTGCCCCGCTTTTGCCAACGCTTCAGCAATTTCCTTGAGTGGCAAAGGACGAAACCATCTGTGAATTTCCTGAGTGGTTTGGAGGGCAAGTTGGAAGGCTTGATTAGCCCGTTCCGTTTGTCCTGCCTCCGCCATCGCTTCGGCGATTTTCCTGAGCGCCAAAGAGCGAACCAATGCGTCTCCAATTTTCTGGGCGATTTGAAGGGCACGGTCAAATTGCCCCGCTTTCGCCATCGCTTCGGCGATGTCTCTAAGCGCCGAAGAACGAGACCGTGCGTCTTCAATCTTCTGGGCGGCTTGAAGGGCAAGTTGAAAGGCTTGATTAGCCCATCTCGCTTGCCCTGCCTTCGCCATCGCTTCGGCGATTATCGCAAGTGCCGAAGAACGAACCGATACGCATTTGATTTTCTGAGCGGCTTGAAGGGCACGATCAAATTGCCCCGCCTTCGCCATCGCTTCGGCGATTTTCATGAGCGTCAAAGAACGATCCCATGCGTCTTCAATTTTCTGGGCGGCTTGAAGGGCACGATCAAATTGCCCCGCCTTCGCCATCGCTTCGGCGATGTCCTTGAGCGCCGAAGAACGAACCGATGCGCCTTTAATTTTCTGGGCGGCTTGAAGGGCAAAGTCAAATTGCCCTGTTTTCGCCGTCGTTTCGGCGATTTCCCTGAGCACTTCCAAGCGAACCCAAGCGTCTTCAATCTTCTGGGTGGCTTGGAGGGCGAGTCGGAAGGCTTGATTAGCCCATCCCGTTTGCCCCACTTCCGCCATCGCAGCCGCGAGTTCAGCAAGCGCCAAAGAACGATCCTTTGCGCCTTTAATTTTCTGGGCGGCTTGGAGGGCGAGTCGGAAGGCTTGATTAGCCCATCTCGCTTGCCCTGCCCTTGCTATCTTTTCGGCGATGTCGGCAAGCCTCCAAGAACGATTCCAAGCGTCTTCAATCTTCTGGGTGGCTTGAAGGGCGAGTCGGAAGGCTTGATTAGCCCATCCCGTTTGACCCGCCTTTGCCAACGCTTTGGCGACTTCCATGAGCACAAAAGAACGATCCGATGCGCCTTCAATCTTCTGAGTGGCTTGAAGGGCAAGTTGAAAGGCTTGATTAGCCCCTTCCGTTCGCCCCGCTTCCACCATCGCTTCGGCAATTTCCATGAGCGCCTCAAAACGATCTCTTGCGTCTTCAATCTCCTGAGTGGCTTGAAGGGCAAGTTGAAAGGCTTGATTAGCCCCTTCCGTTCGCCCCGCTTCCACCATCGCTTCGGCGATTTTCCTGAGCGCCCACGAACGATCTCCTGCGTCTTCAAATTGCAGGGCAGCTTGAAGAGCGAGATCCAACTGACCTACTTTCACAAACGCCATCATGATGTCAATGAGTTCACCTGTTAGCGCTATGATGTCACTGAGTTCATGGCGCATCGCCATCGCCTCCCGTTGTTGTGCGGGTGACTGTCATTTTAAGGCGAGCGGGAAAGGGTGCGAGGGAGGGGGCGGTTGAAGCGCCTATCGGGCGCCATCGTCCCTCCAAAAACGCTGAAACGCCGACACGCTTGCACACTTGCACGCTTGCGCGCCGACCCACTCATTGCGTCAGGCGGACATAGATGCTGTCGGCGATGGCGGTGTCAACGGCGTATTGGGTGTTGCGGACTTCAAAGACGAAGGAGGGGAAGCGGCGGAGCAGACGGACGGGTTCGCCGGGCAAAATGCCCATCGCCATCAGTTTCTGCATCTGAGGGGCATCCCGCATCTGCAGGTAAGCGATGCGCCCCGTCTCGCCCGGCTTCATCTCCGACAGGGGGACGATGAGGCGGAGACCCGTTCGGCGGGCTTCCTCGCAGCATTTGCCCGGCGGGATTTCGCCCCCGTGCGGGCAATAGCGGGGATGACCCAACAGGGTGCAGACCGCCTCTTCCAAGCCCTCGTGCAAGATGTGCTCCATGCTGCAAGCGGCTTCGTCCAACAAGTGCCCCGAAGTTTGGAGCAAGTCGGCGAGCAATCGTTCCGCCAAGCGCCGTCGGCGCAAGATGCTGCGGGCAACTTCCTGCCCCGTCGCTGTCAAGCGCCATCCGCCATTGCGCCGCTCAATGAACCCTTGCCCTTCTAATTCCGCCAAAGCGCCATCCGTCAGCGACGCTTCCAACTGGGGCAGGTAAGGCGGATGACCGCCTTCGTGGTCTCGCAGCCAAAACAGTTCCAACACATGCTCCGCCTCTCGGCTCAACGGCATTTCGGCATCCCTCCAAGTGACGATGGTGGCACTTTGCTTGCCACAATGATGATGCGCCACGAACAAGGAGGGCATTGACGATGCGCAAAGTTTGCTGGCTGGTGCTTTTGATGGTGACGATGAGCGCCGCCCAAGACCAATTGGTGCTCGTCTCGCCCCATTGGGAGGGCATCCGATTGGAGTTTGAGGCTGCCTTCAAGGCGCACTATCAACGCACTTTCCGTCGGACGGTGCAATTGCGTTGGCTGGATGTGGGCGGGACGATGGCGATCTTGCGGTTCATCCGCACGAGTTTTCAAGCGACGCCCAATAGCATCGGCGTGGATGTCTTTTGGGGCGGGGGCGTTGACCCGTATGTGCAACTGCAAAAAGATGGCTTGTTGCAACCCGTTCGGTTGTCGCCGCAAGGGATGCGTCGGTTGCCCAAAACGATTGCGGGTTTCCCGCTTTACGACCCACAAGGACACTGGTATGGCGCGGCGGTTTCAGGGTTCGGCATTTTGGTCAACCGAGTGATCGTGGGGATGCGGGGGATGACGCCGCCGACCACTTGGGAAGATTTGGGCAAGCCCGAATGGTTCGGCTGGATGGAAATCCCCGACCCACGCCGCAGCGGCAGCGCCCACATGATGTGCGAAATCATCCTGCAGGCTTACGGTTGGCGCAAAGGGTGGGAAGTGCTGACGCACCTGTTCGCCAACGCCAAGCGCATCACGCCAGGTTCGGAAGAGCCCGTCACGGATGTCAGCATCGGCGAAATTGCGGCAGCGCCCTGCATTGACTTTTACGGCTGGTCAAAAATCGCCCAAGTCGGGGGCGACAAATTGCAGTTCGTCTATCCGCCTCGCCTGACGGTCATCAACCCCGACGCCATCGCCATCCTCAAGGGAGCGCCCAACTTGCGGGTGGCGAAAGCCTTTTTGGAGTTCGTCCTTTCCGACGAAGGGCAAAAGTTGTGGCTGTTGCCCGTCGGGGCAAAGGGCGGACCACGCCACTTCAACTTAGCCCGCATGAGTGTTTTGCCCCACCTTTACGAGCAACTGGGCGATCAGGCAATTGTCAAGGTCAACCCGTTCCGTTTTCCCGTCGGTTTCCGTTACGACTCCCGCAAGGGCAATGCCCGCATTGATGTCCTCAACAGTTTGCTGGGGGCGTTTTTGATTGAGCCCCATCGGGAGTTGCAGGCGGCGTGGCGACGATGGGTTGTCAGCGGGCGGGCATCGGGGCGCTTCCACGAGCGAATTTGTCGCCCGCCTGTCAGCGAAGAGCAAGTGATGCAACTGTCAACCCAGTGGGCAACGGACCGAGCGATGGCGGCGAGGTTGGAGACGCAATGGGCAAACCAAGCGCGGCAGCGCTACCGCTTCTGACCTCATCGCAGAAATCGCCCGCCGTCCAACGGGATGACGGCGCCCGTCAAGTAATCGCAGGTGATGCAAAACAAGACGGCTTGGACGACTTCTTCGGGCGTGCCCAAGCGACCCAACAAAGTTTTGGCGCTCATCTCGGCGCGCCATGCCTTTTCGTCCATGTGTTCGGGCGGAAGGACAGTGCCCAAAGCGACGCAGTTGACCCGCACCTTCGGCGCCAACGCTTTCGCCAACCCTTGCGTTAGGGCGATGACGCCCGCTTTGGCGACGCAATAGGGCAAAAACTCCGCCCAAGGGCGAAAGGCAGCCGTGTCGCTGATGGTCACGATGACGCCCCCATCGCCCGCCCGCAGCAAATCGGCGGCGTAGCGGCAGCAAAGGAAAACGCCCGTCAAGTTGGTGTCCAACATCGTCCGCCACTGTTTGGCGGTCAGTTGGTCAAAGGGAGTTCGCTCAAAGATGGCGGCGCTGGCGACGAGGATGTCCAACCTGCCGAAGGTTTGGGCGATGTCGTCCATCAACTTTCGCACCTGCGTTTCGTCGGTCAAGTCGGCGCGAAAGGGCAAGGCAGAAACGCCCATCGTTTGCAAAGTGGCAACCGTTTCCATCGCTTCCCGTTCGGACGAGCGAAAGTGGACGGCAATTTGAGCGCCCCTTTCTCCCAACGCCAAAGCGATGGCACGCCCCAAGCGTTTGGCAGCGCCTGTCACCAACGCCACTTTGCCTTGAAGTTCCATGCCCGTTCACCTCACCAACAATGTGGCGACTTTCGCTTTTTGACGCTACAACTTGCCGACGGAGGCGATGAACGATGGGGCGCAAAGTCACGGGCGAAGAAGCGTTGGCATGGGGCGCTTGGCGAGCAGGCGTTCGGTTCGTAACGGGCTATCCCGGCACGCCGAGCAAAGGCGTCTTCGCTGCCTTGCAAGCCCTCGCCTCCGACTTCTCGTCCCCCGTCCCTCGTCCCTCGTCCCAACACCCTGACGCCTCGCCCGTTTTCCATTGGGCAGCCAACGAGAAGGTGGCATTGGAACTTGCCATCGGGGCGACTTTGGCGGGTTATCCGTCGCTGGTGTGCGTCAAGAGTGTCGGCGGGAATGTGTTGTTGGATGCGTTGATGACGGTGAACTTGACAGGTGTGCCGTCGCCCCTCGTCATCGCGTTGGGCGATGACCCGTCGGCGTGGCACTCGCAAAACGAGCAAGACACCCGTTGGCTGGCGTTGATGAGCGAGTTGCCGTTGTTAGAGCCGACGGAGGTCAAAAGCGCCGCCAAGTTGATGGCGGAAGCCTTTCGCCTTTCCGCCGACTTTTCGTTGCCCGTCATCGTCCGCTTCCCCAAAGCCTTTGCGGTGGCGACGGACGAAGTAGACGAACCGCTCCCGCTTCCCGTCCCCCGTCCCTCGTCCCCCGTCCCGTCGGAAATTGGCTTTGTGCCTTCGCTTCCGCCTTTGCCCTCCATCGCTTCAGGTGGGAACGCCATTCGGTTGCACGCTCGGCTGCACGAAAAGTTACGGCAGATGGAACGGGCTTACGAAGCCTTGTTGGAGCGGTTGTCAACGGCGATGGGGCAAGGCGCAACGGAAAGACGGGACGGCAACATCGCTGTCCTTGCTATCGGTTTTTGTGCGACGAAGGTGCGAGCGGTTTTGGAGGCGATCGGCGATTTGCCGCAACCGTTGCGGTTCGTGCCGTTGGCGACGACTTTCCCGTTACCTCGCCGCTGGCTTTTGGATGCGTTGGCAGGCGTGGCGACGGTGTTGGTCGTGGAGGAAGGCGAGCCGATTGTGGAGATGCAATTGAAGGCGTTGATGCACGAAGCGCGTTCGTCTTGCGCCGTTCGGGGGAAGTTGACGGGCGAGTTGCCCCGTGAGGGCGAGTTGACTTTGCGGCGCATCGGCTTGGCGTTGCGGGCTTTGGTGGAGTTACCGTTGGAGCGCGTGGAAGGTTTGCCCGACCCGCAGCGACCACAAGGGTTCACCTTGCGGTTTTGCGACGGTTGTCCATATCCGCCCTTTTTGGATGCGTTGATGGCTGCCTGCCGTGAAAAAGGTTGGGAACTTGTCGTCGCATCTGACCCAGGTTGCTCCATCGTCGCCATCGGCAAGCCTTACGAGTTGGTGCGCATCAAGCACAGCATGGGCGGGGCGGTGAATTTCATCGCAGCGTTGGCGAAGTTGGAGCGCAACCCTCATCGGCGCTACATCGCCCTCGTCGGCGACAGCGATTTCTTTCACGGGGCGCTTCTGGGGATTTTGAATGCTGCCTATTGGCGAGCGCCGATGGCGGTCATCGTCGCCGACAACGGTGGGGCAGCGTTCACGGGCGGTCAGCCCCATCTCGGCAGCGGATTTGATGCGGCGGGCGAATTCGTCCCGCCCTTGCGGATGGAAGCGCTGCTGACGGCAGCGGGCATCCCGACGAAAGTCGTCTCGTCCTTTGACGCCGATGCGTTGGCGGAAAGCGTTCGCTGGGTGCTGGACTACGGAGACGAATTACGGGCGCTGATTGTCCGTGAGCCTTGCCCCTTCGTCCCCGTTTGGACGGCAGAAGGGCTCAAGCCAAAAAAGACGGAAGGCAAGATTGTCGGCGAGTAATTTTCCCATCCCCTCAAAGCGGGTCGGAGTGCCCAACAGTTGCCCGCCGCTGTTTGCCTGCCGTTCAATAGACGACGAAGGGGAGAAGCCCCATGATGCGCGCCCGTTTGATGGCGACGGCTAACTGGCGTTGGTGGCGGGCGCAGTTGCCCGTCTGGCGACGGGGCAAAATTTTGCCCTTGCTGTCCATGAAGCGTTGCAAGCGGTTGACGCTTTTGTAGTCAATGAAGCGGATGCCTTCCATGCACCATTGACACCGCTTTTTCTTTTTGCGTCGTGCTGCCATCGTTCGTCTCACCCCGTGACCTCCTTCAAAAGTGTTTGGGCGTCAGAAAGGAAATTCGCTGCCCTCTTCGTCTTCGGGGGGTGGCAGTTCGTCCAACACGATGTCGTCAATGGGCACATCTTGTTCGGGAAGGATGTCCGTTGACTCCAAAGGCGACGGAAAACTCGGGCTGGTTGCGATGGGTGGGGCAGCGGGGGCGACACCTTCGGGTTTGCGGTCCATGAACTGGACGGTGAAAGCGATGACATCTACGGCGGTGCGCCGTTGCCCCATTCGGTCGGTGTAACTGTTGACTTGCAGTCGCCCTTCCACGAGCACCAGTCGCCCTTTGGTCAGGTAACTTTGGACGAACTCCGCCAAGCGGCGGAAGGTGACGACGCGGATGAAATCGGTTTGCTTTTCCATGCCCCGACGAGTCGGTCGGTCCACCGCCAAGCGAAAGGAAGCGATGGGGATGCCATCGGGCGTGTAGCGGATTTCTGGGTCGGCGACCAACCGACCGACCAAGATGACCCGATTGAACAAACCCGCTCACCTCGCAGCCCGTCCCTCCCCGTCAGGAAGAGCGGGTGTGGATGACCATGTGGCGCAAGACCCGTTCGTCCAAGCGCAAGAGGCGTTCCAGTTCGGCGATTTGGGACGGAAAGAGCCAGAAGTTGATGACGACATAGACGCCGTGCGTCCGTTTTTTGATTTCGTAAGCGAGGCGGCGGACATCGGAGATGCGGACATTCTCCACGATGCCGTCCCGCTGCTCAATAGCGCCTTGCACCTTTTCAATGAGGGCGTCCAGTTCCTCTTTGGGCAAGCCCGCATCCACGAGGAAGATGAGTTCGTAACTGCGGCTGCCCTTCGGCGGCGTCTTGGGGCGCTCGGCGGGCGCTTCGGTGGGGGCTTCGGCAGTCAGCGCCGAAACTTCCGTCGCCACCGCCGTTGTCGTCCCTTCCGCCGATTCTTCGGTGGGTGCGCCTTCCGCAACCTTTTGCTCCGACTCGCTCATCTTCGTCCCTCCTGTCAGCGGACTGGCTGACTCCTTTGGGCACGGCAATTATAGCACGCTCACGATGGAGTGCCCTTCTCGGCAACTTGAGCGATGCCTTCCAGCAACTTCTGCCCCATTTGTTCCACGACTTTTCGGACGAGTTGCTGGACAAGCGAACCGCCGATGGGCACGCGGTATTCGTAGGTGATTTCCAGCCGCATCAAAGTGCCGTCGGGATGGGGCTCAAATTGCCAAATGCCCTCATAGCGATCCAAGTCGCCTTCCTGCAAAGCGAAGCGGCAGAGATGTCCTTCGTCGTCCCACTCATCTCGTTCCACCCATCGGGCTTTCAATCCGAGCAGGGGCACGGACGCTTCCCATTCGCTGACGACCGTTCGCCCATCGTCGCTGCGTTCAAGGATGCGGATGGCGGTCACATACTCCAGCCACTGGGGAAACTGCTCCACCTGTTTGGCAAGAGTGTAAACCTTGTCAAGGGGCGCTTTGGCGACTTGGGTGAGCGTGACCGTTTCGGGCATAGTGACCATCTCCCTTCGCTTACTTTCACCCGCAACGCCCCTCGCCACTCGTCCCGCGTCCCGATTTTCTTAGAGCCTTTGGGAGTGGCGAAGTTGCGGGCGGGGCAAAAGGACGGGGACGGCACGGGGGATGACTTGGACAGTGACGGGCGTTTCGGGCGTCGGTTCGCCGTCCATTTGGGTCGGGACGGGCGGGTCGGAAACGATGTGGGCGTAGCGAATGCGTTGGACGACGACTTCAGGATGCCGACGATGCCAACCCAACCAACCCATCACGGCGAAGCGGAAGTAATCCACTTTGCTTTGCGACGGCAGAATCACCAAATCCAACGCCCCATCATCGGGACGAGCGTCGGGGGCGATAGGGACGCCACCGTAGTCGGGCAAGTTCGTCACCAAGACAAGCCACGCATCCCGCTCCCATTCGCCTTGCGAACCATCGGGCAATTGGGCGGTGACGCGAATGTGCGACCATTCGTAGCGGAGGCTGTGACGCAAGGCGGAAACCACATAAGCCAGCCTGCCCAAAAAGCGCTTAAGGAGTGGGGGGCGTTCAACTTCCAAACGGGCGACGACATAGGCGTCAAAGCCAATGCCGAGGCTGCAGTGGAAAACACGCCCCGCGCCCCTCGCCCCGCGTCCCGTGCCTTGCCCGTAAGCGTGCCCCAAGTCCAGCCATCGCACTTGACCGTCCAGCAAAACTTGCAAGGCTTTCAGCGGATGAAAAGGGATGGCGAAGTTGGACGCAAAGACATTGCCCGTCCCGATGGGGATCAGGGCGATGGGGGTTTTTTTGCCCGTTTGCCATAAGCCGTTGATAGCATCGTGGAAGACGCCATCGCCGCCAGCGACAAAAATCAAATCGGCATCGTGTTCGGCGACGGCTTGGGCGGCGCTGCCCATTCGCTCCGTCAAGACGGTGTGGACAGACGGAAAGCGATGCTGAAGCGCCCGCGTCAATCGGGCGCTCCAACCTTTCCCTTTGCCACCACCCGCTTTGGGATTGACAATCAACAAGACCGTCTGCCATTCCCTCATGAGTCATCGTCAGCGGGTGTGATAAGGGCACGCATCAGGTCAACGGGTCGGATGGGGCGAAGCCACCCCAACCGTTTTTGCCGATCAAAGGGACGAAGAGGCAGGGACCGTGTTTTTCTTCCTGCCATTCATCACCTTTTCGGACGAAGCGGATGAGTTCCTGAAGGGTTCGGTCGCCGATGGGGATGACCAATCGCCCGCCATCTTTCAATTGTTCCAAGAGGGCTTTGGGGGGATGGGGGGCGGCAGCGGTGACGATGATGGCATCAAAAGGGGCGAAATCGGGCGCCCCCAACGAACCGTCACCGACCAAGACAGTCACATTGCGATAACCCAAGTCCGTCAACACCCGTTGGGCGCGGCGGGCTAACTCAGGGATGCGCTCTATCGTGATGACTTCTTTTGCCAACTCAGCGAGGATGGCGGCTTGATAGCCTGAACCCGTCCCGACTTCCAAGACGCGCTCGTCGCCTTTCAACGCCAAAAGTTCCGTCATCAAAGCGACGATGTAAGGTTGGGAAATCGTCTGCCCATAGCCGATGGGCAAGGGGTAATCGTCGTAGGCAACCCAAAGGTCTTGGGGTCGGACGAACTTGTGGCGGGGGACTTTCAAAAACGCCGCCAAAACCCGTTCGTCCCTGATGCCCCGACGCCGTAATTGATGCTCCACCATCTCCGCCCGAAGGTGGGCGAGGCGGCGTTCCACTTCTTCGGGGCGGTTGCCATCGTTGCGGGGAGACGACAGCCATTTGCCCATTTCCTTCGCCTCAATGGTCGCCTATCCCTCCGTCCTTTCCGACCCTTCGCCCGTTCGGGCAGTAGACGGCAGGGGGATGTTGAACAGTTGCAGGGAATACTGGATGCTGGCTTTCAGTTCGGTGTAGGTGATGCTGCCGCCCACCAAATCGGCGCGCAGCAATCGGTTCAGTTCCGCCAAGATTTCCGCCTTGCTTTTGCCCTGTTGCGCCCATCGGCGCACCGTCTCATAAAGCCGTTCCAAGCGTCGTTCGGGAATGGTTCGGACGGCGCTTTCCACGAAACCCAGCACCTCGTCAATATCTTCCGTCCGCCGCTCCGCCTCGCCATCCACGAAAGTGATCACGCCTTCGCCCTCGTCCACGAGGATGTTCAACTGGTTGGTGGAACTGCCGGGCGTTTCGTAAACGATGGCGATGTTGGTGAAATGGCGATCGCCTTCCGTCCAGTCCGAAATTTGAAAGCGCAAGTTGCCGTAGTGGACTTTACCCATATAGGGCGCTAAGGTGACGACCAAGCGTTTCTGGACTTCTTCCGCTAAGCGCCCCATCCCTTTGCCCTCCTTAGGCTACGAACCCGTCACCGATTGGGCTTCCTGTCGCTCATCGGCGACAAGCACCAAGGGTTGCTGCCGAAGGGCGTCTAATTCCTTGTCCATGCCCTCTAATTCCTTGCAAAGGGGAAGGAGGGCTTCCCACGACCAGTTGCCCGAACGATAAAGGGCGTAAGCCCGCTCACCGATTTGCAGCAATTTGTCATAGCGCTGGCTCAACCGTCGGCTCACCTCTATCTCCTTCGCCGTCGTTGCCGACCAAAGGCGCAGCCAACAAACGGCGTCCTTCAAGCGCGCCACCAACCATGTCCCGAAAGCGATGAGGGCGACCTTGACTTTTTGGCTCACTTGCGCCCGCCACTGGCGGATGCGCACTTCCCGCAAGATGGCTTCTTTCGTCTGCGCCTGCCACATCGTCCGTTCACCTCGTTGCAGTCTTTGAATGCTGCCAAGTATTTTGCGGCGTTGCTTGGGCGAAGATTACGACGGTGGCGACAGCGTTTCCATCCGCCGCCGATCGGTCAGGAAAGCGGAAAGGATGTCAATGGGCACGGGCATGACGACGATAGTGCTGCGCTCTGTCGCCACTTCCGTCAAGGTTTGTAGGAATCGCAGTTGCAGCGACCCTGGGTGACGCCCCATGATTTCTGCCGCCTGCGCCAAAGTCTCAGCGGCTTGGTATTCCCCTTGGGCGTGGATAACTTTGGCGCGCCGTTCCCGTTCCGCTTCCGCTTGCCTTGCCATCACCCGTTTCATCGTGTCGGGCAACTCCACATCCCTGATGGCGACCATGTCCACCTTGACGCCCCAAGGATCGGTCGTTGCATCAATAATGCGTTGGAGGCGCTGATTGAGTTCTTCCCGATGGGCTAACAGTTCGTCCAGTTCGCTTTGCCCGATGACATCCCGAAGGGTTGTCTGGGCGACTTGTTGCGTGGCGTAAAGGTAATTCTCCACGCGGGTCAAGACAGAGGCAGGGTCCATGACACGGAAATAGACGACGGCGTTGACCTTGACCGTCACATTGTCTTTGGTGATGATTTCCTGCTTGGGGACATCCACGACGAAGACCCGCAAGTCCACCTTGACCGCGCGTTCAATGACGGGGATGATGAACTGGATGCCCGGCGGGAGGATGCGGTTGAAGCGACCGAGGCGAAAGACGACGCCCCGCTCCCATTCGTAAATGATGCGGATGGATTGGGAAATCAACACGACGGCTAAGACGATGACGACGACGGCTAACTGCAAGAGTTCCGCTGGCATGGCTCAACTCACCCCTTTCCAATTTCGGCTGTTTTGCGCCGCACCTTCAAGCGCAGCCCCTGCACGCCGACGACTTCTATGGGTTCACCCGCTTTGACTTCGCCGTCTACGGCTTCCGCCGTCCACCAACTGCCGGCGACAAAGACCGTCCCTTGCGGGTTCAAATCGGTTCGGGCTTCGCCGACTTGCCCGATAAGCCACTCCTGACCGACGATGGGTTTGCGCCGTTGACCGCGCACGACAGCGACAAGGGTTGCCACCAGCAATCCCCCGACGAGGATGCTCGTGCCGATCAAAGTGCCTGGCGCCACCCGCAGGTGACGGGCGTAAAAGTCGGGCACCGAGCCGGGCTCAGGAAACAGCATGTAGCCGCCCAAAAGCAGGGCGAGGACACCTGCGCCCGCTAAGAGACCGTGACTGGTCACGAACAACTCGGCGATGAAAAATGCCGCCGCTGCCGCAATGAGCAACACCCCGACGATATTGACGGGCAACATCGTGGACGAATACAGAAACAGCAAAAAGGCGATGACGGCGACGGTGATGGGCAAGATGGCGCCGGGGTTGTAAATCTCCAAGATGAAGCCGAACATGGCGATGAGGAGCAAAAGGTAGGTGATGTTGGGGTTGGACAGAAAGTGAAGGAAAGTCTCTTTGGCGCTCATGCGGATTTCGTGGACTTCGGCGTTGCGGGTGTGCAAAGTTTTGATGCCTGCCATCGTTTTCACGGCACGCCCGTCAATCTTGCGCAACAAGTCATTGAGGTCGTCGGCAACCAAGTCCACGATTTTTTGCTCCACTGCTTCTCGCGCCGTCAGCGAAAGGCTTTCCCGCACCATCCGTTCGGCGACCTTTTGGTTGCGCCCCCGCAATTCGGCGATGGCTTTGATAGTGGCGGTGACGGCTTGCGTCGCCTTCTCCGTCATGATGCGTTCCATTTCTGACGAACCTTGTTCGCCGCCACCGACAGGCAACAAGACGGGGTGGGCGGCGCCGATGCGGGAGCCAGGTGCCATGGCAGCGATGTGCCCTGCCATGACGATGAAAGCGCCCGCCGAGTCAGCGTTGCCCGCGATGGGGGCGACGAAAGTGACGACAGGGATGGGCGATTGAAAAAACATCCGAACGATTTCCTGCATGGCGTCCACCATGCCGCCGGGCGTCGTGATTTGGACGACGAGACACTCCGCCCCATCCCGTTGTGCCGTCTCTATCGCCCGCTTCAAAAAATCCCTCAAAGCGGGGTTGACGATAGCATCTTGAACGACGGCATAGCAAACATGCGGGCGAGACGATTGAGCCGATAAGAGACCGACCGAGACGATGAGACCGACAGCGACAAGGTAACGCATCCCGATCGCCTGCCTTCAAGTTGTCCTCCCTTCCAAAGCAGGGAGCAAAGCCCTCATTAGCATAGCCGACTTGCGCCTTCCTGTCAACGAGGTCCTATCAGCCGACCCAAAAACTCCTTGCCCGCCACCTTGTCGGCGTCATCGTAAAGTTCAATGTTGATGGCGCCTGAAAAGCCCGATTGCCTAAGGGCAGTGATGACTTCTTGCCAGTTGATGACGCCTTTGCCAGGCACCAGATGCAAGTCATCGTGCCCATCGTTATCGTGGACATGCAAGCCGACACAACGGTTTTGGGCGACCGACCAGTAAGGGGCGAACCCTTCGGAGACGGCGGCATGACCGACATCCAAGCAGACCGCCAACATGGGGGACGGAAACTCGGAAAGGATTTGCGCCAATTCCCCTGGTGTGTCCAGCAGAAAAACGATTTCGCTGCCAGGCGGGGCGGGGTTGATGTTTTCCAATGCCAACGGCATTTGCAAGCGTTCGGCGATAGGGAGCAACCGTTCCAGCGACCATCGCAGGCAATCTAAGGCTAACGAACGCACCCAAGCGAGCGTCGGGATGCCGACGCCATAGCCAGGATGCACCGTCACCCAAGTCGCCCCTAAATCGTTGGCGACAGAAAGCAACCGCTCCATGTAGCGCACAGCGGCTGCCCGAATTTCGGGAAGGTAATCGGCGAGGTTGAGGACATAAGCGGCGTGGAAACTGACGGTCAACCCCGCTGATGCCAATTGTTGGCGAAGGGCTTGCACCCGTCGGCGATGGAACCGTTCCAGCCACTGGGGCGGGCTGAACAGGTCAATCTCCATGTGGGCGAACCCGTTCTCAGCGGCGAACGGGATGTAATCTTCAGGCGGCTTGGGAAACGCCACAAAGCCCAACTTCACTGCCCCTGCCCCCTTGTCAATGAGCGTTTTGTGACGCCAGTGAATTATCTGGCAAGGACGCCTCATCGTCAAGGACGATGGAGGGTGTTCGGAAAGGGAGGGCGAGGCTCCTGCCGAGCCGAAAATTTCGGTAATTCGGCAGATAGGCAGTTCAGGTGAATGAGGCTCACCGAGAGGTTCGCCCTCCCATTGGGCTCAATTTCCGAACACACTCAGGACGATGCCCTGCCAAAATTTGCGACGGGCAAGACGGCTGGGACAGGTGACAAGCCCGATGCAGATGTGCCCGAAATGCAGTTGGAACAACTTTGACACCGCCCGTTTTTGCAGCAACTGCGGCGAACCCTTGCGGGGGCTTTTAGGGCAGGGCGAAATCTTGCAGGGGCGCTACCGACTTTTGCGGGTGCTCGGCTGCGGGGGGATGGGGGCGGTCTATCTCGCCGAAGATTTGCGGCTCAATAACCGCCCCGTCGCCGTCAAGGAAAACTTTGACACCTCCCCTGAAGCCGCCCAGCAATTCCGCATTGAGGCTGAACTCTTGGCGACTTTGCGCCACCCCAACTTGCCCCAAGTCTTTGACTACTTCGTGGAACCCCGCACGGGCAAGCAATACCTCGTCATGGACTTCATCGCGGGCGATGACTTGGAAGACCTCGTGGAAAAGCGCGGACCCCTCAACGAGCGGGAAGCCTTGCGGATTTTCCTTCAAGTGCTGGATGCCGTCGCTTACCTGCACCAGCAAAAGCCACCCGTCATCCATCGGGACATCAAACCCAGCAACATCAAAGTCCAGCCCGATGGGACGGCGGTGTTGGTGGACTTTGGGATTGCCAAACGCTACCTGCCTGGCAAGGAAACGGTTGGCGCTGCCGCTGCCGTCACGCCCGGCTATTCGCCCCCCGAACAATACGGGCAAGGCATCACCGACCCCCGCTCGGACATTTATGCGTTGGGGGCGACGCTTTACTTCGCCTTGACAGGTCAAGTTCCCCCCGAAGCCATTGAGCGGGTGACGCGAGGGGACACCCTCGTCCCGCCCACGCGCTTCAACCCGAATCTCTCGCCCCACATTGAGCGGGCAATCCTGAAAGCGATGAGCATCCGCCCGATGGATCGCTTTGCCTCGGTTTTGGAGTTCAAGCAAGCCTTGATGGTGCCGCAGCGTTCCGTGCCCTCTCGCCCCGCGCCCCGTCCCACAACGCCACCGCGTTCCCCCATGCGTCGCCCGACCCCTGCCCCCGTGCCCCGCAGTTACCAATGGGAAGTGCAAATCGGCGGGTGCTTGGCGAGTTTTTTGGAGTTGTCCTTTTGGCTGCTCATCCTTTGGGCACTTTTCGGTGGCTGTCGGAGTTGCCTCTTTTTCCCCATCCTTTTCCTTTTCAGCGGTTTCTTCGGTTGGCTCAAAGGTGGCTGGCTGGGCGTGCTGGCGGCGTGGAGTTTGCTCGGTTGGGTGTGGCAGCAAATGCGTTGGGCGCTACCCCCAACGCCTGACCCGTCAGGAGGTGACCGACGGTGAAAATGATTCACGCCATCATCCGCCCCCACAAATTGCACGAAGTCAAGGAAGCCCTCGCCGAGTTAGGCATTTCGGGCATGACGGTCATTGATGTGCGGGGTTACGGGCGACAGAAAGGGCATGTGGAACGCTATCGGGGCGCCGAATACACCGTTGACCTTTTGGCAAAGGTGAAGTTGGAAATCGTCGTCCGTGATGACCAAGTGGAAGAAGTCGTGGATGCCATCTTGCGTGCCGCCCGAACGGGCGAAATCGGCGACGGCAAGATTTTCATCACCCCCGTTGACGACGCCATCCGCGTCCGAACGGGCGAACGGGGCGAAGACGCCATCGCTTGAACTCATCACAGGAGGCAACCGAAAAGCGTCATGGCGGATTGGCAAGAGAAGGTGAACACCCTCATCGCGCAGGTCAAAGCGTGGCGACAAAAAATCCTGCAAACGCCGCCTGAACGGGTGACAGGTTGGGCGTTCTCGCGGGCGCTCAGCGATGAACTGGACAGTTTTGTGCGGGCAATTTATGCGCTGGCGTGGGAGCGGGCGATGGCGAAATTCGGCAACCGTTACCTTCAAGGGCACAGCGAAGTTGCGTTGCTGGCGACGGGCGGTTACGGACGACAGGAATTGTCGCCCTTCTCCGACATTGACATCGCCTTCGTCCCGCTGGAAGAAGACGACCCCTTCGTGGACGCCCTACTGCGGGAATGCTTTCGGTTGCTTGTCACCGTCTTCATGGACAACACCGACTTGAAAGTCGGCTACGGCTATCGTCCCTTAGCCGATTTGCCGTCCTTAGACTCGCAAACGCAAGCGGCGTTGTTGGATGCCCGCTTTCTCGCTGGCTATGAACCCCTCGCCCAACAAGCCCAAAAGGTGCTGACGGAGCAACTGGATGTCCTGCGGTTTTTGCGTGACCGAGAGCGAGAGCGCCTTGCCGCTTATCAGCGCTTTCACGCCTCGCCCTTTGTCGCCGAGCCTCACTTGAAGGAAGGGGCGGGCGGGTTGCGGGATGGGCAAACCGCCCTTTGGCTGCTGGCTGCCCTTCACCGCATCCCGACGAAGGACGCATGGCGTCGTCTCAAAAAGTTGCTGCCGCCCGACCGTTTCCACGCTTTTCGTGATGCTTACGACTTCCTCTTGCGCGTCCGAAATTGGCTTCACTTGACGGCAAGTCGGCGACAAGAAGTGTTGCTGCGGGAATATCACCATCGCATCGCCCTTGACTTTCGGGACGGCGACGGGAGCGAAGAGGACGGAGAGGAGAGGGTTGTGCGGCAATTTCATCGGCGACTTTTTGAAGCGATGTCTGTCCTGCACCAAACTTTCCACTTCGTCCGTCACTTCGTCGCCGATGCGACCATCCCTTTGCCTGACGGTTTCCTTTGCGAGGAAGGGCGTTTGACTGTCGGCGAAATGTCGCCAGAGCCGCCAGAACGGCTGCTGAAAGCCTTTGAGTTGCTCCAACGCTACGACCTGAAGCCCAGCGCCGCGCTGTTGCGTTGGCTTTCCGAAAACGCCGATCAAGCGAAGCGGGCGCAAACTTCCCCTGAAGCCGCCCAATCGTTCCTTTCGGTGCTCACGGGCGACGGCGATGCGCCCTTCGGCAAAGCCCTCAGGTTGATGGAGCAGACGGGCGTTTTGTCGGCTTACCTGCCTGAGTGGGGCGAAGCGTCCGTCTATGTGCCGTCCAACGCTGCCCATCGCTTCACTGTCGGCGAGCATTTGCTGTCCACCGTCACCGAATTGCATCGGTTGCGGGAGGCAGCCCAACGGGGCGAATTCCCCTGGGTGGATGTTTGGGCAGGCGTCAGCGACGAGACGGTTCTTTTCCTCGCCGCCTTCATCCACGACTTGGGCAAAGCCCTTTCCGAACCCGACCACGAAGAAGTCGGCATCCATTTGGCGCGAAAAATCGGCGGGCGATTGGGCTTGCCTGAAGACCGCCTCGCTTTGCTGGAGAAGTTGGTGCGACGGCATCTCATCTTGTTGTCCACCGCCCGCTTGCGCGATGTCTTTGCCCCTGAAACTTTGCGCTTCGTCGCCGACGAAGTGGGCGAGGAAGGCTTGCTGAAGATGCTCCTTCTGCATTCCTTCGCCGATGCCCGCAGCGTCAGCGAGCAAACTTTCACCGAAGTGGAAGAGCGGATGGTGCTGGACCTTTACTTCGGCGTCCTGCGCACTTTGCAAGAACGAGCGGGAGAAGAGTCGCAATTGGCGACGCTGACGAGAACTCGTGCCCGCGAGTTGCGCCGCACCTTGCGGGAAGTCAGCGACGCCGAAATCCAAGCCTTCTGCGAAGCCATGCCCCCCGGCTATTTGCTGAGCACACCCTTGCGCACCATCGCTATCCATTGCCGCCTCGTCCAGCAAGTGAGGCAAAGACGGATGCCCGCTGTGGAAGTTTTGACCGAACCTGATAGCGGCTTCACGGAAGTCGTCGTCTGTGCCTTAGACGACCCACAACCGGGCATGCTCAGCAAAATCGCTGGTGCTTTGTTCGCTTGCGACGCCGACATCCGCACGGCACGCGTCTTCACTTTGCCTGGTGAGCCGACTTTGGTGCTGGACACCCTTTGGGTGACCACTGATGGACGACCCCTCAGCGACGGGCGTGCCCGTCGGGTGCAGGAAGCGATTTTGGCGGTGCTTACAGGCGCTGAGCCGTTGGAAGCGTTGCTGCATCGCAACGGCAAACCCGTCATCGTTCCCGTCCAAGTGCGTTCCATCACTTTGCGCAATGACCTTTCCGAAACCCACACCGTCATCCACATCGTCGCCCGCGACCGAAAGGGGTTGCTGTATCGGCTCACGCGAGAAATCGCCGCGTTGGGGTTGGACATTCAGACGGCGAAAATTGTCACTTGGCGGGAGACGGCAGAAGACGCCTTCTATGTCGTCCGCAAGGGCGCAGGCAAAGTGCCCGATGATTTGCTGGATAGCCTCACCCGCCAACTCTGGGAGCGGTTGGGGTGAAAAACGCCCATCCGCCATCTTGTTGGAGCGGCTATCCGCCACGACCGAGCGGCTATCAACCGCAATTGAATGGCTATCGGCCACGACCACGAAAGGCGGTGAAAAAGTGCGATGGCGGAGTTCGTCGTTTTGGGAGCGAGGGGGCAATTGGGCAGCGAAGTCGTTCGGTTGCTGCCCGCCGAAGCGACCGCTGCTTTCCCTCGCGAGCAACTGGACATCACGGACTTTTTGCGTGTCGCCGAAACTTTGCGCTCTTTGCGCCCTCGCTGCGTCTTCAACTGCGCCGCTTTCGTGCGGGTGGACGATGCCGAAGAGATGCCCGACGAAGCGTGGCGGGTGAACGCTTTAGCGGTGTGGAACTTGGCGCGCTTGTGCGCCGAACTGGGCGCGACACTGGTGCAAATCAGCACCGACTATGTGTTTGACGGACGCAAAAAAGCGCCTTACACCGAACTGGATGTGCCCAACCCGTTGAGCGTTTACGGGGCGACGAAGTTGTTGGGCGAATACTTTGCCCGCGCCTATTGCCCCCACCACTTCGTCGTCCGAACCGCTGGTCTTTACGGGCGCAAAGGGAGTCGGGCTAAAGGGGGCAGTTTCGTGGACCGCATTTTGGCAAAGGCGCAGGCAGGCGAACCCTTGCGCGTCGTCACCGACCAAATCACCAGCCCCACTTACGCCCCTGATTTAGCCGCCCACCTCGTGCGGTTGGCAGCGACGGAAAAATTCGGGCTTTATCACCTCGCCAACAGTGGCTATTGCTCATGGCACGAATTTGCGTCGGCGATCGTGGAATTGGCGGGCTTGACAGCGACGGTTGAACCCATCACCAGCGACCAGTTACCCTTAAAGGCGAAACGCCCGTCTTTTTCGGCGTTGGTGAGCGTTCGGTTGCTGTCGGCAGGTTTGCCCCCTTTGCGCCATTGGAAGGAGGCGTTGCGCGACTGCCTTGCGGAACGGCAGCAAGTTTGCTGATGGTGCGTTAGAATGTTCAACGCCTTCTCGCGTGGGGCCGTGGCGCAGTGGGAGCGCGCCTGAATGGCATTCAGGAGGTCCCGGGTTCAAATCCCGGCGGCTCCACCATCTCCGTCGCTCCGTTCCCGATGCACAAAAAGTCAAGGGCTTTGACCTGTCAAGGTTGGGACGGTTTTGAGGGATGCTTTTACCGACGCCCGCAAGGGAAAGGGCAACGGCAAAAGGGTTGGCGATCGCCACGCTCGTTTACGGCGCTGCCGTCGTCATCGCTTACTTGGTGGGCTGGATTTCGCCCAGAGGGTGCGAATGGGCGTCGGCGATCCCCTGTTGGTTGGTGGCAAGTTGGTATGTCGCAGCGGCGTGGCGGGGCGAAGCGACGCCTTTGCACCGATGGGGTTGGCTGTTGCTGGCCATCGGATGGGCTTTAGTCGGTGCCGCCTTTGCCTTTCGCCCAGGGACGGGGCGATGGGTTTCGCTGAGTAGCGCCGTCCCGGCTTTGCTTGGTGGCTTTGGGACGGTTTGGTTGGCAAATTGGCAAAGGTTGGAAAGCGAGCAAGCAAGCGAAGGAGGGAATGAGCCGTGAAAGCGGGCATCCATCCCGACTATGTGGAGTGCACCGTCGTTTGCGCCTGTGGCAACACTTGGAAGACACGCTCTACAAAACCGATGCTGCATGTGGAAGTCTGTTCGGCATGTCATCCGTGGTATCAAGGGCAGTTGTCGGAGCGGCGCTATGTGGACACGATGGGGCGGATTGAAAAGTTTGAACGCCGCCGTGCTGCCGCCCGTCAAACTCAACAAGCCACCCCGACGGAAACTCGTCCCCGCCGCCGACGCTCATAGCCCTGCGACAGGCAGGTGACTTCAATGCCCTTGACCATCGGTGGGCAGGCGGTGTATGAGGGCGTGATGTTGCGCAGCCACCGCTTCATGGCGTTGGCGGTCCGCACTCCCAATGGCGACATCGCCGTCCATAGCGAACCGCTTCCCGAACGCCGTCCCTTTTGGCGATTGCCTTTCCTTCGGGGTGTCATCGCCCTTTACGATTCGCTCGCTTTGGGCTTGCGGGCGATGCGCCTTGCGTTGCAAATGGCGTTGCCCGAAGAGGAGCGGAAAGTCGCTGAACCCACCGCTTTCGCTGGACAAGCCCTTCTCGGATTAGCGTTAGCGCTGGGCTTGTTCGTTGCCCTACCTCACTTGTTGGCGGCGAAGACCTCGTTGCCTGACAAGTGGCAAATCAGCGCCTTAGAAGGGTTGCTGCGTTTGGGCATCTTCCTCGCCTTCCTTTGGTTCATTGGGCGCTCAGAGGAAGCGAGGCGATTGTTCGCCTATCACGGCGCGGAGCACAAGGCTGTCCATGCCTTTGAGCGCGCCGCCGATTTGACGGTAGACGGGCTCAAGCCTTTTCCGCCTGAACATCCCCGATGCGGGACGGCGTTCGTCTTGTTCGTTTTGCTGGTCAAAGTCATCCTATTTGCCTTTTTGCCCATCGGCGGTTGGCAGGGCGTGGCGTTTCGCATCGCCATGTTGCCTGTCGTGGCAGGGGTGAGTTTTGAGTTGCTGCGGTTGGGCGCTTTGCATGCGTGGTGGCGTTGGCTGTCTTTGCCCGGCTTGTGGCTGCAAAAACTGACGACCCAAGAGCCCGACGAAAAGCAACTGGAAGTGGCGTTGACAGCCTTGCAGGAACTTTTGCGGCTGGAAGGCGTTTCTGCCTACCGCTAATCGTCCGCTAAAATGCTTTGGGCGATAAGGCTTGACGGTGAGGAGATATGCGACAGCAATTGGCGGCATTGGAAGCGGAACTGAACGCCATAGAGGCGCAACTATCCGACCCCGAAACTGCCAAAGATTCGGGGCGACTGCAAGCCTTGATGCGCCGTTACGGTGAACTCGTCCCCATCGTGGAGCGCTACCGCCAATACAGGCAACTTTTGGAACGGGAACGGCAAGCGCGGGAGATTTTGGAGACGGAAAACGATGAGGATTTGCTGAAACTGGCGCGAGACGAACTGGACACCATCGTCCCACAGCGAGAAGCGTTGGAAGCCGAACTGGCGGAAGCCTTGATGCCCAAAGACCCCAACGAGGGCAAGGATGTCGTCATGGAAATTCGGGCGGGCACAGGGGGCGAGGAAGCGGCGCTCTTTGCCCGCGACCTTTGTCGCATGTATCTGCGTTATGCGGAGCGAAAAGGTTGGAAGGTGGAAATCGTTTACGAAAACCCGTCCGCATTGGGCGGCTACAAGGAAGTCATCCTGCACATCAGTGGCAAGGACTCATGGAAGTTGCTGCGTTACGAGAGTGGCGTCCATCGCGTCCAGCGCGTGCCTGTCACCGAATCGTCAGGGCGCATCCACACGAGCGCTGCGACCGTCGCCGTTTTGCCCGAAGCGGAAGAAGCCGAAGTGGCGTTGCGGGAGGATGACTTGGAGATTGAGACCTTCCGTTCGTCAGGACCTGGCGGACAGCACATGCAAAAAAACGAGACCGCTGTTCGCATCCGCCACAAGCCGACGGGCATCGTCGTGGAGTGCCAAGACGAACGCAGCCAGCACCAAAACCGCATGAAGGCGTTGCGCATCCTGCGGACGCGCCTGTTGGAGATGCAGCGACGGGAACAAGAGGCTGCCTTGCAACGGCAACGGCGCGAGCAAATCAAGTCGGGCGACCGAAGTGACAAAGACCGCACCTACAACTTCATCCAAAACCGCGTCACCGACCATCGCTACGGCGTCACCCTTTACAGCCTGAAGGACATCCTTGATGGCGACTTGGACGAACTGTTAGCGGAAATCCGACGAAGGGAAGTGCAGCGTTGGTTGGGCGAGGCGGGGCAAAAGGTGCAAATGGCAGTGCCATGAGCCAAAATGGCGGGCAGGCAGGAAGTTTTCTGACCGACGGGGTGACCGCTCATGACCCGACGGCGATGGACAGTTTTGGTGAGCGGTCTGATGCTAACGCTGATGCTGGGTTGTTCGGGCAACCCCCTCCGCCAATTTCGCCTCCTTGACTTTCGCGCCACACCGACCGAGTTGCCGCCTGAAGGTGGGCGGGTTCAAGTGGAAGTGGAAGCGACGCGTGGCGACGGGGCAGAAGTGAAGGTCATCCGAAAGTTGGACGAGCAAGTCTTTGTCCTGTTTACCGTCCGATTGTCCGAGGTCAGTGCCCTTGATTTGGAAAAGAAGCGATGGAAGGGCACGGTGGATTTGCCACCCAACAACGACCCCGAAGACAAGCGTTATGCCCTGATCATCAGTGTCTGGGACGACGATGACCGTGACGAGCGGTTGGTGGAAGTGATTGTCAAGGGCAGACCGTTAGCGGGCAACCCTTGACAAGTTACGGGCGAACCCATATCGCCACATCGTTGGTCAGCGTCTCCAATCGCAACGGCAACTCGCCGTTGCGGGCGACGCCTTGTCCTTCCCCGATGACCTTGCCCTGCCAAGTGTCCCAAAGGAGAAAGCGATAGCGACCGTCCCGAAACCCTTTGAGGGCAAAACGCAGGTTGCGGATGGGTTCGGGCGTCTTGCCTTCCCGCGCCATTTGAAAGTTGCTGCCTTGATGATGCACCCAAATCAACGCCATCGTGTCCGTCTGGATGCCCACGATGTCCACTTCGGCGAAACGGCGGTCACGGTAGGGCGCAAAACGAAAGTGCGTGACCGTGCACCAATCAGCGCCTTGATTGTCCACTTCCACGATGTGCTTGCCTTTCGGGATGGGCACAGCAAACTCGCGGTCATAAAGGTAGTCCCACTTGTGCCAAGTCGCATCCCAGCGTCGCTCGCGGTAACTGCCTTCTCGGTAACTCCGTCCCTGTTCGTCTTTGCGCTCCGCCCCTTCGGGCAATGCTTGTCGCCAAACTTCCTTGCCATCCACCCGCACGATGAGCAAAGCGCCCGACGAGACCGTGCCGACCCGCAACGCCAGCATGCCATCCTGCGGGAAGTCCACGACGAATTTGGGCGGGCGATACAGGTTAGGCTTGCTGGGCGAAAAGAGGAAAACGCTTGTTTCGCCGTTGCCGTCCACTTTGCCACTGCGATGGAGCGTGAAGGTGTCACCCGTCGGGCGCTGCCAACCCAAAGTGGGGGCAAAAAGCAAGTCGCCAAAGGGTGGGTCAGGTTGTTCGCTCAGCATCGGTTCGGAAATTTGAACGGGACGCCAATCTTGCGCCCACGCTTTCCCGACCAACTGGACAAAATCGGCGACGGGGCGGAAGTGATGCCACAAGTTCAGGCGGTCAATGTAGTTGTCCCACCACCAAACGCAAGCCGTGCCCATCCCGCCGCTCATCAGCGACGCCCACATGCCGTTGTGCCAATGCAAAGCGTTACCCTTCGGGTCATAAGTGATGTCAGGCGTCCGCCAGTCAATCCCGAACTCGCCCAGCAAAAACGGCTTGCGATAGCGCTCCATGTGATGGCGATGCAAATTCACGAAGGTCATCGTGCAATCCCGTTGACTGCCGTCGCCATACCAGTGCGTTTGGGCAAAGTCCATCTCAGGCAATTGCCAAACGGCGTCGTCGCCGTAAGTCGTCGTCAGCAAGTGACCGTAAATGTCGGTGCTTCGGACGAATTGCGCCATCTCCCGCACCCAATCGGCGGGCGCATGGACTTCGTTCCAAAACTCAAATGCCAACACATTCGGGCTGTGGGCGTAACGGGCGATGAGGTAGCGCAAGCGTTGCTTGTAAAGGCGCTTGGCGTCGGGGTTCGTCCAGAAATCGGCGGGCTTATCGCACGGTCCGCCGTTTTTGCGGTTGTAAGGGTTTTTGTCCCACGCTTGTTCGCCGAAGTAAAGTTGGCGGTCGGCAAGTTCGCCGTGATAGCCGAGGCAAAGCATCAGGTAAATGCCGTTGCGTTCGGCGAGGCGCAAAAGTTCGTCAATGCGCCAAGCGTTGTCTAAGGCGTAACGCCCGATGCCTTGATACATGCCGTTGCCGTCGCCCTTCGTCCACTCCAAGCCCATGTTCCAGCGGACAAGCCAGATGCGGGCGAAGTTAGCGCCGTTTCGCTTCATCGCCGAAAACCAGCGTTCGTAGGCGCTCAAGTTGTTGCTTGACCAGCAAACATTCAAGCCGACGGGGACGAAGGGCGTGCCGTCGTCAAATTGCAAATGCCAAAACTTGCCCCGCCGCACAAATCCCTTTTCTCGTCTCTCGTCCCGCATCCCTCGCCCCTTCCCTTGCGGGTTAGAAGTGACTTTCAGCGTGAACCACGCCGATGCCACTTGCATCTGCGTCACCGTTGCCCGTCCCTCGTCCCTCGTCCCCCGTCCCGTCATGACGATGCGATAGCGGTAAGTGCCCAGTTCCGTTGGCGTGAAGCGGACGGCGAAATAGGGTTCGCCGACGGGGCGCAGGGAAGTGCCGTCGGGCGAGGCACGCTCAAAGTCTTGGGTGAAAAAGCCGGGCACGAGAAGGCGTTTCCCTGACGGGGCAACGAATTCGCCGTCTATGCGGATTTGCGTCGGGTCAAAAGGGTTGTCGTAATCGGCGACGACTTCCACGCGCACTTGCAAAGTTTCGTAGCGGCGCACTTGGGACGCATCGGGCGCAACGCGTTGAAGGGCAAAGTTTGGTCGTTGCGCTGCCGCCATCGTCGCCATTCCCATCAACCAAAGCCACGCAAAAAACTGACGAACCGCCATCGCTGTCCGTCGTCACCGCCCCAACTCTTCGGGCAAGGGCTGATTGCTGGGCGGGATGGCTTCGTCGCTGACTTCCATCCCTGCCGCCTTCGCTTGCCGCAGTAATTCGCCGGGGTCGGGGATGGGCGAATAGCGGGCGTCAAAGAAAGTCAAGCCCAAGTGGCGCACCAAACGGTTGTAAGCGTCGGCGACGCCTTCCAACGGGACGCGGTAAAGCAGGGCAATTTGCTCCAGCGGTTCTTCCACCAATGCCATGCGGTCTATGGCACGGTGGACAGCCGCCGCCCAAGCGGATTCCGTGTGGGCTGCCAATTCGCCGCTCTTGCGGAAGTCCCGCCACATCCGAACGGCTTTGGCGATGGATGGAAGCGGGTAGTATTCCTGCTGCATCGTCCCGACCAAAATCTGCTCCACGCCATCCAGTTGGGCGGTCGGAGAAATTTGCAAGCCGTAGGAAGTCAGGTAGATGCCGACGGCGACATCGCTTTGGGGGTCGGGACGGTCACTGAGGTAGTGAACGGCTTCCAAATGCCAAGGGGCGATCTCGGCAATCCGCCATCCGCCATCAAAGGGGCGCATGCGAAAGACGACATGCCCGATGGGTTCGCGGGTGTCCTGCGTCACTTGTTCGCCTTCCAGCCACACATTGTCGCCCAACACCAACGCCCGCGTCAATCGGACGACACAGGGACCGCGCAACGCCGCCGAAGCGGCATACAAAGCGGCTTCGCCAAACAGTTCGTAAAGCAAGGCGGCATCGCTGTCGGGGTCTAAGGTGGCAAGGAGGGCGTCTTCGTTGTCTTCCATCAAGGCGTCAAAAAACGCCCAAACGGTGTCAACGGCTTCCTTTGGCACAGACATCGTTCTCGCTCCTTCCGCCGCCAACGCGGCGCAATCATGACCGAAACGGGGCGAGGCGTCACCGCCGTCGCGGTTGCCAACATTGTGGCATCGCAAGGACGGCTTGGCAATGGCGCGCTGAAGGAAGGGACGCAACTTAGCGGGGCGCTATCGCTCCCTTCGCCATCCGCCCGATGAGGGCTGCCAAGTAACCCGCCCCAAAGCCGTTGTCAATGTTGACGACGGCGATGCCCGGCGCACAAGCGTTGAGCATCGTCAGCAACGCCGAAAGCCCGTGAAAACTGGCGCCGTAACCGACACTGGTCGGGACGGCGATGACGGGTTGCCACATCAGCCCTGCCACGACGCTGGGCAACGCCCCTTCCATCCCCGCCACGACGACGAGGACATCGGCTCGCTCCAAAGTTTCTCGGTGCTCTAAAAGCCGATGGATGCCGGCGACGCCGACATCGGCAAGGCGGCTGACTTGACAACCCGCACACTCCGCCGTCAGCGCCGCTTCTTCGGCGATGGGCAAATCGGCGGTGCCCGCACACAAGACAGCGATGTGCGGTTGCCGTTCGGGGGGCAAGCGGGTCGGTTCTTCGCCTTCCACGACGATCAGCCTTGCCAAATCGTGGTAGCGCGCCTGCGGGACGACTTGTCGGACGGCATCAAAATGGGCTGGTGATGCTTTGGTCGCCAGCACCGTCACGCCCGTTTGCGCCATCGCTGCGACGATTTTTTGCACTTGCTCAGGCGTTTTGTGCAAGCAGTAGACGGCTTCTGGGAAACCCCGCCGAAGCAACCGATGGTGGTCAATTTTGGCGAACCCCAACTCTTCAAAGGGCAACGACCGCAACTGGCGCAAGGCGTCCTCTACGCCCAACTCGCCCGATTGAACCCGTTCCAACACTTGGCGCAATCGCTGGAGCAACATCGCCATCACCGTCGGAAAGTTTGTGGCAAGAGGGCGAAGTCGTCCGCCCTTGCGTCTAAGGAGGCGACGGGCAAAATTTTTCCCGACCCGAAAAATTTCCCTCAGGCAGGTGAGACGGGATGCGCCGATGGGTTGGGTTGCTTTCAGCCTTTTGCCTGATGAGCCTTGCCGTTGCCCGACAGGCAAATGAAATCACCCTGCGCTTGCGTTATGCGCCGAGTCAAACGCTCCTTTACGACATCGGTTTGGACGGCAAGATCACCGTCGTCAGCGAAATCGGCGTCGCCACCGATTTGCAGTTTCAGGGCAAGTTGAAGCAGGAGCAACAAGTGGAAGAGATTGCCGACGATGGGACGGCGACTTTGCTGGTCACTGTCAACGGGACGGTGCAGGTGAACATGGGCGGGACGCCCGCTCCCGGCACGCCCCCATCCCAACAAAGCAACGAGACGACCATCCCCCAAACGCGGTTGCGCCTGAAAATTGCGCCCAACGGGCGTATCGTGGAGATGAAGCCTGTGCCCAGCGAGGAAACCAGCGATGGCAAGGAGAAGGAAGCCGTTGCGCCCTTCCTGCAAGACCCCTTCCAAGCCCTGACTTTGGGCACGGGCGCGATGAGTTTGCTGCCAGCCATCCTGCCTGACAGACCCGTCAAAGTCGGCGACACTTGGGACTTGACCGCCAATGCCCCGCTGCCGATGGGCGGTGGGCGCATCCCAGTCGCCCTGAAAGGGATGGGCAAATTGCTCGCCGTCCAGCAAGAAGAGGGGCGCCCCGTCGCCGTCACCGAGATGCGATTGGAAGTGCCCGATTTGGGCGATGCGATTGTCAAGGCGATGCCGTTGAAAGAGATGGGCATTGACATGCAGGCGAAAGGCGGGACGAAAATCGTCGGCAAACATTGGCTGGACTTGTCGCAAGGATTGCTGACGCGCAGCGAAGTGGTGACGGAGACGCAAATGTCCACGCTCATCCGCATGCCAGAAAACGCAGGCGGTGGCGTGATGAGCCTGCAATCGCGCACGACCGTCAAGACGACGATGCGGTTGGTGGAAGTGAAGACAGCCCCACGCAAGTAACCGAAGAGGGTGACGATGTTGAAGCGGTGCGGCGTCTTTTTGCTTTTGCTTTTCGCCGTCAGGGCGATCGCACAGACGCCCGCCATCCTTCCGTCCTACCGTCCCGCATCGGGACGCACTTTTTCTTACCGCCTGTTGCTCAACGGGACGATGCAGGTGGAGTTGGGTGGCGTCGTGGGGTTCGCCCATTTTGCGGCGACGGTGGACATAGAACAACGCTGGCAAAGTTTCGGCGAACGGCTGGGTTGTGCCTTGACGGTCAAGGGCGGGACGCTTCGGATTTTCTCGTCCGCTGGCGAGCAGACGCAAAAGTTGGGGCGTTTCACTTCGCTGTTCGTCACGACGCCTTTCGGCGAATTGGTGGAAGTGCGGGGTAGCCGCGCCCAATCGCTGGACGAGTTGACAGCGGAGTGGGATTTGTTGGCGACGGCATTGGCGAGTTTGCTCATCCCCTTCCCACCATCGGGCGTTCGGATTGGCGAAGCGTGGCAGGCAACCCATCGGTTGGGCGAAGCGGTGGCGTTAACGACGGTGCAATGCATAGAAGCGCTCCCCGCCCAATCGGCGGTCAAGTTGCGGCTGCGCTACACCTTGCCCTTGGACACCTTCATTGACCCGCAGGTGCGAACCTTGTGGCGCTTGACGGCGCGTTACGCAGCGGAAAGCGACGCCCTTTTCAGCGTCGCTGAGGGGCGAACCCTTTCGGCATCAGGGTCTATTCGGTTGGAGGCGTCTTGGCAACTCCCCAATTCTCCGCCACCATCCCAGCAACCTTCCGACCAACCTGACCAACCGCCCCAGTCTGACCAATCGCCTCAGTCCGACCAATCGCCCAACCCACCGTCGGAAGGCAACGCCCCTTCATCGCCTTCGTCGTCACCGTCTTCTTCTGCCCCGCCCTTCACTTTCCGATTGCAGGTGGATGCCCGCTTTGATTTGCTGCCTGCCCGTTGATCCGCCATCGGGAGGGTGATGGAGATGGTCGGGGCGTTTGCGACGGCGTTTGAGATGGGCATCCGCTTGGCGGCGTTGGTGTTGGTCGTCGCCCTCGTCGGCGCCGCCATCATCGGGCGAATCATGGAGGGCGAATTGACGGGCAGCCACGCCACCATCGCTTTGCTCTTCGTCGCCGCTTTGCTTGTCGGTGTCGTGCTGCTTTGGAACAGCCCATTTGTGTTCGCCTTGTTTTTGGTGGCGGCAGGGTTGGCAGCCTTGTGGTGGCTGGCGCAAGTGACCGCCGAACGCCAACTCGTCCATCAAATCCATGCCGAAGACGAAGCCCGCTACAAAGCCGCCCTTGAGCGCGACCCCAACAATGCGGCGGCGTGGAGCGCCCTCGGTGACCTTTACTTGGAAGCGAAACGCTACGACGACGCCATCGCTTGCTATGAGCGCGCCGTCCAAATCATGCCCGCTGCCACCGAAGAGAAGCGCAAATTACGGCGGGCACAGCAACTCAAGGAAGAAGCCCAACGAACCCAACGCCACTGCCCTCAGTGTCGCTCACCCCTTCCCCTGCTTGCCGTCACTTGCCCGCAGTGCGGCGAGGAAGTCAGCGCGCCCGTTTGGGTTTACTTGCTGGCAGCGGCGCGGGATCGGGAGGCGCTGCGACGAACTTTCCTCGCTTTCCTCGTCGCCTTCCCCATCGTGACGCTTTGGCTGATGTTGTTTTTCGCCCTCAACTTCCTCGGTCGCGCCCTTCTGCTGCTTTTCACCCTCGTCGCCATCCTGATTGTCGTGATGATGGAATTGCGGGGTTGACAAGTGATGCGCCATCCTTTGAGGCGTTAAGGAGGTGTCAGCGATGCCGTCGCCGTTCCCTGGCATGGACCCCTTCATTGAAGGGCAACTTTGGGACGACTTCCACCACGCCTTCATTGAAGGCATCCGAGCGGCGCTGATGCCGAAGGTTCGCCCGAAGTATTTGGTGACGGTGGAGCGACGGGTTTACTTGGAACGAACCGTCACCGACCATCAACCACCCTCGGCAACTCCCATCCGCCCCGATGTCACCATCGCCAAAGAACGGGAAGGCATCGGCACTGCCATCGCCGTCGCCGAGAAAGTCGGCGTGGAAGTGATGGCGCAAACTTTCACCGTTCCCTTGCCCATCCCTGAACGGGTAGAAGAGCCCTTCATCACCATCCGAGACCGAGAGAGCCGAGAGATTGTGACGGTCATAGAAGTTTTGTCGCCCGCCAACAAGCGGGCGGGAAGCGATGGGCGACGGGAGTATTTGCAGAAGCGGGAGGCGATTTTGCTGAGCGGGACGCATTTGGTGGAGTTGGATTTGCTTCGGGGCGGGGAACGGATGCCGACGCAAAAGCCTTTACCCCCTGCCGACTACTATGCCCTCATCGCCCCTGCTGAGCGGCGTCCTTATGCGTTGGGTTTTGCATGGACGCTGAAAGAGCCTTTGCCGACGATCCCGATCCCGTTGAAGGGGGATGACCCTGAGGTGAAGTTGGATTTGCAGGGCGTTTTCACAGCGGTTTATGAGCGGGCGGGATATGACTACATGCTGGACTACCGTCGGGAAGTAGAGCCGCCCTTGAGCGACGAAGAAAAAGCGTGGGTCAAGCAGGTGGTGGAAAAAGCGAGGCAGCAAAAGTGAAAAGGAGCGGGCGAAATGGTGCGGTTGGGCGTTGAAGTGCTGATGAGCCAGACGGACCGAAAACGGTGGCGGTTTGGGATGCTGACGAACGCGTTGGCGACGACGAGCGAGTTAGTGCCGAGCGTGGATGCGTTACGGCAGGCAGGCTTTTCAATCGTCGCCCTGTTTGTCCCTGAACACGGCTTTTACGGAGCGGCGTTGGCGGGCGAGAAAATCGCCAGCGGTTATGACCCCAAGCGAGGCATCCCCGTCTTCAGCCTTTACGGCGAGACGCTGAAACCCTTGCCCGAATGGCTCAACGGTTTGGATGCGTTGCTCGTGGATTTGCCCGATGTCGGTTGTCGCTTTTACACCTACGCTTGGACGATGAGTTACCTAATGGAAGCGGCGGCGCAAAGGGGTTTGCCTGTCATCGTGTTGGATCGCCCCAATCCCATCAACGGCGTGCAAGTGGAAGGGCAAAGCCAACGGGAAGTCGTCGGTTCGCTGGTCGGTCGCTTCCCCATCGCCATCCGACACGGCTTGACGATGGGCGAACTGGCGCGTTGGCTGACACAAACGCAATTTCCCAACGCCCGCGTGGAAGTCATCCCCTGCGAGGGATGGCGACGGGCGATGTGGTGGGACGAAACGGGGTTGCCTTGGGTGCCGCCTTCCCCTGCGATGGCGACTTTGGAAACGGCGACGGTTTACCCTGGCACTTGCCTTGTGGAAGGGACGAACCTTTCGGAAGGGCGCGGGACAGTTCGCCCCTTTGAGTGGATTGGCGCCCCCTTTGCCGACGAAGATGAGGTCGCTGCGTTGCTGAACAAACTGAACTTGCCCGGCGTCCGCTTCCGACCCCATCGCTTCATCCCGTCGGCGTCCAAACACGCTGACGAAGTCTGCAAGGGCGTTCAGGTGCACATCACCGACCGCAACGCATTTCAGCCCGTTCGGACGGGTTTGTGCGTGATCGCTGCCTTCAAGCGCCTTTATCGCTCTGCTTTCGCATGGCGAGAAATTACCATTGATCGGCTGATGGGCACGCGAACTTTTCGGCAGGCGATGGACGATGCCGACGACCCGATGACGGTGGCGTTGGAATGGTCAACGGAGCCAGACGAAGCGTTTTTGCGACAGCGGTCGGCGTGCTTGCTTTATGCGTGACTTAAAGAGGTTGGCGACCTTGATAGCCCGCATCCAGTTCGTGCCAGAAGAAGATGTCCTCTTCATCGCAGCGCCAGCACAAAAACACTTCCCGCCCTTCCCGCCAGTGTGGGAAATCCACCAAACCCAGCCACAAATCTTTGACCAATGCCCCTGTCGCATGGACTTGCCGAACGCACTCGGTCAACTCTTGCCAACGAACCCAAAGGCGCGAGGCGATGGGATTGCCGCCGTTTTCGTGCAAATGACGCCAGACAACCATCAAGTCTCGCTGCCCCAAATCAGCGCCCAACTCATGCGCTAACGCTTGGATGCGCTGCATCAACGGGCGCAAGGTCGGCAGCAACGCTCGCGCTTCGTCCAGCGTGAAATAGCGAGGGAAGCGCCCTTGTCTCATCGTCCCTCTGCGGCGGTCGGCGCCGCATCCAAGTCGGAAATTTGCAGCCGATGGTGACGGCGCAATTGCCCACAAGCGCCCTGAACTTCCGTGCCCCGTTCGTGGCGGACGGTCGCCGCAATCCCCTGTTGTGTCAAGATTCGGCGAAACCGTTCCACTTCCGCTTCCGACGGGCGTTCAAACTCCGCCATCGTCGGGTTGTAGGGGATGAGGTTGACATGGCAAGGAAAGTCGCGGAGTAGCCGCGCCAACTCAACGGCGTGTTCGGGTCGGTCGTTGACGCCTTTCAGCAGCACATACTCAAACGAGATACGCCGCTTCGTCGCCTGAAAATATTCCCAGCACGCCTGCAGCAACTCTTTGATGGGCGGAAGTTTGGCAGGGATGAGGCGACGGCGCAGTTCGTCGTTGGGCGCATGGAGCGAGACGGCAAGGTTCACTTGCATGCCCAACTGCGCCAACTTGCGGATGCCCTGAACAATGCCGACGGTGGAGACGGTCATCCGTCGCGCCCCGATGCCCACTTCCTTGTTGAGCAACCGTAGCGCCTTGACGAGGTTGTCAAAGTTCAGCAGCGGTTCGCCCATTCCCATGAAGACGATGTTGGGCGTTTCTCGCCGACGGGCGAGCAACACTTGCCCGACGATTTCGCCCGCCGTCAGGTTGCGGGCGAAACTTTCCCCCGAAGCGCAAAACCGACATCCGATCGGGCAACCCGCTTGCGTGCTGACGCAAATCGTTTCCCAATCGCCGTGCGGGATGAAGACGAACTCAACGGTTTCGCCATCGGGCAGTTGCGCCAAATACTTCGTCGTCCCGTCCGAGGCGACTTTGACATCCACGACTTGCAGCGGGTTGACGATGGCGAGTTCGCTGAGGCGTTGGCGCAAAGTTTTGGGCAAGTCGGTCATGGCGTCAAAGGTCAACACACTTTTGCGGTAAATCCAATGCGCCAACTGCCGACCGCGATAGCGCGGCTCGCCCAAACTTTCGGCAAAGGTTTCCAACTCCTGCGTCGTCTTGCCGACGAGAATGGTTTGGGTTGTCGTCTCCGTCATGGCGATTTGCCCCCTTCAATTTGGCACGGGAAATTTTGCCAATTGCCCCTATCCTTCGCCCGCCTTGAACGCTCTATTTTGTGGCGGGAACGAACGCCCGAAGGAGGTGAAAGGGCGATGGCGCAACGGGACGATGTGCAGGAGTTGCGGGAAGTGTTCACAGCGTTGCAGGAAACGGCGATGCCCCTGCTTCGGGAAATGGTAGGGCTTCTCCCTGAACTGGTGCGTCAGGTTTACGCCGTCTTCTACTCCGAAGAGACGGCGCAACAATTGGGGCGAAGCATCGGCGCTTACTTCCGCTCCCTTCAAGAAGCGGGGCTACCTGAAACGATGTGCCAAGAGTTAACGCTTCGCTACGCCGAAAACGCCAACGCCAGCGCTTTGGTCAACTTGTTGCGATCCGCCTTGCGGGGCGAGGCATCCCCCGCTCGCCCCAAAGCCTTGACAGAAGGCGAAGCCTTTCCTGCCCATCCTAAAGCCCTGCCAGAGGAGTGAAGGCAATATGGCGAGGGCGCTCGCTTTGGGACTGCGGGCAATCGGTGCGTTCGGTCTGGCAATGGTGGGTGGGCTTGCAAAGTTGGCGGTCGCCTTGACCATCGGGCGGTGGCGCCGATGGCGAAGTGCCCGTCGCTTTGCGCGCGAACTTCGGCGGGCGGGTGTCCCTGAGATGTTGGTGCGGGAGTTGGTAGGTCGTTACCGCCAGCCGCTCAACCTGAGTTGGCGTCAGTGGCTGCGGGATGTCCAAAAGCGTTGATGCCGTTGCGATGAGGCGAGTAAGCGATGGCTTCCGAATGGCAGCGGGTGAAGGACGACACCTTGTTGGTGCTGGCGGCGATGGCGGGCGATTTGGACGCCTTTGACGAACTGGTGCGGCGTTATCGTCCCGCCGTGCATGCCGTCGCTTATCAGGTGACAGGTTCGTGGGACGAGGCGGAAGATGCGACGCAGGAAACTTTCCTGATCGCTTTGAAAGCCTTGCCGACTTTGCGGGAGCCGCAAAAATTCGGCGCTTGGCTTCACGCCATCGCCCGCCATCAAGCCCTTCGGCAAGCCAATCACCGCCAGCGTTGGGAACTGGACGAATTGTTGCTGGAACGGTGGGAAGCCCTGCGGGAAGAGGAAGCCTTTGAGCGGTTGGAGCGGCGGGAACGCTACGAGCAACTTCACTGTGCCCTGAACGAGTTGCCCGAAATGTATCGGCTTGTCCTCTGGCTCCGCTACTTTGAGGACATGCCCCTCAAACGGATCGCTTCGTTTCTGGGCGTCCCGCTGACGACGGTCAAGTGGCGGCTGCACGAGGCGAAACGGATGCTGCGAAAACGGATGGCGTAACTGTTGGTGGCTATCAGCCACGACGGAAAACGGCGGCGAGTAGCGAATGGTAGGGGCGAACGGCAGTTCGCCCTGTCGGAATGGCTATCAGCCACGAAGGCAACAAGAAAGTCGCCACGAGGGAAAGTCGTGGCGGAAAAATCGCAAAGGAGGGACGAAGCGATGGAGCAACAAGCGCAGCAAAGGCTGCTGCAAGCCGCCATTCAAATGGCGGAGGCGCTCTACCGCCAAGCCAGCCAGTGGGTTTACCACCTTGAATTTGGCGACCTCGCTGGAGCGGGCAAGCAATTCAACGAACTCGTCCAATGGCTTCAGCAGGAATTGGGCATCCGCTTGCCTTTCCCTCCCTTGCCTGAGAATGTTGACCCCCGCTCCCTTACCCTGGCGGCGGCGCAATTAGTCGCAGCATTGCGGGGCATCGCAGGGGAAGTCATGCCCGAAGAACCGACTGCCGAGCGGCGAAAGCGGGAGCGGGAACCCATCCTGCGCATCCGAGAGCAAAAATCGCCCGTAGAGTTCACCGAACTGGTCGTCACTTCGGCGGAGCAGTTGGCAGAATTGCTGCGGACGAATTTGCCCGATTGGATTAAAACCGTCGTCGCCAAAGCGACCCAAGCCGCTGAACGCGCCACCGCCGAGGCGATGAAAGTTGCCGACCAAGCCGTCGCCGAAGCGATGAAAGTTGCTGAGCAAGCCGCCGCCGAAGCGACGGCAAAGCAAGCGGAAGGCGAAACGGTGCGGATAGAGGCAGGTTGCCCGACTTCGGAGCGCCTTTCGGAGCGGTTGGAAGAAGTCGCCGAGTTGCTGGAGGAAATCGCCGACGAACTGGAGGATGTGGAAGAGGAACTCGCTGATGCCGCCGAAGAGGGGCGGTTGACGGATGCCTTGAAGGCGCGCTTGATGGAAAAGCGCGCCCGCCTTCTGGCGCAGGTGCAAGAGTTGATGGAAAGGCGCGCTGAACTTCTAACGCGAGTGCGGGAGATGCTGCAAAGGCTGGGGCAAGAGTCGGAAAGCAGCGAGGCACAATGCGGATAGGGCGTTGAGTTTTGCGATAGTCGCTGACGCAGCACAGAGGTGGGGTGCGATGGTGCGCAAGGCGGTTATTTTGACGGCGGGTCTTTCCACCCGCACTTACCCGTTGACCGTCCGCAAACCCAAACCGCTTTTAAAGTTGGCGAACGCCCCCAACTTGGCGCACTTGCTGCGCGGGTTGGCGAAAGCGGGCGTTCAGGAAGTCGTCTTGGTCGTCGGCTTTGAGCGGGAGCAGGTGGAGCGAACCATCGGGCAAAAGTTTGCGGGCGTGACCGTCCACTATGCCATCCAAGAGCAACCGTTGGGCACTGGGCATGCTGTTTTGCAGGCTGAACCTTTCATCGGTGCTGAACCCTTTGCCGTGCTCAACGGAGACGATTTGCTTTTGCCCGATGCCCTTGCGGCGTGCCTTCAACAAGTGCCCGCTTTGCTCGTCGCTCCCCACCATCAACCGCAGCGTTTTGGGGTCGTAGAAGTTGCCGATGGGTTCGTGCGAGCCGTTCGGGAGAAACCGAAGGAAGCGACAGCGGGCGCTTTGGTGAGCACGGGAGCATGGGCGCTGCCGAGCGATGCGTTTGCGTGGCTAAAAGCCTTGCCACCCGCCGAAGATGGCGAAATCCGCCTTCCCGACATCACGCCCCAATTGATGCGACACGGTTTGCGCGCCGTCGTCACCGAAGATGGTTGGGTGCCCGTCACTTACGCTTGGGATGTGCTCATCGCCACCAAGCATTTGCTGTCGCTTTGGGGCACGGAACGGGTCGCTGAGTTGCTACCAAGCCCGCAAGTGTTGGGCGTTGTCCATCCGACTGCCGAAGTGCACGGCGATGTGTTCATCGCCAAGACAGCGCGGGTGGAAGCGGGCGCGAAAATCGTCGGTCCTGCGATGATTGGCGAAGGCAGCGTCATCGGCGCCAACAGCGACATCGTTCGGACGGTCATCGGCGACGACTGCCACATCGGCAGCGGGGCGCATTTGGAAGATTGCGTCGTGATGGACAAGGTGCAAGTCGGCAACGATGCCGAACTGATGTGGAGCGTGTTGGGTGATGGCGTCGTCGTCGGCAATCAGGTGCGCGCCTTTGCCAAATTGCCGTCGGGTATCACCGTCCGATCGGTCGTGAAGGGTCAATTGGTGGACACGGGGATGGAGCAGTTGGGTTGCATCGTCGGCGACGGCGCCCGCATCGGCGACAACTGCGTCCTCTACCCCGGCGTTAAGGTTTGGGTGGGTCGCACCGTCTTGCCCCGAACGGAAGTTTTGGAAGATGTCCGCTGACGCCGTTTTCCCGTCCCACGCCCCTCGTCCCGCGTCCCACCTACTATTGCTTGCGTAGCAACCTTGCCTAACCTCTGCGCTGACAAACCTTTGCTGCGAGGTGATCGGGGCGATGGTGCGATGGATGTTGGGCGTGTTGGCATTGATGCTATTTGCCGTCGCCAACGCGCAATCGTCCGATGCCGAGAAGGAAGCGGAGTTGCGCCAATTGCGGGAACGGGTCGCTGTGTTGGAGCGGTTGGTGCAAACGCTGCAAGCGGAACTGGCGTCGCTCAAACGCAACGGGACGGCGCCGTCCAACTTGCAACCGTCCGCCATCCAACAGCCGAGCGACGAGGAGCGGCGCAGGTTGGAGCAGGAGTTGCAGAAAGCGTTGCAATCAACGCCGCCGCGTCCCCCGTCCCCCGTCCCGCGTCCCGCTTATGAAACAGTCGTTTTCGGTGGCGGCGCCTATCAAGCCCTCAACCCTGACACTTCTGTCATCGCCAACTTCCGCACCGCTTTTCGCGGGCGTCGCCCTTTCGCGGCGTTTGGGGGGTCGGAATTCAGCGAGGCGGAGTTAGCCTTCCAAGCGGCGACTGACCCTTTCTCCCGCTTGGACACCTTCATCGCCGTCGGTCCTGAAGGCGCCGAGATTGAAGAAGCGACGCTGAGCATCTTAGACCCCAGTTTCCTTCGGTTGCCGAAAGGCTTGCAATTCAGGTTGGGCTTGTTGCGAGCGCCATTTGGGCAACTGAACAACATCCATCCGCCTGAGCAGCCCTTCGTGGACACGCCGTTGGCGCATCGGATGTGGTTTAGCCACCTGCCGAACAATCAACCCTTGACACCCGACAATGTGCCGACGGAAGGAAGTTTCACGGGGACGGGCTTATCCCTCAACTGGCTTTTGCCGACAGGGACGAATGTCACTTGGCTGACCCTATCGCCGCTGAATGTGGACAACTTCACCTTCAGCGCCGATGCGGGTCGTCCCGTTTGGATGGCGCGATTGCGCCATTTGCGCGAGTTGTCCGAGACGCAAACGCTCAGTCTCGGCGTCAATTACGCCTTCGGGCGTAACGACACGGGCAACGACACCCGTTTGTTCGGTGTGGACTTGACTTACCGTTGGCGTCCTTTGAGGCAGGGTTTGTATCGCTCGCTGGTTTGGCAGACGGAAGCCTACTTCGGTCGGCGAGAAACGGGCAATGGAAGCGTGTCGCCCAAAGGGCTGTTTTCGCTGGTGGAGTATCAACTGTCAAGGACGCTCTTTCTGGGCTTGCGATACGACTTCGCCCAAGCGCCCGACAAAAGTTTCAGCGGGCGAGGCTTTTCGCTGGCGCTGACGCTCTTTCCCAGCGAGTTTGGGCGCTATCGGTTGCAGTGGAATCGGCTGAAATTGGGCGGGCGAACCGTCCACGAAATTTGGCTACAAACGACTTTCAGCATCGGCGTCCATCGCCCCCATCCGTTATGATGCGGGGCGCGAGGCGCGGGACGCGGGGCGTGGGCGTGCCAATTTTCTGTTTCCCCGTCACTCGTCCCCCGTCCCGCGTCCCGTTCCGTAAACGACTTCCCAAAGGGCGATGGCGCCAGCGACGGCGGCGTTGAGGGCGGCGACGCGCCCTGTCATCGGGATGCGCCAGACGGCATGCGCCATCGCTTTCAAACTCACCGACACACCTTCCCCTTCCGCACCGACGACGAGGAAGAGGGGGCGCAACTTGGGGGCTTTACGGATGTCGTCGCCATCCATGTCCAACACGGCGACAAAACCGCCCGCGTCTTCAAACCGCTTGGCAAATTGGCGTAAGTTGCCGATGGCGATGGGGATGTGAAAGCAAGCGCCCGCCGAGGCTTTGACGACGGCAGGCGTGATGCCGACGCTGCGGACGGGAGGCAAAACGACGCCACAAGCACCCAAGGCTTCAGCGCTGCGGATGAGGCTGCCTGCGTTGCGCGGGTCTTGCAGGTGATCCAAACCCAAGACGACGCCGCTGCTTTCCATCGCCCGCTGCAACACTTCCCGCAGCGGGGCGAGGGGAAATTCGCCGATGTCAGCGGCAACACCTTGATGGTCGGACGAATGGGCGATTTGCTCCAATTGCGCCCGCGAGACGGTGCGGACGGAAATCCCTTCTTCGGTCAAGAGCCATTGCAAGTCGCTGTCCAAGCGAACGCCATCGGCGACATAGACGACTTTGGGGATGATGCCCGCCCGCAACGCTTCCCGCAAAGGATGACGCCCGTAGATGACCATCGTCGTCACCACGCCAATTCGTGGGCGTCAAAAACGGGTCCGTCGGTGCAACAAAGGCGATAAGAGCCGTCCCGCATCGGGATGGGGCAACCGAAGCAAATGCCGATGCCACACGCCATCCGCTCTTCTGTCGCCACTTGACAAGGCAACCCGTAACGCTCCGCCACTTGCGTGAGCGCCCGCATCATCCCGCGCGGACCGCAGCCGTAAAGGACGAACCCCGTTCGCTCCGATTGAGCGGAAAGCCAAGCGTCCAGCAACGCAATGACCGTGCCAGCGAAATAACCTTCGGCGGGTTGGTCTAAGGCGAGGGCGGAGGGAACTCCGAGGCTCTCAAACTCGTCGGCTGCCCAATAAGAGAGGGGTTGACCGCTTGCGTCTTTCAGCGGGTGTTCAGCCCGCACGGGGTCAAAGGGCAATTTGTCGGGCGCTTGAGCGCCAAGTAAAGCAATTGCCGTGATGCCGTTGCGTTTGAGTTCTTCGGCGAAGAAGGGAAAAGGGGTTGCGCCGATGCCACCGCCGACGAGGACAGCGCAACGAATGTTTTCGGGCACCCAAAAGCCTTTGCCCAACGGTCCTGCCACCCGCAAGGGCACATCGGTGGTCAACTCCGCCAGCCAGCGCGTCCCGATGTTGCGCAGGTCAAAGAGGACGGAGAAGGCTTGAGGCGTTTCGGTGGGCGTTGGGTCGGTTCGCCCTTTCAGCAACGGGACGATGCGGGCGATGCTGAAGGGGCGGGGCAAAATCGCTGCCATCGGCAAGGTCATCCGCTCAAAAGGTTTCCCGCCACCCAGCGCATCCAAATACAAGTTGACGAACTGACCCGGTTGGGCGCGCTGAGCGATGGATGGGCAACGCAAAGTCAGTCGGCAAAAATCGCGGTAGCGCTCTTTGGCGATGATGTGGGCGATGCCGACGAAAATAGGCGCACCCCCGCGTTCGTCAGGCGTGCGCGGCAACCGTCGCACGGTCGTCTCCGTCATGCCCTTGTTTCCCTCCAATCCACTCGCCACAATTGTAACGGCAGCGACTGGCAAATAGCGAATGGTAGCGAATGTCGGAGCGCCTATCAGGCACGATCAAGGCAAAAACGGCAGCAAACGATGAACGGCGAAGGAGGCGGAAGGATGAAGGTTGCGGTGACAGGTTGCAGCGGTCGCATCGGGCAAGCGATTGTCAAGGCGTTGTCGGAGCGGGGCGAGCAGGTGCGGGGGTTGGATGTCAAGCCGCCAGAGCAATGGCGCTTCCCTTTTTCCCGCGTGGATGTCAGCGACTTTGGGCAAGTCGTGCAAGGCTTGGCGGGCACAGAGGCGGTCGTCCATCTTGCCGCTATCCCAGGTCCACGCATCGTCCCCCCGACAGAACTTTTGCGGGTCAATGTTTTGGGCACTTTCCATGTCTTGGAAGCCTGCCGACTTTTGGGCATCCGACGGGTCGTCATCGCTTCCAGCATCAACGCCGTCGGCTTGCACTTCAACCGCGAACGCCCACGACTGGATTACTTGCCGATTGACGAGCAACATCCCGCCCGCCCTGAGGAAGCCTACAGCCTTTCCAAGTGGCTGGGCGAGCAAATCGCTGACGCCACCGTTCGGTTAGCGCCTGAGATGACCGTCGCCAGTTTGCGTTTTCACGGCGTGACGACGCCCGACACTTACGAACACTGGCGCGCCAATCCCCGTCGGGATGTGCCCGGCGATTTCAAAGGCTTGTGGGGCTATGTGGACATCCGCGATGTCGTGGATGCCGTGCTCAAGGCGCTGACGGCGGAATTCGTCGGGCACGAAGCCTTCTTCATCTGCGCCGCCGACACCCACTCCGCCGTCCCGACTGCCGAGTTGGTCGCTGCCGCTTACCCCGATGTGCCCTTGCGGAAGGAGTTGCGGGGGCACGAAGGCTTGTTTGACCTGAGCAAGGCGAAACGATTGCTGGGTTGGCAACCTCGTCATTCGTGGCGAGACAACGGTTGACCGAAGGCAAGCAAGCGCCAATTTGCTGGAACGCTTCGGAGGTGAGGGTGATGTATCGGGTCGGCATCGTCGGGCTGGGGCGCAAGGCGCTGACGATTGACGACGAGACGAAGTTGCGCTGGCTGACGAACTACGAAATCCCGCCGACGACCCATGTGTCGGCTTACCTTGCCAACCCGAAGACCCAAATCGTCGCCGTTTGCGCCCGAACGCAGGAAAGTCTGGAGCGTTTCTACCGACGGACGGGTTTGCGGGAAGTGCGAGGTTACACCGATTTTCGGGAGATGTTCGCCAACGAGGGCTTGGACATCGTGAGCGTTTGCACCCACACCGACATGAAGGCGCAAATCGTCATCGCCGCTGCCGAAGCGGGTGTCAAGGGCATCCTTTGTGAGAAGGCGATGGCGACTTCGCTGGAGGAAGCCGATGCGATGATCGCCGCCTGCGAGAAGGCGGGGACGAAGTTGCTGGTCAATCATCCCCGTCGTTATCACCCCGCTTATCGGCGGGCGAAGGAGTTGCTGGAAAGTGGGGCGATTGGCGATTTGGTGCGGATGCACGGGACGATGTGGACTTGGCTGTTGCACAACGGGACGCACCTTTGGGACATCCTGAGGTTCTTTGCGGGGGACGCCGATTGGGTTTGCGGTTGGCTGCGGGACGACCATCCCAGCGACCCTGGCGGTTACGGTGTCGTGCATTTCCGCAGCGGCGTTTTCGCCTTCGCCGATGTCGGTGGCGGGCAAGGCTTCCAGTTGGAGTTGCACGGGACGAACGGGTTGATTCGCCTTGACAGTTTCGTGGATGGGGTGCAAGTGGAAGTTTACGCCGATGTCTATCCGCCTGACCCACAACGCCCCGCCTATCAGTTCCGCCCCAGATATGTGCTGCGTCGGGAAATTCATCCCAACCCGCCCAACGCCACACCGCCGATGCAACTGGCATTGCAAGACTTGGTGGAGGCGATAGAGCAAGACCGTCAGCCATTGGACAGTGGCTACGATGGGCGGGCGGCGTTGGAAATCGGCATCGCTTTCCACGCGTCCCATCGGCAAGGCAATTGCCCCGTCCCTTTGCCGTTGCAGGAACGGAGTTTGCGGATTGTTTCGCGGTGAGGGCAGCGATTAACGGGCGACGAAAGGAAATGACCCGTCGCTAATTGCCCGTCGCCCATTCTGCGTCCCGCGCCCCGCGTCCCCCGTCCCATCCCTAAACGAGGCGGGCGACTTGGATGACATCGGTGAGGCGCTGGATGCTTTCAATGACGCTTTGCAAGGTGGCAGCATCGGTGACCATGACGCCCAACTCAAAGTAAGCGATGCCGTCTTTGGTGATGGAGCGGTTGGAGACGATGTTGACGCCTTTGCTGCTGACGGCGTTGGAGACATCGCTGAGCAAGCCGACGCGGTCGTAAGCGACGACCCGCAGTCGGGCGATGGCAGGTTCTTGCAGCGGGAAGCCCCAATCCAAATGGACGATGCGGTCGGGTTCGCTTTCCCGTAACCGCTCCAAGTTGCGACAATCGGTGCGGTGGACGATGATGCCCCGCCCTCGGCTGATGTAGCCGACGATGGGGTCGCCCATGACGGGGGCGCAACATCTTGCGAGGCGATAAAGCAAAGTGCCCTTTCGGGTCGGCAAGGTCGGTAACTCTTTGGAAACGCCGATGACCGTGACTTTCGGTTGCGGGGCGAGGGGCTTGAGTTTGTTGACCACCGATTGGACGGAAACCGAACCGTAGCCGATGGCGGCAAGCAAATCGTTGGCGTCCCGCAACTGGTATTGCTTGGCTAATTCGTCCAGTTTCCCCAAATCCAGCAACTCCGTCAGGTGCAAGCCGAGGCGCTCCAGCGCTTGCGTTAGCACTTCCCGCCCCCGTTGCAGGTTCTCTTCGTAGGCTTGCTCCTTCAGGTAACGCTTGATGCGGTTGCGTGCCAAAGAGGTCTTGACAAAGCGAAGCCAATCGGGGCTTGGACCTTTGGGGTGCTTGCTGGTCAAAATCTCCACGACATCGCCCGTTTGCAGTTGGTAATCCAGCGGGACGAGTTTGCCGTTGACTTTCGCACCGATGCACCTGTGTCCGATTTCCGTGTGGATGCGGTAGGCAAAGTCAATGGGGGTAGCGCCTTTGGGCAACTCAAGGACATCGCCTTTGGGCGTAAAGACAAAAACTTGGTCTTTGAAAAGGTCGCCCAGAACCGAACGGGTGAACTCGGCAGCATCCCGCATGTCTTGGTGCAACTCCATCAGTTGCCGCAACCAACTGAGGGCTTGGTCTAAGGGGTCGTCCTTCGTCCCGCGTCCCTCGCCCTCCTTTCCGCCCCTCGTCCCTCGTCCTTCGTCCCGTTCCTTGTAACGCCAGTGGGCAGCGATGCCATATTCAGCATTGCGGTGCATCTCCCAAGTGCGGATTTGCACCTCCATCACTTCACCACCAGGACCGAGGACTTTCGTGTGCAGGGATTGATAGCCGTTGGGTTTGGGCTTGGCGATGTAATCGGTGAACATGCCCGGCAGGGGCGTCCAAAGTTTGTGGACGACGCCCAATGCCAAGTAGCACTCCGCTTCCGTAGACACGATGACGCGCAAGGCAATCAGGTCATAGATGCGGTCAATGTCCACGCCTTCCCGCTGCATCTTCTGGTAGATGCTCCAAAGGTGTTTGGGACGCCCTTGCACCGTCGCCTCCATTCCCGCTTGGCGCAGCGCTTGCTGCAGTTGCTCAATGGCTTGCTGAACGAGGTGAAGGCGCTCCGTGCGGGTCTTTTCCACCTTTTTCGCTAAGGTGCGGTAGGTTTGCGGGTCTAAATGCTTGAAGGCAAGGTCTTCTAATTCCCACTTCAGCCGCCAAATGCCCAATCGGTGGGCGATGGGAGCGTAAACTTGCAGCGTCTCCAAAGCGATGGCTTTGCGCTTCTCCTCAGGCAAAGGGTCAAGAGTGCGCAAATTATGCAATCGGTCGGCGAGTTTGATGAGGATCACGCGGACATCTTGCGCCATTGCCACCAACACTTTCCGAAGGTTCTCCACCTGCTCTTGGCGCACCGTCCAATCTTGCGTCCCGCGCCCCACGCCCCTCGCCCCGAAAATCCGTCGGCTCAACTTCGTCACGCCTTCCACCAATCGGGCGACTTCTTCGCCGAACTCCGACTGCACCGCAGGCAAATCCAATTCGGTATCTTCCACGACATCGTGCAAGAGGGCAGCGATGATGCTCGCTTCGTCCAGCCCCAAATCGGTGACGATGAGGGCGACATGACAGGGATGGGTGATGTAGTCCTCTCCCGATAGGCGTTTCTGACCGCTGTGCGCCCATTCGGCGAAGCGATAGGCGTGGGCGATGCGTTCTATGTCGGCGTCGGGACGAAGATGTTGGACGCGCCGCAACAGCACTTGCAACAAATCCGCATCCGTTCCGTCCCTTGTCCCGCGCCCCTCGTCCCGTTCTGAGGCGTCCCGCGCCCCGCGCCCCTCGTCCCGTCCGACCAGTCCCAAACGCTCCGATTGACGCACCGCCCAAACGCTCGCGGCGTCCATCGTCCGTCACCGCCCCTCATTATGGCATCGCCTTTTCCGTCCCGTGTCCCCTGTCCCTTGTCCCCCGCAACAGTGCCAAGATTTTTCAACGACGGCAGCCACTGACAAAAAACGCACGGTCAACGCAAAAAACCTTGCGTTCCTTTTGCGTCCCTTGTCCCATATCCCATCCGAAAGGAGGCATCCGAGGGCAAAGATGCCAACCAACTTTGCGTCCCACGCCCCTCGCCCCTCGTCCCGTGAAACGGACACGGAAGGGCAGGAAGAGCGACGAACTTTTTGGCGAAAAGCGTTGGAGTGCCTTCTTTTCGTCGCCACGAGACCGCTACCGTCGGATGAACTGGCGCGCCTTTTGGATGCGCCCTTAGACGAGGTGCTGATGCTCCTGAACGAATTGGCGGTGGATTACGAACGACGCAGCGGGTTGGCAATCGTGGAAGTGGCAGGCGGTTGGCGGATGGTCACCCGTCCCGAATTTGCCCCCGTCATCGCTCGGCTCAACCCACCCCAACGGATGCGCCTGTCAAGGGGCAGTTTGGAAGTCCTCGCCATCATCGCTTACCACCAACCCATCACCCGACCCGAAATTGAGCAGATGCGGGGCGTGGACAGTAGCGGGGCGTTGCAAAGTTTGCTGGAGCACGGTCTCATTCAAATCGTCGGTCACAAAGAAGCGCCAGGTCGCCCCCGCCTTTTTGCGACGACCCAAAAGTTTTTGGAACTGTTTGGCTTGCGCAGCCTGGACGATTTGCCTCCCTTGCGGGAGTGGCAGGAAAAGGCGGCAGAATTGCTGAACGAGGGGCGAGGAGCAAATGGCGAGTAGTCAGTAGTGAACCATTCGCTATTCGCCATTCGCTACTCGCTGCCGTTTTGCCGATGGGAGGAGGGAAGGGATGAAGGTCAAGCGAAAAAAGGCAACGCAAATCCCGTCCCGCGCCCCGCGCCCCGCGTCCCGAAACGAAGGGACGCCAAAGCAAGGGATGCTTTGGGGCGGTCGGTTCAAAAAGCCCCTCGCCGATGAGGCTTTGCGCTTTTCGTCCAGTTTCGCTGTAGACCGACGCTTGTGGCGGGACGACCTCATCGGCTCTATCGCCCATGCTTTAATGCTGGGCGAATGTGGCATCTTGACGGCGCAGGAAAAGCGACGGCTGGTGAAGGGGCTTGTCAGCATCTTCCGCGACATCGCTGTAGGTCGCCTCGCATTGGACGGTGACGACGAAGACATCCACAGTTTCGTGGAGCGGGTGCTGCGGGAGCGGATTGGGGAAGTTGCGGGCAAATTACACACCGCCCGCAGCCGCAACGATCAGGTGGCGACGGATTTCCGCCTTTGGTGTCGTGACGCCATCCGAGCGCTGACAGAACAGTTGCTGAGGTTGCAACGGTCGCTCTTGGAGCAAGCGCGTCGGCATTTGGACACTTTGATGCCCGGCGTGACGCACTTGCAACACGCCCAACCCGTTCGCTTGGCGCATCACTTGCTCGCCCACTTCTGGGCGTTGCAACGGGATGCTGAACGGCTGCGGGACTTGCTGCCGAGGGTGAATGTGTCGCCCTTAGGGGCGGGGGCATTGGCAGGGGCAGGGTTGCCTATCAACCCGCACCGAACGGCGCAATTGTTGGGCTTTGCGGCGACAGCGCAAAACAGCATGGACGCCGTCAGCGACCGCGACTTCGCCTGCGAGTTAACTTTCATCTGCGCCTTGACGATGGTGCATCTTTCCCGCCTCGCCGAAGAGTTGATTTTGTGGAGCACACCTGAGTTTGGCTTTGTGACGCTGGACGACGCTTGGTGCACGGGTTCGTCGTTGATGCCTCAAAAGCGCAATCCCGACATGGCGGAGTTGGTGCGGGGCAAAACGGGGCGAGTTATCGGGGCACTCATCCACCTTCTGACGATGCTGAAAGGGTTGCCGCTGACTTACAACCGCGACTTGCAGGAAGACAAAGTTGCCGTCTTTGAGGCGGTGGACACGACCGTAGCGTCCTTATCGGTGATGGCACAAGTCATCGCCACCGCCACTTTTCATCCCGAACGGATGCGCAAGGCACTGCAAGGCGATTTCTCTACGGCGACGGATTTGGCGGATTACTTGGTGCAAAAGGGCGTGCCGTTCCGCCAAGCCCATCACTTGGTCGGGCAACTCGTCTTGCGGTTGAGCGAAAGCAACAAAGGCTTGGAGGAGGCGACGCTAAAGGATTTGCGAGAAGTCAGCACCGCCTTTGACGCTGACGCTCTCTCGTTGCTTCTGCCAGAGCGAAGTGTGGAGCGGCGGAAGGAACTTTCGGGGACGGCGAAAAGTTCGGTGCGCCGACAACTGCGTCAGGCAGAGCGCGCCCTTCAAAAGACAGAACGATGGCTTCAACGATTTCCCACCGTCGCCCTTGAACTGGCACGCCTTTTCGGCGAGGCATTGTCTTGGCAGGGCGATAGTGCCGTCCCTTGACCTCCTTTTCCGTCCCTCATCTCCCATGTTCCGTCCCTCGCCCCTCGTCCCGCGTCCCGTTCCGTATCCGTGCTACAATCAAAACGCCCTTGACCCAACGGTCAGTGATGGGGGCGCAAAGCCTTGCGCCCCACTTTCGGAACTTATTGGGGGCGAGGGAAGGCGACAATGAGTGGCGATGAGACGGTCATAGTTGTCTTGAAATTGGGACTGGCGACGCTGCTTTTATGCCTCAGTGCCCTTTTTGCGGCGGCGGAGACCGCCCTTCTGGGCGTCGGGAAGGTCAAAGTCCGTCACCTCGCCGAAGAGGGGAACGAAGGGGCGAAAAAAGTCCTGCACCTTTACCGAAATCCCGCCCGATTGATCGCCACCTTACTAACAGGCATCACCTTGTCCCAGTATCTTGCGGAAGCGTTGGTCACTTCCATCGCCGTCCATTGGGAACAACGGTTGGCGTTGGTCGGGTTCAGCGGCGCTCTCTCTGTCCTCTTTGCGGTGTTGGTGCTGACTTTCGTGGATGTGACGCCTGGGATTTACGGGGCAGCGTCTGCCGAAACGGTTGCCCTCCCTTGTGCCCAATGGGTCAGCCTCTTTCAGCGTCTTCTTGCCCCTTTCGTCTGGTTTGCCGAAAGGGTTGTCAATGGGTTGCTGCACCTTTTGCACTGGCACGATGTCCGTCATCCCCCCTTAGTCACTGAGGGCGAAATCTTCGCCGCCTTAGAGATTGCCGAACGCCAAGGGCTTCTCACGAAAGAGCAGCGGCAGATGCTCAGCAGCGCTCTGGAATTCAAAGAAGTGCGGGTCGGCGAAGTCATGGTCCCTCGCGTGGACATGGTTGCCCTTCATGCTGACACTCCTCTGGACGAAGCCATCCGTGTCATGCGCCGTTCGGGACACAGCCGTTTGCCTGTCTACCGCGACACCCGCGACGAAATTGTCGGCATCCTGTATGCCAAAGATGTGTTGGCGGCGTGGTATCGGGGCGAGCGGGAAAAGACGGCGGGCGAATTGGCGCGCCCACCCCTTTTTGCGACGGAAACGCAACGGGCGATTCATTTGCTACGGACGATGCAACGGCAACGGCGGGGCATCGCCATCGTCTTGGACGCCGAAGGCGGGACGGCAGGCTTGGTCACAGTGGAAGATGTGCTGGAAGAGATTGTCGGCGAAATCTACGACGAATACGACATCGCCGACCGTCCCGTCCGCCCAATCGGGGAGCGCACTTATTTGGTGCGTGCGCCCTTGAGCCTTCGGCAAGTAGAAAAGTGGCTCAATGTGGAGTTGCCCGAAGAAGATTACGACACCCTCGCCGAATTGCTCGTCGCCCACTTAGAACATCTCCCGCAGGTCGGTGACCGGGTGGAAGTGGACGGCATCGTTTTAGAAGTCGCCGAGATGCGGGGGCGACGCATCACTTGGATTTTAGTGACCGTGCCGTCGGAGGGGCTCGCCGATGCCTGAAAGTTTGACGATGACCGTTGAGGGGACGATTGCCCACCATTGGTCATTGGCTCATTGGTCATTGTTGTTTGCCATGCTGTTGCTGATCGCCCTTTGCTCGCTGGGCGAAGCGGCATTGGTCGCCGCCAATCGGGGGCGGGTGAGGGCGTTGCTTCGGTCGGCGTCCTCCCCCTTCCCGTCCCCCGTCCCGCGCCCCCCGTCCCATCAAGCGATGGCGATTTGGCAATTCCTGCACGATCGGACGAACCTGTCCAGCCTATTAGTCGGCATCACCCTGCTCATCTTGCTCACTTCCGCCCTCGTCACCCACATGGTGGAAACGGTCGCTCCCTCGTGGGGGGAAGTCGTTGGGTTGGGCGTGGCGCTTTTCATCATGACTTTCTGCGAAGTTTTGCCCAAAAGCATCGGATTCGCCCGTGCCGAAGTCCTGTTGGTGCGATGGTTTCCTTTATGGCGCTTCCTCGTCGCCCTCTTCCGACCTATCAATCGCCTCGTCTATGCCATCGCAAAAAGAACCCTTCAACTTTTCGGCGCCGACCCCCATCGTCACCCTCCCTTGACGCTGGACGAAATTTTTGCCCTTTTAGATGCGGGCGTAGAGGCAGGCGTCATTGACCGCGAAGAGCACGCCCTCGCCGAGCGCATCTTGAGGTTGGAGGAAATCGTCGTCCGTGACATCATGGTGCCTCGCCCCGACATCGTTGCCTTGCCCGCCGATAGCACCTTTGACGAGGTGATGGAAACGATTTTGCAGACGGGGCACTCTCGCCTCCCCCTTTACGACGGGACGCTGGACAACATCGTCGGCATCGTTTACGCCTACGACATCCTTGCCAGCATCGCCGACGGGACGCGCCAGCCGACCCCACGCCTCATCGCCCGTCCCCCCCTCTTCGTCCCAGAGACCAAGCGAGTGCGGGAATTGTTGCAAGAGATGCGCACCAACCAAGTGCAAATCGCCATCGTCTTGGACGAGTATGGGGCGACGGCAGGTTTGGTCACTTTGGAAGACATCGTGGAAGAGATCGTCGGCGAACTTAGGGATGAGCATGACCGCGAGTTAGAGCCGATTTTGAAGTTGGACGACCACACCTTCATCGTGGACGCCCGCATGGATCGTCGGCAATTTGAGGAGTTTATCGGCGTGGAATTGCCTGACGGCGATTTCAACACCATCGGTGGGTTCGTCTTGACCGCCTTGGGACATCTGCCGACCGTCGGCGAGCAAGTGACCACTCCTTTGGCGACCTTCATCGTGGAGGAAGTGCAACGGCGCCGCATCACGAAAGTGCGGGTGGTCTTGCGCCCGCCGACGCCCTCCTTCAAAGCGCCCACGCCTTCGGCAGAAAATTCCCCCGACGCTTCGCCGCCCCCTTTGCCATCAAGGGAGCCCATCGCCTAACAAACCCAGAAGGGTTACGCCCCACCTCCCCGAACGGCGTCCAACAAATCGCCCAACTTGGCGATCGCCAAACCGACGCAAGTGTCGGCAGCGCCGTAGTAAAGCCAAACCTCATCACCCCGCACCAATGCCCCGCAGGTGAAGACGATGTTCAGCCCGTTGCCGATGCGCTCGTAATCAGCCTGAGGGCTGAGGACAGGATAGCGACATCGGGCGATGAGTTTTTGAGGGTTCTCCAAATCCAGCAACGCCAAGCCCAAGCGATAATTGGGCACATGGGCGACTTCCTTGACACCGTGATAGATGACCAACCAACCTTCAGGCGTCTCAATGGGCACAGCGCCCGCACCGACCCGTTCGCCGTCCCACCAAGTCCCGCCCCGTTCCCGAAGGACAATTTGCGGGTGACCCCAATGGATGAGGTCAACGGAGTCCGCCAGCCAAATGTGTTCAATCCTGCCGATCATCGGGCGGTGCAGCATAAACCATTTGCCGTTGATGCGACGGGGAAACAAAGCGGCGTCTTTGTTGGGAGGCGGCAAAACAATCCCGATGCGTTCGGCGTAACGGAAATCGTTCGTCCTCGCCAAAGCGACGGCAGGTCCCGCATCGGAGACGGCGACATAAGCGATGAACCACTCGCCATAGTCGGCGAGATAAGTGATGCGGGGGTCTTCACAGCCGACCTCTTCGTAATCGGCGATGGGACTGTCGGGGTCACCCGGAGCCAGCAAAGGGTTGGGGTCAATCACCCAATTGTTCACGCCATCTTTGCTGCGGGCGACATAAAGGCTGGAGCGACCGTCCGCCAACTCCACCCGAAGCAAAAGGACGATTTCGTCCCCGACTTGCGCCACGCCTGGGTTGTAAACGGCAATCGCCGGCATCGGCAAGTCATTGACCGTGATGATGGGGTTATTTTCGTGACGACGAAACAAGTCCATGCCCGATGCACCATCCTTTTGGCGTTCCCTTTTTTACCCGACGCTTTGACCATCTCATCCGACCCGCTCCGTTGGACGGTTTCGTCAGCGAGTTCGTTTTTCTGAAGGGCATCATTAACGGGACGGGGGACGAGGGGCGAGGGACGCAAAAGGGGTCACAACGCACCTTGTCGGTGGTAAAAAGGCGTCGGACTTTGCCAGCGGAAAAGGAGGCAAGAGGAATGCTCGTTCGTCGGTGGCAACGGCTTGGCGTCGGACTCCTCGTTTTGTTGGCAGGTTGCGCCAAGTTCCCACCGCAGCCCGGTGTTGGCGTCTCGCGGGATCGGCTCATTATCACCCTCACTTACGCTGCGCCCTTAGACCCTCGCTACTTCTACTTCATCGCCCTTGATGATGACGGCAACCAACTGACAGGACCGATGCCGTCCCTGACCATCCCTTGGGGCAACGGTTGGGCAGCCTTGCCCCGCCAAGCCGACCTTGACCCCAACACGGGCAAGCCCCGTCAAGGACCGAACCTGAGTTACTTCGTGGAAATTCGGGTGTCCGCCCCAGGCGTCGGGCAAGCCCTTGTCTATCGGGTTACCAACCCGACGCTGGAGAACTACCGTCAAGAGTCCTTGGGGGCGCCGCTGGAGTTGACTTTCCTTCAAAACAACCAAGTGCGGGTGACTTTGGACATGCGCCAACTTTGGGCGAACCCCACGCCCATCCCCGACCGCATTGAAATGAACTTCATCAGCGTGGATGAACTCCGCCTCAACCCCAACGACAACACACCCCGACAAGGGTTTGACGGGTTGGGCATCAGTGGCAACGAGTTCGTCTCCATCCCCCTCACTTCCAACCAAACCTTTCCGACCAGCCCTGCCTTTAACCCCGAACCGACGACAGCGGGCGATGCGCGGATTGACGCGTTGGATTTGGTGGATTGGCGGGTGCAAGTCATCCGAGCGCCGTGACAAAATCTGCCGTGCCCATGCAAACGGGACGAGGGACGCGGGGCGCGGGACGGAAGAAAAGGAATGGAGGGATGCCCTTTGCCCGACGATAAACCTGTCGTGCGATTGGGTTTTCTGGGAATGGGCGTTGTCGGCTGCGGAACGGTCAACATCTTGCTAAGAAACGCCGACCTGATTGCCCATCGGGCGCGCTGCCGATTGGAAATCATCGGCGTCGCCGTCCGCCATCTCCACAAACCTCGCCCCGTCCCCTTGCCCCCCGACCTTTACACGACCGACCCCTTCCGCATCGTCCACGACCCCCGTGTGGACATCGTGGTGGAAGTGATGGGCGGGTTAGAGCCCGCCTACGAGTTGCTGATGACCGCCATCCGTAATGGCAAATCCGTCGTGACCGCCAACAAGGAATTGCTGGCGAAGCGCGGGAGCGAGTTGCTGGATGCTGCCAAAGAGAGGGGCACAGATGTTTACTTTGAAGCCAGCGTCGCAGGTGGCATCCCCATCATCGCCGCCCTCAAGCAAAGCCTCGCTGGCGAGACGATTCACCGCATCGTCGGCATTGTCAATGGCACGACCAACTACATCCTCACCCGCATGAGCCGAGACGGGATGAGTTTTGAGCAGGCGCTGAGGGAAGCCCAGCAAAAAGGCTTCGCCGAAGCCGACCCGACCGACGATGTGGACGGACACGACGCCACCTACAAAATCGCCATCCTCGCCGCCATCGCCTTCGGCTATCGCATTCGCGTGGAGTCGGTTTACCGAGAAGGCATCCGAACGATAGAACCGACGGACATCCGCTACGCGGACGAGTTGGGTTACGCTATCAAGTTGCTGGCAATTGCACGGCAAGATGGCGAGACGATTGAGGTGCGGGTTCACCCGACGATGGTGCCGAAAACCCATCCGCTGGCAGCCGTCAGCGACCAGTTCAATGCCATCTTGGTGGAGGGGGAAAATGTCGGGCGGTTGATGTTTTACGGTCAAGGGGCAGGTGGGGCGCCGACGGGCAACAGCGTCGTCAGCGACATCTTGGACGCCGCCCGCAATATCGTCTTCGGCTCTAAAGCCCGCATCGTTTGCACCTGCCGCCCTCACACCCGCCTTAAGCCCATCAGCGAAGTAGAAAGCCGTTTCTGCCTGCGGATGGAAGTCGTAGACCGACCAGGCGTGTTGGCGAAGATTGCATCGGTGTTCGGGGCAAACCAAGTGAGCATTGCGTCGGTCGTTCAGCGGGAAAGTCGGGGCGAAAGAGCCCAAATCGTCTGGGTCACCCACAAAACGCCTTTCGCCGCCTTGCAAAAATCGCTGGACGAAATCCGACGCTTGGATGTCGTCCACCATGTCCGCCCGCCTTTGTGGGTGGAGAGCCCTGAGTGATGGACGGGGCGCGGGGCGTGGGACGGGGGACGGAAGATGGGAGGCTGCGACGCCTATCGCAACTCCCATTTTGCGTCCCTCGCCCCTCGTCCCGCGCCCCGTTTGCCGGCGGACACCACAAGGGAACGGGCGTTTTTGTGGGCGTCAAAAGTTCGCTCCATCTCGGCGAGGTCGTCAAAGAAGCCGACAAGGTGGACTGCCCCGAAAGTTTCGCCCGCTTTCACTTTCACGCCACCGATTTCCTGAATGAGGCAGACATAACCCCGTTGATGGCACCACGCTTCGTAAACAATCGGCGGATGCAACGCCATGCCCGCCAGCCAAACGCCGTTGCGCAACTGATAGGCGCGGATGAACCGCTCAGGCACTTTGCCGTCTTCCCGCCGATACAAATAACGGGCGTCGGGCGGAAAATCGTCAACGAACGCGTCTGACGGGATGAAGCCGTGATAACTCAGGTAAACTTGCCGAAAGGTGTCGCCCTTTTGGTGGCGGATGTGGCTGGGCATGTCCATCCGAAGGAGCAAGCAATCCACTGTGTTGGCGCTGGTCACGCGGTCGTAAGCGAGAAACCAGCGAACGCCATCGGGGAAGACGAGCCATTGCTCCCACTGCGAACCTGGTCGGTAAGGCGGGCGGGCAATCGTCCAAGTAAACCACTGTCGGATGGCGACGAACTTTTTGCCTTCCACGATTTGGACAGGCAACTTTTTCGCTTGCGTGCAAATCTGGGGCAACTCCACATAGCGCTTGGGAAGGTTACCGTGCACCAAGTCGCCCCAGTGATAGCGCAAGTCAACGGGCGTCGTTTCATCGTCGGCGCCGGGCTCCAACAGAAAATCCACGATGACCAACCCGAAGCCCAAATCGCGCCCGCCCGTCCGCTTGTCCACGAAACTGCCGCCCATCACCCCGCTGACATATCCTTCCGTCTGGACAGCAGCGTGATAACTGTCCGTCTCAATCCGCAGGATAGAACCGTCCCAGCGAACGGTCGCCATCTTCCCTCACGGCTCCAAGACGATGCTGATGTGCTTGGTGACGAGATACTCCTTGAGCCCTTCCCATCCGCCTTCCGAACCGAAGCCGCTCTGCTTGACACCGCCGAAGGGGCATTGGGGCGTGGCAGGGGCGAAATCCCAAACGCCGACCATGCCCGTCTCCAACCGTTCCGCAACTTCTATGACCGTCCGCAAATCGTTGGTCAACAAGTAGGCTGCCAACCCGAAGGGCGAATCGTTGGCGCGCTCAATCCCTTCCTCGCGGTCGCGGAAGGGGATGAGGGGCAAGACAGGACCGAAAGTTTCCTCGCACGAGACGAGCATTTCAGGGGCGACATTGACTAAAACCGTCGGCTCAAACCAAAAGCCTTTGCGGAAGGCGTCGCCTTCGGGGCGCTTGCCGCCGCAAAGCACCTTCGCCCCTTTGGCGATAGCGTCTTGCACATGCCGTTCCACTTTCGCCAAGCCGTTGGCGTCAATGAGTGGACCGACATCGGTGTCTTCATCCAATCCGTTGCCCAACCGCAGTTGCTTCGTGTAATGCACGACGCGTTCCACGAAGGCATCCCAGATTTGTTCGTGGACATAGATGCGGTTGGGTGAGATGCAAGTTTGACCGTTGTTGCGGAACTTCGCCCGCACCGTCCATTGAGCGGCTTTGTCCACATCCACATCGGGGAAAATGAGGACGGGCGCGTGACCGCCCAACTCCAACGACAAGCGCTTGATTTGGTCAGCGGCTTGCTGCATCAGCAACCGACCGACTCGCGTGGAGCCAGTGAAACTGATCTTGCGGACGCGTTGGTCGGCAAAAAAGACGGCAGCGATTTCCGCTGGCTCGCCCGTCACCAAATTGGCGACACCCGCCGGCAACTCAGCATCGTGCAGGCACTTGAAAATTGCCATCGCCGTCAACGGTGTTCGGTGGTCGGGTTTGGAAACGACGGTGCAACCCGCCGCCAACGCGGGAGCGACTTTGCGCGCCAACAAGTTGGCGGGGAAGTTCCAAGGCGTGATGGTCGCCACGACGCCGACAGGTTGGCGGATAACCCAGTGGCGCTTTTGCGGGACGAATTGGGGCACGATGTCGCCGTAGTTGCGCTTCGCTTCTTCGGCATACCACTCAAAGTAATCCGCTGCCATCCGCACTTCCACCCGCGACTCTTTGATGGGCTTTCCGACTTCCAGCGTCATCAAGCGGGCGATTTCTTCCGTCCGCTCGCGGATCAAATCGGCGGCTCGTTTAAGGTAACGGGCGCGCTCGTAAGGTGTCAAGCGTGACCAGTCCTGAAAGGCGCGGGACGCTGCGTCAATGGCACGGTGAGCATCGTCAGGCATCCCATCGGGCACTTCAGCGACGACTTCCTCCGTCGCAGGATTGATGATGGGGCGCATCTTCGTGCTTGCCCCGTCCGTCCATTCGCCATCAATGAGCATCCGAAAGTAGTCCACGCGTTCGGCGATCGCTGCCATCACCCTTCACCTCACCCGACGAAGTTTTTCGTGCGTTCCCAATTGTGGCACGACGAGCAAATGGAGTGGATGGACGATGCCGACGACATGGCACAATCGCTTTGTCCGTCGCAACATATTGGCGGACCTTGCCCAACGCAGGGGGCGATGGCGATGACCGTCGTCAAGAAAATCTGGACGGACGAAGAATTGATGCACCTTCCGCATGAGGGCAAAGCGGAAGTCGTGGACGGGGAGTTGGTTTTGATGACGCCTGCAGGGTTGGACTCGGAGGATGTCGGAGCGGCGTTGGTGTCTTATCTGCGTCCTTATGTTCGCCGGCACAACCTTGGGCGCGTTTACACATCCCAAGCAGGTTTTCGGATGCCTAACGGCGATGTTCGCTCGCCCGATGTTTCCTTTGTGCGGATGGAGAAATTGCCCGGCGGTCGTTCGCCGCAAAAGTTTGGCGAGTTCCCACCTGATTTAGCGGTGGAAATCCTCGCTCCCGAAGAAACGCCCAAAGATTACGCAAGGAAGGTGCGGGAGTATCTGGTGTGGGGCGTGACGCTCGTTTGGCTCATTGACCTCAACACCCGCACCGTTTGGGTGTATCGGAAAGAGCGAAAGCCAAAGCGACTGAGCGAAAATGACGAACTGGATGGCGAAGATGTCATCCCCGGCTTCCGTTTGCCTGTCGCCCGATTGTTTGAGTGAGACGATGACGAATTTGCTGACAAGGAGGCACGAAAGGGATGGCGAAATGGACGCCCCTCTTTTGCGGTGAAGGCAAGTTCTACACGCGCGACAAGACGCGCCCCGTCAAAGTCGGACGGGTGCAAATCGGTGGCGGGGCGCCCGTCAGCGTTCAATCCATGACGACGACGAAAACCGAAGACATTGATGCTACCGTCGCACAAATCCATCGGTTGGAAGAAGCAGGTTGCGAAATCGTTCGCGTCGCCGTGCCCAACGAAAAGGCGGCGCGAGCACTGAAGCACATCAAGGAGCAAATCAACATCCCGCTGGTCGCTGACATCCATTTTGACTACCGCATGGCGCTTTTAGCCATTGAAGCGGGTGTGGACAAAATCCGTTGGAACCCCGGCAACATCCGAGACAAACGCAAAGTGGAGATGATTGTCAAGGCGTGCAAGGAACGAGGCATCCCCATTCGCATCGGCGTCAACGCCGGTTCCCTTGACCCTGACTTGCTCATGAAATACGGCGGTCCAACGCCTGAGGCGATGGTGGAAAGCGCCGCCAAGGAAATTGCTTTGCTGGAAGAATGGGGCTTTGAAGACATCGTGGTGTCGCTCAAGTCGTCCGATGTGATGGACACCATCAAAGCCTACTTGCTGTTTGCTCAAAAGTTTCCTTATCCGACCCATGTGGGCGTGACGGAAGCAGGACCGCCTCCCGAAGGCACGGTCTGGTCAGCGATCGGCATCGGCGCAGTGTTGGCGCACGGCGTCGGTGACACCATCCGCGTCTCGTTGGCGACTGACCCAGTAGAAGAAGTCAAGGTGGGCAAGATGATCCTGCGGGCGCTCGGTTTGCGCCGCGAGGGCGTTCGCATCATTGCCTGTCCATCCTGCGGGCGTTGCGAAGTGGATTTGTTTGAGTTGGTGGAGCAAGTGAAAGCCCGCGTCGGTCATATCGTTGAGCCGTTAGACATCGCCGTCATGGGTTGCTTGCCAACAGGCGAACGGGTGATGACGGAAAGCGGACCGAAAGCCATCAATGCCTTGCGGGAAGGCGAACAGGTTCTGACGCATGAGGGCACTTTCGCCACCATCACGCAAGTGCTCGTCCATCACTTTCACGGTGAATTGCTGGAAATCAAACCGCGTGGCGTTCCACCGTTGCGCTTAACGCCCAACCATCCCGTCTATGCCATCGTGCGCAACGGGAAAGTCAAAGGTGGGCGCAAGCGATGGGAGAACATCGCTTCTGTCATTGCGAACGGACACAAACCACAGTGGTATCTTGCAGAAACCGTTAATCGTGATTTCGTGCTGCTTTATCCCATCGTGCAGGGCGAGCGCCCTGTTGAGCGTGTGCCTGAAGCGCCCGAGTTTGCCGTTGACGAAGATTTCTTGACCTTAACGGCGTGCTATGTGGCGGAAGGTTCCCTGGGCGGGAATGACGAGAAGCCTCACCAAATCTTCCTGTCCTTCGGCAAAGACGAAACGGAGTTGACAGAGCGTGTCCTTGCCATCCTGCGTCGCTATGGCATTTCAACGAGTGAACGGGTGCGGGACGATCGCAACACTCGCGAGGTCATCATCCACTCAACGGCGTTGGCATCGCTTTTTGCCCGCTTGTTCGGTCGGCGAGCAGAAAACAAGCGGTTGCCGACTTGGATGCTGACTTTGCCCAAACCACAACAAGTTATCCTGCTGCGAACCCTTTGGCAATGTGATGGCTACATCGGCAAGGTGCGAGGTTACTGGCGGGCGACTTATGTCACGGTGTCGCCGACACTGGCGGCACAAGTGCACCAGTTGCTTTTGCGACAAGGGATCGCCGCAAGCCTTTGCGAGCGACGACAAGCCCGTCGCCAAGTCGCTTACGCTATCACGGTCAGCCAAATTGATGCGTTGCAGCGGTTCACCGAATTGCTTTCCATCGCTGATTGCCGATTGACGACTGCCGAAAGGAAACAGCGGACAGGGCGCATCGCTGTAGATGACCGCTACCTTTACCTACCCGTAGAGCGCGTCCGCTTTGTGCCCTATCACGGCTTCGTTTACAACTTGGAGGTAGCAGGGGCGCAGACTTATGTCGGTTCTTTCGCGGTCGTCCACAACTGTGTCGTCAACGGTCCAGGCGAGGCGCGAATCGCTGACTTGGGCATTGCGGCGGGGCGGGGCAAAGCCGCGCTTTTCGTTGAAGGCGAAGTCGTCAAGACAATTCAGGAAGGCGATATCGTTGAAGCGTTAGTAACTTTAGCGGAGGAAATTGCTGAGAAGAAGCGGAAGGAAAAGGCAAATGACAAAACAACCGAGTGAACACTGAGACCCTCTCCCTAACCTACAACCCTACGCCGCCTTAGTGCAACAAATTGTTCTATTGGCGTTTCCGCTAATTTCCGTTTCAAGTAATCTTCTATGCACTCATCGGGCATTTCGGCAAGCAGGCTTTTGTAGCCTGTTTGCCTATCAAGTTCTTGAGCCAGCAGGCGAATCCAATAACTCATGCTCATCTGGATAACTGTTGCTCCGACCTGTTCAGCAATTTCTGGGATTCGGCTGCCTTTTCCGATACGGTCAACGATAATGAAGCTTGCCATGAACCAACGCTGCCTCCCCATCTCCACTTCCCGCTCAAAACGAGTAAGTTTGTCAAGGGTTATTTCTGGGTTGCCCCGTCCAATAAAGCCTATGTCAAAACGCACTCCAACACCTGGGCGAATAAGTGCTGTTGCATCGCTTTCTCTTTGGGTAGCGCGGGACGACAACCAAAATACCCGTTCCAACTCCCTCAAATCTCCGAACTCAACGAACCTAAAACCCAAAATGTGTAGCGTTGAGCCTAAGATGATCCGCTCAAAAAGTTTGCCATAAACAGACTTCTCGGAGCCACGAATGGCTAAAGTCCCTGCGCCGACAGCATTTAGGAGGTGATAGAAAAACTCCCAATTAACCTGCACCCATGTGTCGCTTTCCAACTTCAGAGCGCCCTTAAGGTGACCAAAATTTCGTTCGCACTCGGCAACGATTTCTCGGCAAATTTGCATGTATCGCTCCTTGTAAGCATCCAAAGCGGTGAAATCATCTCGCAGAACATTCTGTGCGGCTTTGTCCGTCAATCCCAAGAGCCACTGAAGTAACCATTTCTCAGTCTTGGAACGAGTTTGCCTCAATTCGTCGCCGACGAGATCAGCGAGGCAGTTAGTGAAATCAGGACGCTGTTTTAGCCCCTTCAGGAAGAGGGTAAGCAAAGAGGCATTAACTAAAGCGATGCGACGCCTTGTCAGCATTTCCGTAGCATCTCTCAAATTGCGACCACACATGACATCAAAAACGACCTGCCTAAGCACATCAGCACCAATTTGACGAACAAACTCTGTCCCGCGGACTTCCAAAAGATGCCTAAGAGTTGGCGGCATCAATTGAGCGACGAAGCCTGATTGCCTTTTACTCCGAGCCATACTCATCCCCTCGCTCAAAAAGCAATCCTTGGTCAATGTTTGGTGGGTCGCAGTTGAGATACAGAACATCCAGCGCCTTTTTGCCCATCCACGACACAATTTCTCGGCGGATGATGTC
>Ga0079992_154666_pt1 | contig 59952 bp, 68 predicted proteins | sample FaiFalFF_MnMetaG_3_FD_69197 | JGI IMG/M metagenome (GOLD analysis project Ga0079992, IMG submission 69197) | Freshwater microbial communities from Yellowstone National Park, Wyoming, USA - Fairy Falls B (FF_Mn_B) MetaG (SPADES assembly) (version 2) | ecosystem: Environmental > Aquatic >...
ACGCACAATGGTGTCAAGCCATTAATCCCCCATCAGAGGGCTAACACCCGAGACCTCAGCATAGAAACCCCGCCCTCTAGAGCGGGGAGGGGTCATAGATCGTGCAGGGGGAGGAGAGGCTGAGGGCTGTTGGCACGGTGAGGCAGGACGGATTCATAGGCTATGGATTAGCCTACAGCTGATAGCCCTAGCATCTAGGATTAGGGTTCATACACTTGTAAGTTCTAGTGGTTCTGTTTTTAATATGATTTGCTAGACTGGGGGTGTATTTCCTAAACGTATTTCTTATTTGCTAGCTCTACTTAGGTGATACGATTCTAAGCACTATTGCTATGATTATGACTAGCCAGCCTATGGCTATGATAACCCCCAGGATCTTTCTGAATGCTGAGACTAGTACTAGTAAGAGGTATATTGCTGTTAATGATATCAGCAGCGTTAAGACAGATCCGTATTCTCTTGCTATATCAGGGTTGTCCTTTATTATCGTCTGCTGGAGAATAGTTGTTATTATATTCACCAGCCAGTTGTAGATCGTTAAAAGCCCATTCACAATCATATCAGATGTGCTCCCAGCCCCGGGGCTGCTCACAATCCCACCGATAATATATAGCTCAACCCCCTAATATGAAACACCTCAATTCCATGCCACGGCTTTGCTATGTTAAAAACTCTAGACCAGAAGATTCTATACTACGCCCACCTTTAGCTGTTTTGGGTTTCATATCTCTATTTATAAGGGTTGATATATAGTCTTTTTATGGAGCGATTTTGCTGAAGTCTAAGGAGGTTTGCCAGATCCTTGAGCTTGTGAGATCATACTCTGTACCTATCAGGGATGATAGGGTCTCTAAGCTTATAACATGGTATGTTAAGGCTCTACAGAATGCTATAGATATGATCTGGGATAATATCGAGTGGAAATACAGCTTCCCAGAGCTTGTTAGAAAAGGTAAAAAGCTGGTTGTAATCAGAGGTTCGAATGTGAGGATCCCAATAATTCCGAGAGACAGGGTTTTTAAGAAACGCCTCAGAGATATGCTTATGAAGGATAATCCCTACGCTGCTCATTGGGTTGATGCTGTTATCAGAACAGCCTACTCGATTATGGAGAATTGGAGGAAGAGATATCTAAAAGGTAGGGCTAGGAAGATAAAGCCTAGGATTAGGAGGAGATTCGCTAGATGCAAGACAACGCTTATAAAGATAGATTATCAGGCTAAGACCATAAGAATAACTCTAAAACAAGGAGAATATCTCTATGTATCGTGGAGATCGACGTGGTTTGAGAGAAGGGTTAGGGGATGGGGTGTTGGCGAGGTTATAATCAAGGACGATAGAGTGGTTATCCCTTTCAAGAGCTCTAAGGAGATCAAGGTTAGAAGGGTTATTGGATGGGATAGCAATGAGCTTTCATTGGATGGCTACGAGCCCAGCATAGGATTTATACATGTAGATCTAAAGCCTCTCCAGAGCATTAAGATCACCTATGAGCGTAAAAAGGCTATAGCACAGAGGAAGGGTAGAAGAGAATTATATGAGAAGTATGTTAGAAGAGAGAGGAATAGGGAAAAAGACTTTATAAACAAGCTCTCAGCAGGCTTAAGAATGCTATTCCAAAACACTATTCATGTCTTCGAGGATCTTGATAAGGAGGATCTCGTGTCTAGGAAAAGGGCTAAGAATAGGAGGAAGAGGAACTATAGAACACCTTGGAAAAGAATACATAAGAGGATATCAGAGGTAGCTTTAACAGCTCATGTGGATCCGAGGAACACATCTAGAGAGTGCCCCAGATGCGGGTATGTTGTGGAGACCCAAGAGGGGCAGATCTTTGAATGCCCAAGATGCGGATTAAAGATGAACAGGCATAAGGCTGCATCTATAAACATTAGGAGGAGATATCTAGAAGGCAAGAGGAGAGGGAAGAGGAAAACCAGGATGCGGGGGTTTCCCCACAGCAATGAACCTGAGGTTTCTATGATGGTGGAGCTGTGGGTTGGGGTCACCCCGAGCGGGTGGAGCCCTGTGATATGGATCCCGATGAAATGGGATCCTGAGGGCGATGAAACCAAGGGAAGAGGGCTTGATATCAAGCTATATCAAGCCCAATGAAACCCGAACCCCTCAAGATATGGGGGCTGTGTATACATTTATAGCTGCGAGCCATATTCTTAGACACAATGTCTATTAAGCTTCTCAACATATATTACTATGGCGGTCTCTGTAGAGATGATGTGTGTGGCGGTCTCTGAGCAGTGATGTCTTAGGAGCTCGCTGAACCCCCTATAACACCCCTTTCAATATTATAGAAGGTGAGCCTAGATAGCAGGTGACAGAGGTCTGGAGGAGGTTAGGAAGATCTTATCCAGCTCTAAAGCCCTATTCATAGACCTAGACATGACCCTTGTAGATACATCGCAAGAGCTTATAATAGCTATCTCCAACGTGTGGAGTGAATACGGATGGAATATAGATATAGATACAGATCCTAGGGCTTTCATGAAGATATATTATAAGGAGAGGCTACCCAGACCAAGCGATCCCATGGCCAGATGGTACTTCTGGAGAGCCGTTTGGATGAAATACCTCGAGAATAGAAGATATGGAAGGCCAATGCCATGCTCAAATACTCTGCTCACAACATCCTCGGGAAGATATATAACGGCAATCGTGACTGGGAGGGAGGTGAGGGCTGAGATGTTTATGGAAGAGCTCCAGAGCTATGGCTTTCCAACCGGGCTTATCAGGGTATATTCAACAGGAGATCTATGGCCGGGAGCTACGAAAAGAGATCTATATGAGTATCTAGCAAACATATACAGGGGACTAGGTGTTTCCAGGGAGGAGGTGGTGGTTATAAGCGACTCGCCTAGGGATATAAGATTTATTAGGGAGACGGGCTTCAAGGCTGTGGGCTATATACCCTTCAAAGATCCCGAGGTGGTCTCTATGATAACATCTGAATCTCTAGGAATAGCGATCGACTCTCTATGCATAGACAGAATATTATGATTCAAATAAAAAATAGAGATTGGGTAAAAAGATAAACATGAACAAAAATAGCCGGCTTGGAAGAGATCTCTATAGCTCCTGTGTTCTATTAGCATATCCGATGGAGTATTTCTTGGGTTTGAGGGCCTCTATTATATACTCCATAGCCCTCCAGGGATCCGAATGATCACCGCATGTATATACATCAACCGTTGCATAGGAGTACTCAACCCATGTGTGTATAGATATATGGCTCTCTGTTATAAGAGCTATAACAGAGACACCGCCTTTCCTCCCACCGAAGCTCCATGACTTAACCTCTACCAAGTGCATGTTGGCTTTTTCAGCTGCTTCAACAACTAGTTTTCTAAGCATCTCCTCGTTAGATATATATCTTGGGTCTGGATCGTATAGGTTGGCATATACATGCTTCCCAATGATCCTCGAATCCTTATCCTCAAGTACTAGGCCTTGTATAAACCGGGTACTTCTATTTTCTTCCCCAGAGCTATCCCCCATCTTTGACCATTTACCCTCCTTTTCCAATTTTATTAAAAACATTAGGTGGAATTTAAGCATAACGGAGAGTTTCTATGGATATCTAGAATGTAGAGGGAAATACCCCTGCCAATCCAACTTCGATCTTTAAGAAAATATGTCTTCAGCTATAACAATGATTAGATTCTATCTAACTGGACACTAAGGCTTCTAATATATATCAGATTAGTAGTAGAGATCCTAGCCATTATAACTATAAGCCTCACCTTTTAGGGCGGGGATGGAGATTTATAAGCTCTATATACTCTGGTATTCTCGATTATGATAGCAGTATATGTGAACATCGGGGTTGTCCTCTAGCTATACATAATATGTATGATAGATACGTAAGATTAAACCTGCGTCTCTGATGCTAGGGGTAATGAGCTGGAGACCTCGGCAAAAAGATCTTCTATAGAACTTAAAGAGAGGGGTCAGCTCTTCCAGAATCTCATGACTATAAATGGGTAGGACCTTGCTCTTCTGATATGGTGTTAGATCCTGGTTTTCCTAAGATCCTTTGGCAAATGTTGTGGATGTTTAAATGTTGTGTTAAACTATAGAGCTGGGATGTATTTAGTTGGATGCTATAGCTGGTAGTGAGGCCGAGCTGAGGGATGTAGTTGCGGTGAGGACTAGGCTTGAGGAGCTCGGATTTGATGTAAGGCTCTACAGTGTAGATGTTGTTTCGTGGTTCCATGGCAAATGCTATGTTAATGGTATCAAATGTGTCCCTATCCCTCCGACTGTGGGTGGAGATGTTGAGGGGGTTTTAACCGGGGATATAGAGAGTTGCGGCGATAAGATCTTGATCTCTTCTACAACAAGTTTTCCAGATAATATATGGAATATCTATAACATGGCCCTTGAAAGGGGTGCCAAGGCAGTTATATTTTATGACTACTATCCAGGCAGATTTAGAAAGATAGTTGTGAGCGGTGTGTGGAGCTATGGATATAACCATAGATCTAGCCCAGAGATACCAGCTGTCCATATAAGGCTTGAGGATGGTGTGAGGCTTATTAGAAGGATGGTTGGTAAGAGGATACAGATTAGCTTAGCTGCTGAGATCAAACCCTCCAGAGGCATATCGGTGGAAGGCTTGATAGGCGGTAAAAAGCAGGGTTCTATCTTGGTTGCTGCCCACCACGATAGGTGGTTCAACAGCTATAGAGACAACATGATCTCTGTGAAAACCCTCCTAGAGATAGCTTTCCAAACATCTAAAACAGGTAGGGCTTTACACGATATAAGGCTTGTAAGCTTTACCGCAGAGGAGTTTGGAGATCCTAACATGCCTGCCTGGTACTGGGGCTATGGATCCAGGATATATACTAGAGAGATAGATGCTGGGGAAATCCTATTGGCAATAGTTATAGATACAGCCTTTAGAAAGCCTATAAGGGTTTCAACAACATCTCCAGACCACCTCACAGCCCTTCTAGAAAGCGTTCCACTTGATGCTAAGCTAGAAGGGTATGGACACCCATATACAGACGCCCCATCCCTCTGGATGGCAGGAATTCCAACGATAACCCTCCACAACCTAGAAGATCTCTACCCAATATACCATACAGATCTAGACATTGAGAATCAGCAGCCTGGGTTTACCAAGATCCTAGGGAGAGAGCTCTATATAGGGCTTAAAAACTTGGAGCCCACAGCTGTCAAGGGAGAGAGGATCCTAAGGGATCTGAGGGAAAGGATTCCCTACGAGATCTTCAGAGAGATAGAGAGGAGCCTCAACAAGAACAAAGCATATGAGCTGATTAGATGCATAAACAAGCATACAATGAAACCCATATACTTCGGAAGCTATAGAGAGCTATATAGAGACATGCAGGTAGACCCATTCCCCTATTCAATAGCATATAGAGCATCCCTAGAAAGGGCCCGCGAAGAAATAAGGATCCCAGGGGAGGAGCTAGTGCTATACTCGGGCGAGGGTGAGAAGGAGTCAGGAGAAATATATAGGGTTTTGAAGGCCGCGGCAGATGAGATAGTATCATGTGTAAACGGTTGATATAAAGATCCAAGCTCTCTAGATATGAAAACATAGATCCTATGATCTGTTATTGGAGAGCTATCCAGGTTTATCTAGGCATTTAAATTATCTTCTACAAAACTATTTCTGGCGATATATTTGAAGGCTAGGATAAAGCCTCCTAGGATAAAGCCTGGGTCTAAGATCTATCTCGTCGCACCCTCAAGCTACCCAGTATATCCTAATATGAATCTCAGCCTTGGCATAGAGATCCTTAGGAAGCTGGGTTTCAGCGTCGTAGTTGGGGAGAGTGTCAAATATGCTATGAGGAGGTGGTATCTATCAGCCCCTGACGAAGTGAGAGCTAGAGATGTTATTGAGGGGTTTAAGAAGGACGATGTTGGGGCTATATGGTGTGTTAGGGGAGGCGCGGGCGGTCTGAGACTATTGGATCTGATAGACTATGATGTGATCGAGAGGAATCCCAAGCCCTTCATAGGTTTCAGCGATGTTACTAGCCTTCAAAACGCCCTATACTCAAAGATAGGGCTTGTAAGTATACATGGCGAGATGATAGCCACAACCCCCAAGCTAGGTGATGAGATAGGTATGAGGAGGTATCAGAAAAACCTAGAGATGGCGATAAAGATCCTCATGGGAGAGGTGCTCGAGCTAGCACCGCCGGAAGACGGGCCATTCCCAAAAACTATAAATCCTGGGAAAGCCTCTGGAGAGATTGTCGGTGGAAACCTAATCATATTTACACTTCTACAGGGTACGAGATATGCTGTGAACACAGAGAGGAAAATACTATTTATAGAGGATATAAGGGAGGATGCGTGGAGAGTGGATAACTTCCTCACGACGCTAGCCTACGGAGGCCATCTACAGAGAGCATCTGGAATCATATTCGGCGAGTTCCCAGAACCAGAGGTGAGGGCTCCAACGCCGAGTCTGGAGGAGGTTATAGTGGATAGGGCTAAGAGATATGTGACCTCGCCATCCTTTATAAACTTCCCATGCTGCCACGGGGGAGACGAGCATGGACACTATGTATATCCACTACCCATAGGAGGTAGAGTCTCTATAGACGCTGACAACGGGGTAGTATATATGGAGGAGCCTGCTGTGGAGTAGCTGAGTTGCTATGTATGTAGCGGATACTAAGATATGTGGCAAAACCTATTTATGGTGGAGAGGGGTCGTGGAAACCCTGTAGCTTTTGAAGAAACAGCTCTTATTCCCTGTGTGACATATAGGCCCTGAGGGTTTCGCGATATAGATTATAGAGTCGCCATCACAGTCTATAAGTATCTCTTCAACCTTCAGAAGATTCCCCGATGTCTCTCCCTTCATCCATAGCCTGTCCCTAGACCTGCTCCAGAAGTGTGCATAGCCAGTTTCTATTGTCTTTAAAAGGGCTTCTCGATTGGCGTATCCAAGCATCAGGATCTCCTTTGTAATGGCATCTTGAACGATGACTGGTACAAGACCTCCTCCCTTTTCAAAGTTTATGTTTCTCAGGAGATCTTCTACTCTCTGCATCTAGATCCTCACCTGAAAGCCTTTACCAGCTAGGTATCTTTTAACATCATAGATCCTGTAGATCCCATAGTGAAAGATCGATGCTGCGAGAACAGCAGAAGCCCCAGCCGTGATAGCCATAGCCATATCCTCAGGGGATCCTGCGCCCCCACTAGCTATTACTGGAACATCGACAGAGCTTGAGACCTCCTTTATTAGCTCGAGATCATAGCCTGACCTAGATCCATCTGCATCTATAGATGTGAGGAGGATCTCACCAGCGCCTAGATCCACAGCCTTCGATGCCCACGAAAAGGGGTCTATATCTGTCTCCACCCTTCCACCCCCTATATATACTTTATACCTACTCCCAACCTTTCTAGCATCTATCGCAATAACGGTTGATTGGGATCCATATTTTGATGATATCTCCCTTATCAGCTCAGGCCTTTTAACAGCGTAGGTGTTTACACTGACCTTGTCAGCTCCAGCTCTGAATAGCTTATCAGCATCTTCGATACTTCTAACACCTCCACCAGCCAATATTGGTATCGAGATCTCTCTAGCTATCCTCTTAAGCGCATCGAGCGAGAACTCCCTACCATCTGGAGAAGCGCTTATATCTAGCACAGCTATTTCGTCAGCACCTTCCTCCTCATATCTTTTTGCCAGCTCTACGGGGTCTCCAACAACCCGTAGATCTAGGAAGCTTCTGCCCTTCACAACAACGCCCTTATCCATATCGAGGCATGGGATGATCCTAATAGCGACCATGTTAGATCCCCTCTATGGAGGCTATATCCTGTGGGGAGAGAAGACCCTCGTAATATGCCTTCCCAACCACAACCCCTCTAAACCTTTCCCCCCTAAGCACCTCAAGATCTCTCTTAGACGAAACACCTCCAGAGTAGATTATATACTCCCTATATATCTCAGGGATCATTGATAGGGCTTCGAGATCCAAGCCGCCCATCGTTCCATCCCTCTCAACCATCGTGACTAGAAAAAGTCTGAATCCGGCTTTAAAATATCTTCTGAGGATATCTCTTATTTTAAGCCCCGTGCTAGCTCTCCAACCGCTGTGAACAACATGGTCTCCTCTCATATCGCATGCAAGCACAACCTTCTCTCCTCCTAACCTGAGCACATCTTCAACAGCTAGATCGCCTCTATATATTGCAGTGCCAACTACAACTCTATCAGCCCCTGTCTCTAGGGCGGCATCGAGATCCGAGGCTCTTCTAATTCCTCCTGCAACTGTTACAAAGCCTCCGGCTTCTTTAAGCTTTTTAGCTGTTTCGAGGGTGAGGTAACCAATTGACTTACCCTCAATAGCTGCTTCGAGATCCACTATATGGATTCTTTTAATTCCTGTGTTAAGCATTTCTAAACCCTTTTCAACGGGGTTTCTAGAATATATAGTAATATCTAGAGGATCCCCCCTTGTCATCCTCACCACCATCCCCCTATATATATCGAGTGCAACATGCACCTCCATCTCTACCCCCTCATATAGCTTTTAAGAGCCTCTGCAAATAGATCTCCGTATCCCCCGGATCTCTCGGGGTGGAACTGTGTTGCAACTATCCTGTCTTTAACAAGTAATGATGGTATCTCTAGAGATCCGTATCTCGAGATACCCACCACGGAATCTTCTGTTGTGATCGCATAATATGAATGTGCATAGTAGTGCCATGCATCATCAAGTATTATCCATGGGGATATCTTTCTAAGGATCTCGAGCCTGGACCAACCGATCCTGGGAATTCTCAGGCCATGGGATCTCGGTATTCTGACAACCCTCCCCCTAAATATCCCGAGACCCTTTCCAGGGCCCTCCTCGCTCTCCTCGAAGAGGGCTTCCATTCCAAGGCATATAGCCAGCACATACCCCCCAGCCTCTAGGTGCTCTTCTATCTGTCTCCTAAGCCTCGATATCCTCTTCGAGAGGGCTGAGAAACTGCCTACACCAGGTAGTACTATGAGTTCGTAGCTCCCTGGGCTTCTAATCTCCTCTACAACCTCTACCCTTGCCCCTAAGGTTCTCGATATGTAGTTCTCTAGATTCCCTAGATTGCCGAAGCCATTATCTATGATAGCTACCCTCACTAGGCAACACCCTTAACACTTATAGATCCCCTCCTGGTTCTCGAGATTGCTTGGGAGAGCGAGATTCCGAGTGCCTTAAAGCATGCCTCAGCTATATGGTGGAGATCCTCCCCATATATCTTTAGAGCATGAAGTGTGAAGAATCCCGAGTAGCTCATGCTTCTAAGAAAATGCTCTATTAGCGAGCCCTCTATATCCTCTATATATGCTCCTCTAAGGCCAAGTCTGATCTCGCTATATGGTCTCCTAACAAGATCTATGGCAACTGCTACCAGGGCATCATCCATAGGGATCAATGCATAGCCAAACCTTCTAATACCATCTCTATCCCCGAGAGCCATTGAAAGGGCCTCTCCGATGGCTATTCCAGCATCTTCTATCACATGGTGCATCATATCACCCTCAGCCTCTACAGTGATCCCCAAGCCCCCGTGGTGCGCCATTGTCTCTAGGAGGTGTGTGAAAAATCTATACGGCGTCCTCACCCTATAGCCCTCCCTATCTAGGCTCACCTCCACATAGATCCTAACTTCTCTCGTCTCTCTCACAGACTTGCCTATTCTCTCACTCAACATTCTCAAGCACCCCAACCAATAGATCTAGAATATGGCTCTCGGGAACAGTAATCCTGAGGTAAGAATCGCCCTTCCTGAAAAGGCTTCTATATAGCTTTACACATATACCCCTATCCTCGAGGGCCTTAACAACCTTCTCAGGATCTATATGTATTTTTGTGAGAACAAAGTTTGTCTGCGTATCATAAACCTCTAGATAGCCTATATTCCTCAGCCTAGATATAAGGATCTTCCTAGCTCTCTTCACATCATCAACATATCTTAGGAGCCTATCCCTCATCCTGAGAGCCTCGACACCTGCTGCGAGTGTGAACTTATTCATTTGAAAGGGTAGCCTCAGTATTTTAAGGGCCTTAGCAATATCCCTGCTAGCGACTATATATCCAAGCCTGAGCCCTGCCAACCCATATGACTTGGAGAATGTCCTTATAGCTACTAGATTCTCATAGGACTTTAAAAGTTCGTCCTGAGGATCTTCTGCGAACTCCCTATACGCTTGATCGAGAACAACTATCCCCTTCGAAGTCTCTGCAACCGATCTTACCACATCCCGTGGGAGAAGATTCCCAGTTGGGTTGTTAGGGCTGCAGAGAAACACAAGATCGGATCTAGAGGCTATCTCAACGGCTCTATCCATATCTATTGAGAAACCATTTTCAGATAGCTCTATATATTCAACTATATAGCCCCTAAGCAGAGATCTAAGGCTATACATGGGGAAGCTGGGCTTTAGAATAGCTATCCTAGGGATCTTCCCTAGAGAGCCTGCTAAGGAGAGGATAAGATCTATTGCCTCGTCGCCGCCATTGGTAATAACGATAGATTCATGATCTAGGGAGAAAGCCTTTGCAATCTCCCCTATGAGCTCCTCCTCTTCCTCACCTGGATATGTTCTAGGATCTATTCTAGATGCTGCGTTAACCATGATCTCTCTTACAATCTCTCTTGGTATGAATAGATTCTCATTCTTATCTAGATGATATATGCACCTCTTTTCAGCACTATATACAAGATCTCCTTTCTCCGCAATAAAGGCCTTGATCCTCTCCATCAACCCCTAACACCCCTGTAGATCGAATCTAGATGTAGCTGGAACCCCTCTTCCATGGCTATTGGCATCACCTCACCAGCTATCTCTCTCAGACCATCTCTAGAACCCCTATAAATAACTCTCCTCCTCAGAGCCACAAAGTCTAGGATCGACAGGCCCCCTCTAATCCTAGCCCATGTCATTGTGGGGAGTATGTGGTTTACACCAGAGTAGTAGTCGTTTATCGCGCTAGAAACACACCCATCTATGAGGACTCCATAGCTGTTAAGCATATCCCGGAACCCCTCTAAATTGCTACATACCTCAACATGCTCTGGCGACAGAGCATCTATAAATCTAGCCGCCCTCTCAATGCTATCTACAATGACCATGTTGAGAACCCTTGAAACCCTTTCAAAAACCTTAGATCCTATGGTAGAGGCTTTTTCAGCTGATATTCTGGCGAGGGAGCTAGCGATCTCGTTATCAGGCGTGACCACGGCTAGAAGCACTGAGTCGCCGTGTTCCGCTTGAGCAGCTAGGTGGGATAAGATCTCCTCCTCATAGCCCTTTCTATCTATGTATATAACAAGCTCTGTAGGCCCTGCAAGCATATCGATACCAACGTCCTTCGATACGAGGGCTTTGGCAGCGGTTACATAGATCCCACCCGGGCCCACGATCTTATCCACCCTCTCGATCCTCTGGGTTCCATATGCAACCGCAGCTATACCGTATGGCCCTCCAACTCTATATACACCATCAAAACCAGCTATTAAGAGCGATGCAGCCATGCCGGGTGTTAGTGCTTTAGGAGGTAGCAGAGCTACAAGTCTCTTAACACCTGCGAGTCTTGCTGTTACACCGCACATGAGAGCAGTTGATACATATGGTGTAAGCCCACCTGGTATGTAACATGCCACCCTTTCAACTGGTCTGAAGAAAATCTCTATATAGAGCCCCTCCCCAGCTTTCACTCTCCATATGCTTGACGCGATAGAGAGTAGAGGGCGTTCAACATCCTCAATTCTCCTGGAGAGCTTTCTAAGGGATTCCACAAGCCTTTGATCTGCTTTTGATGCTACCTCCGAGAGCTTAGATCTATCTATGTAGATCTCCTCCGGTTTTAGATCGGCACCATCAAGCCTTCTAGCATATTCAATCACAGCCTCATCGCCTCTCCTTCTAACATCCTCTATAATCGGTCTTACAGAATCGATCGCTCCCTCTAAATCAACTGAGGATCTTATTATCCTCAATACCTCCTCTATATCTAGATCGCTATATACCCTATAGATCCTTGGCATCTCTAGCCCCTCCCAAAATCCTCTAGGGGTATGACTAGCTTAGGCTCATATACAACCAGGCCCTGTGCGAGTCTCCTGAGCACTGGCATGATCCTTATGAGTTCTTCTTTACTAATAACAGTATTGATAGCAACCCACTCGGGATCTGCTAGGGGGCTTATCGTGGGGCTCTTAAGAGCTGGGAGGATCTTTAGAAGCTCCTCCAGATTGCTTCTCCTCACATTTATAAATATATGGTATCTAGTTCTAGCGTCTATCACTCCTCTGAATATAGCAACTATATCTGAGATCTTTTCGGCCTTAGCGCTATCCTTGAGAGAGGACGGGTTTGCTATGAGGACTGCCTGCGACTCTAGCACAACATCTATAGCCTCTAATCCATTGCTCTCAAGCGTAGTGCCTGTTTCAGATACATCTATTATAGCATCAGCCTCCTCAGGAGGCTTAGCCTCTGTTGCTCCAAAGGATAGGATCACCTGAACCATTTTATTCTCCCCCCACCTCCCCCACGGCGTTATGATCAGGGGGGATGAGGAGCCATATATCTCTCTATAGCTCCTTCTACCCGATATATATCGAGCTGATGTGTTAAGATACTCCGTAGAGATCCTGAGGATCCTGTTCTCGTTGGCAAACCTCTGGATAAGATCCTCAGCATCTCTATACCCAGATCCCTTTGGGGTTGCGAGAACAAGCTTGACCCTCCCAACTCCAAGCTCGAGGAGTACGGGTAGCTTATCTTCTAAGCCCTGCTCCAAGACCCAGTCTAGGCCTGTTATACCTATGTCGTGGAGCCCCTCATAGACGTATACAGGTATCTCTTGAGGCCTGAGGATCTTAACACATATATCGGGATCATTTATTAGTGGTCTATAGCTCCTCTCCCTACCTATGAGGTTATAGCCAGCTCTCTCGAGGAACTCGGCGACATGTTTCTCAAGAGATCCCTTGGGTATTGCAAGCCTAACGAGACATGCAATAACTAACCACCCCCGATCTTTGTGCATATTCTCTACATATGATCACAAAACTTATATTGCTTATATCGCTACATACTTCGAAACCTTTCTCTCTCCTCACAGCCTCTGATCTAGTGAATACACATCCCCGATTCCTCGCAACCATAGTGAGATTTTCATGCTTATAAGCATTGCGCTCCATCAATCTATAAGGATCATTAATTAAATTATTAGAAAAAGATTTTATAATTAGTCATTCGTTGTCCTCCTAATAGCTTTGTTATCATCTATGGTGGGTAAAACTTAGTTTGTCTTCAAACCTGAAACATAGATCTGCTAGCTAATATAGGATTGAGATATTTTAAGAGAGGGCTTTATTGCTGCTTTACAGGCTTAACAAAGTCTGCGGGAACCGTTATATTCATTGGGAACTGGGATTCCACGATTGCAACTGATACCTCCATCCTATTTCTATCGATACTCTGTATAGTTCCTCTAAGGCCTTTGAAGGGGCCTGCAACTATTTCAACCACCATTTTCTCTCTAAGCTCTTCTATTACTGGAACCGGCTTGAGCATCTTCTCGAGATCCTTGAAGCTAACAGCCCCAGCAGCCTTGCCCTTAACATGTTTTATATCCTTCACGGCTTGGTATACCATGTGGAGGCTCGGCACCTCAAGTATCACATAGCCTTTTATCCCTGGGGGGACAACTATAGCTCTTACATCTATTTTTCTACCACTACTCTGGCGGGATGATTCTACGAACATCTCTATCATAAGGGCTACATTTGCTTCCTGGCCTCCTGTGGTTCTTACTGCGAAGAGCTGTGTTATTCCCTCCCTCCCACTAGATCCTTTTTGCGGTTCTGCAGATTCTTCTGAGCTCATTATGTGCAACCGCTTAGGAGGAATATGGCTATAGATCTTATTGTAAAGGCTATTGCACCTACTAGGAAGAGACCTAGAAATATTATTTTTAGAAATAGTCTATACTCCTCATCATCAGGTCTTCTAGCAAGCTCAAGGATCCTTCTCCATGTCTCAAGGATTGAGGACATCTCTCTCCACATAGTATGTTCTACAGGGGGATAAAAATGGCTTAGAAAAACATGGATAAAACTGTGCCGAAGATCTTCTGCGCTTCTAAGCTTAAGAGCTCTTCCTTATAGGCTTTCATCTATAAAAAGAATGGGTGAGCGCTTGTCAAAGCTGTGCGACCCGATCTATGTGGAGGTTAGGGGGAAAAAGATAGAGATCAACGAGGATGTGGTGAGGATCTTGAATAACTATGTGAAGATGGAGTACAGCCTTGAGAAGCTAGCACAGGATCTGGGGTTAGAGAGCTGGGAAGAGGCATACGAGTTTATAAAGGCCGTGCCGGCCTGGATACTCTGGATATCACCCACAATATATAGCCTTGAGAAACAAAGGTGCAGAACAAAAGGCTCAGATACCCAGCCAGGGCCCAGCTAAGATGCTATATAAGCTCTATATAGAGAGCAGTGGCCCCTCCGAGCCCATGGCACATAGAAGCTATCCCCCTTCTACCCCCTCTACGTCTGAGGGCATTTATAAGGGTTGTCACAAGCCTAGTACCCGTGGCGCCCAGTGGGTGTCCAAGGGCTATTGCTCCTCCATGAACATTTAGCCTGCTCATAGGTATGCCAAGCTCTTTAACAAATATATATGTTGATACTGCGAAAGCCTCGTTATTCTCATAGAGATCTACTTTGCCTGGCTCCAGCTCCGCCACCTTCAGAATCTCCCTCACAGCTGGTACGGGTGCCCAGGGGAACTCGCTTGACTCGGTGTCTACACCTGAGTACATTTTAAGCCTTGCTACGGGCTTATACCCCCTCTCCCTCGCATAGTCCTCCCTAGCAAGGATTATAGCTGCGGCTCCATCACTTAACTGTGACGAATTGCCCGCTGTGTGGGGGCCCTCGGGCGTGAATACAGGCTTCATGTTCCTCAGCTTCTCTATTGTGAGGTCGTCTCTTATCCCCTCATCATGCTCTAGATAATATGTATTCCCATTCTTGGTCAGCTTGATCGGTGTTATCTCGTCTTTGAAAACCCCTGAGTCCCTCGCCTCAGACGCCCTCATATGGCTTTCAAGCGCTATTAGATCGAGATCCTCTCTCGGAGCACCTATCCTCCTAGCATATAGATCTGCTATCTTCCCCATATGATACCCGGTGAAGGGATCTGTTAAACCGTCAACCAACATGGAATCATAGATACTCAGAGATCTATTAGTTAGATGGGGAACCCCCCATCTAAGGCTCTGGGGGATTAGATAGGGGGAGCTGCTCATACTCTCCATACCACCTGCAACTGCAACGTTTACAACGCCCTTTTCTAGATATAGGGCTGCTGTAGCTATAGATGCCATGCCAGATGAGCAGACCATATCTACATTCAAGCATTCTGTGGAAGCAGGTATACCAGCTAGTATAGAAGCCTGCTTAGCAGTTAGCATCCCACCCCCAGCCCTTATAACGTTACCCATGACAACCAAGCCTATATCATCAACCTCAACACCAGACCTCTCTATAGCCTCTCTAATTGCTATCGAGCCTAGCTCTGGAGCTCTGATCTCTCTTAGGCTCTTGCCGAACTTCCCTATAGGTGTTCTAACAGCTGATAATATAACTATATTGTCGAATCTGAGTAGCATGGCCTCCCTAGATAGAATACCGTTTAGAGGCTATTAACATAATGCCGTTATATAACCTGATCCTCGGATTACTTATTTACTCTTGAACATAAATATATCGGAAGCAGGGTGTAGCAGTTGACGGAGGAGTATATAAACCCCTATGATATGAGTAGGTTCAGCATAGCTGAGATGAATCTCCTTGAGAAGATGAGGAGCGACTCTAGGATCCTCTTGAATGAAGTGGTGGAGCTCAAAACAATGCTTCGAGAGATCCTAGATAAGGATATATATGCTGCTAGGGGTAGGATGGAGAAGATAAGGAAATTTAAAGAGGATCTCCAGGCGGAGGGCTTTAAAACACTAGAATATCTCGTAAGAACAGGGCTTGGCCTACAGTTTAAGGATATATATGCAGAGGTGATCACGGGAATGATCTCTGTTGGCGAGAGTGCAGCAGATATATCATTATATTTAGATATACTCAACAGCGGATCATCAGTGCCCAGTGAGGTGGCAAAGCCTATAGAGGATCTCATATCAATTGTTGAGGGACAGGCTAAGAAGCTCGAGGAACTGCTTATAAGCCTAAACTCAAACCCACAAGCAGCCCCAAAGGATGCTATAGAGATCGAGAAGCTGGAGGAGCAGGCTGATGAGGTATATAGAAACGCAATACCACATATAGTTAAAAACCTCTCTAGATCCCCCGACACGATGGTTCCGGTGATGGAGATTATAGAGAGGCTCGAGGGGATCTCAGATACTCTCTGGAGACTATCTATATATCTTAAATATGTAGCTATGCACAGGGTATAGAGCTTTATAGTGCAGAGGGGTCTGAGAGACATGAGTCATAACATGGAGCTTCGAAGTAGAACGTCTTTGAAAGGGCTTGGGAGGAGCTATGAGGCAATAGTAGTTGGTGCTAGATCCCTGGTTTTTGATCCGGAAGGGGTTGAGAAGATCTATTCAGCAGGGTTCTACGGAAAACCCTTCGGGGTTAAAAAGCCAAAGCCTGGTGTGAGGTATAAAGGCCCTCTAGAGCTCTCCATGCTGGAAACACTATATCTATGTGAGAAGGGCGTTCTAAGGCTTGTAATGAATGGCTCTGAAATAGGGTGTGAGGATTTCAGGAGATATGCCTCAAAGATAGCTGAGAACTTCGAATCCCAATACCTCGTCTACCGAGATCTCAGGGATAGAGGATATGTTGTGAGATCTGGGATGAAGTATGGGGTGGCATTCGCTGTATATGAAAAGGGGCCTGGCTACGAGCACGCACCATATCTCGTGGATGTTGTAGAGATAGAGGGAAATATAGATCCAATAATGATTGTGAGGACAGGCAGGCTAAGCCACAGCGTTAGAAAAACCCTAATATATGCTATTGTGAGTAAGTCGGGGGATATAAGATATATAGGCTTTAAGTGGATAAAGTTTTGAGGAACGAGGCTGGGTATTTGAGCCAAAGGGATAGCAGGAGGTATGGAGAGCCCAGAGGCCAGGGAGATCGAGGCGATAGGGAGGGCTATAATAGATCTGGTGATAGGCCTTATCAAAAAGATGAGAGGGGCTATAGAGACCATAGAGGAGGATCTCAGCAACCCTATCACAGGGATCAGAGGTTCGGCAGGATTGACAGGCAGGTATCTAAAGAGGTTAGTCTCAGAGAGGGAGAGCTCAAGCCTATGCCGGATGGTAAGAAATGCAACCCGCTATGCCCATATTTCAAATGCTCTAAAAAAGCCCTGGGAATTACTAGGAGAGATGATAGAGGTAGGATCAAATTTGTTGGCTTCTGCAACTGGGCAAACGATCTTTGTATAGGGGGTATATGCCAGTTCTCAGCCTGTGAGAAGTTCTACTTACTTCCAGATGGCACATGTCTATATGCTGTGGAACAGGGAAGGAGATCTGCTAGCGATGATATGTTTAGAGAGATAGAGGAGGAAGAGATGAGGGCTAAAAAGCTCAAAGGGCTTTTAAGCCGAAAGCTTGGCGGCAGAGGTTTTGAGCTCGAGTGAGGCTTGGATCTCTAGACCATCTCCTATAGATCTCATGTTCAACCCCAAGCATATCTAGAACCTTACCCACTACAAAGTCAACCATATCTTCGATCCTAGACGGGTTTGTGTAGAAGCCAGGTGATGCAGGGAGTATAGTAGCCCCTGCCTCAGCTACGGCTAGCATGTTCCTGAGCTCAGTCAGGCCTAGAGGAGTTTCTCTGATCAGGAGTACCAGGGGCTTTCTGATTCTAAGGGCATTGATGGCAGTCCTAGTAACAAGGTTATCAGCTATCCCAGATGCTATCTTGGCCAGTGTTGTGAGAGAGCACGGTGTTATCGCAACCCCCTTTGCCTTGACCAGATAGCTTGTAGAACTGGGTGGAGCGTCAATCTCTTCCTCGAGATATAGATTTGATGCCGTAGACCTCAACCTATCCATGAGCTCCTCACCTGCAAGGCATTCATATTCAGAAACCTTTAGGGCTTCTCTTGTGATTACCACATCAACCCTCGATCTCTTTGAGAGCTCCTCAACAACCCTCAGCCCATAGATCACACCGCTAGCCCCTGTTATCCCTATAACATATGTCAATTGTCTCTCCCTATTTGAGGCGCTTGAGGGGGGATTAATTCCTAAGCTTTTCTATACCCTTTTAACCCATATCCCTGGGGCTATCTCTTCAGCTCCATCCCCTGGTTTTCCAATTTCAACGGCTCTTACTCTGTGGAGATCTACTATTTCCTGCTCTATGGATTTCGCCTTGGGGTTATCCACATATACTATTGCCTCTAACCTGTCTGAGAGCCTCATACCCCTCTCCTTCTTATATTTCCATATAGCTGAGTCTATCCTCATCAGAGCTTCTAAGGGCTCGTCGTCCCAGCTCTCCCACTCTTTTGGAGGCTCTGGGAATCTCTCGAGATGTATAGATCTTCCTTTAATGCTTCTCCACAGATAGTCTGTGAAGAAGGGCATTATTGGTGCGAGGGCCTTTAGAATCATATCTAATGCTCTGTGAAGGGTGTACCAGGCGCCTCTCTGCTCCTCAACGCTATATCTATTTCCATCATTATATGCCCTGGCTTTCACAGCCTCTATATAGTGATCTGCGAGGATGTTCCATGTAAAGTCATATATGAGGTGTATAGGCTCGTACACATCGAAATCGGAGTAGGACTTATCGGCTTGCTTGATAACGGCTGTTAGCCTTGCTAGGAGAGCTCTATCTATAGGTCTTAGGGAATATCTATCGCCGGGCTCTGGGAACCTGGTTATGAATCTAGCTATGTTCCACACCTTAGTTATGAAGAGAGCCCCAGTTTTTATCATGTTCTCGCTGAATCTATAGTCATAGCCGAGTCTTGCAGAGCCTGCTGCCCAGAATCTAAATGAGTCTGCGCCGTATTTCTCTATATATGGCTCGGGATCTATTACATTCCCCTTGCTCTTATGCATAGCCTCGCCCTTTTCATCCAAGCCCATCCCGCTGATCCTAACCCATCTGAATGCTGGTATCCCAAACAATAGGTAGATCCTTAGGATTGTGTAGTAGAGCCATGTCCTTATAATCTCATAGCCCTGGGGTCTTAATATATTGCCAGATGACTGGGAGAAGAGCTTCTCATCCCTCATATAGCCTGAGGCATATAGGGGGGATATGCTCGAATCAAACCATGTGTCAAAAACCCGTTTATCCCCCTCGAGATATTCTCTTCCAGCCCCGCACTCTGGGCATCTATCGAATGGCGGAGGGTCTTTCCACGGCCTATAATATTTCCCCGGCTCTGGGACTAGATATGCTCCGCAGGCTCTGCATCTCCATAGAGGTACCTCTGTTGCATAGTACCTTGTCTTAGATATGGGCCAGTCGATCCTGATGCTCTTGATCCAGTCTATGAGCTTCTGCCTATGGAACTCAGGCTTGAATTCAATCTTCTTGGAGATCTCTATCAGCTCATCTATATAGTCTAGCTGTTTTAGAAAGAGCTCTCTGGAGTGTATTATCTCAACAGGTGTTCCACATCTCCAGCATGTCGGTATTCTTCTACCCTCGATCCTCTCGATTTTCTCCAAGACACCTATGCTCCTCAGCTTCTCAACAATCCTCTGCCTAGCCTCTTGTATAGTAAGCCCCCTTAGATCCCCTGCAAGGTCGTTAAGCCTTCCATCTCTATTGACGATGATTCTGACCCTGTCTACCAGGCCCAGCTCCCTTATAATCCTCATATCCCTCGAGTCTCCGTAGCTACATATCATCTCTATCCCAGTACCGAAAGAAGGATCTACCTCTTTATGAGCAACCACGGGCACCTCGTACCCATATATAGGAACCTTGCCCCTAGCGCCTTCCAACCCCCTATACCTGGGATCCTCTGGGTTATAGGCTAGAGCAACCATTGCACCCAAGAGCTCCGGCCTTGTTGTCGCGATTGTAACGCTTGTTCCGTTTGTCAGCTCTATCCTTATATAATATAGATCCGATGATCTCTCGACATACTCCAGCTCAGCCTCAGCCAGGGTGGTCATGCATCTAGGACACCAATAGACGGGCCTCTCAGCCTCATATATAAGGCCTCTTCTCCACATCTCTATGAAAGTAGCCTGTGTGATCCTCCTATACTCAGGGCTATCTGTTCCATTAACCCAGTATTCGAAGGAGCATCCAAGTCTCTTCCAAATCCTAACGATCTCTACCTCTACCGCGTCTAACCTCTCCTTGCAGAAGGCTAGAAACCTCTCCCTACCCTCTGGCGTTTTAGCCATCTCGTGGGGGTTGATCCCTGTCTGCCTCTCAACAAGGATCTCCACTGGGAGGCCGTTTCGATCAGCATACCAAGGAGCTATAACCTTATAACCCTTCATCCTAAGATATCTCGCCACCATATCGATCTGTGCATAGTGTGCGGCACCACCAACATGCCATTTACCAGAAGTATATGGAGGAGGAGTATCGATCACTATAACACCTCTATCCCCCCCATAAGTCTCTGATCTATATAGATCCTCAGCCTCCCACCTCTCTATGAGCTCAACCTCCCTCCTATGATCCCATCTCGTCTCCTTAATCAGATCCTCACCCATATTCTCAGCCTACCTTAACTCCTCAAAGTCTATAGCAAGTAGAACTATTTAGCTTTACCCCTGATATCCTTGATGACTGTAATACATATGAGCCTTGGGGATCAACCTCTAGCAATACGATAGAGATGCTGGGCACGCGAGGTCAAATCTATGCCTCCGGGGCTATGATAAAGTCCATAACTCCGAGCCCCCGAGAAGGAATAGGGGTAACAGGTCGAAGACCCGGCCCAGAGCTAAACCCTTTAAAAGGGGATGTAGCCCAACTTCCCCGCTCTAGAGTGCAGAGGAGCCCCCGCCCTTCAGGGCAAGAGGAGGTCTGAGTCATAGACATCCAGGTTATTGTAGAACCTTTGAGTTTATCGACATATATAGCTATGAGGATTAATTTGTCTATGACCCTCCTCACTATAAAAGGGCGAGGTTTTACGCTAGCTAGTGCAGAGAGGTTTGGAACAGCTTTCCCTTTTAAAGGGTAGCCCCGAGCTAGATCTCTGCTCATAGCCTCTGTCCTCTTATCGAGGGAATGGGATTATGGCTATTATCATGACCCCCCTCCCACCCTATATAGGTGGGCTTTTCACCGCTGGTGTCTCGGCGTTACCTCCTCCTAGAGGTGATCTGTGGGTCCTCCCCACCGGGTTATCGAGGGCTTGAGCCCTGGAAATTAACCCCAGCCCCATGGCAAGAGCTCCAAAAAGCACAGGGATCTCCAGGGCTTAAAGCCTGAGACCCCGCCTTTGAAAGGCTAGATTTGCCAAGACATTAATATGATCGTGATAATTGTAACCTCCCATAGGAGGGCTGTACCCTTTTTCATGGTAGTAGGAATGCTTTTATATTAATTTGTTGTCTGGGCTTAAGCTTATAAGTATCCAATCCATAATTGTTTTGATGATGAAGTGATATCCCTGCTATATCTTGGTGTGCAGAGACCTCGGGAAGCGATGATGCTTAGAGCACCCGAGACCGAAGCCCTGTATGTGGGCTCTGCCCAGAAGGGCTTCGGGGTTTCAACCCTAGATAGGAGCCCCATGCCGCTGGGCTCGACAGCCACCAGTGAGCCCATAGAGATCCCAAGATCTCTTTGGGGGAGGTGGAAGTCCCCCGATGCCCACAGGGATGTTATAGCATCCCTGTGAATCAAGAAGCAAAACAATCCAAAACAAATTAATATCAATGAAATCAATGATCATCGGAGGACAAGCGGTAGCACATAAGATCCCCGGCGTGAGATATATAGGATTTGGATCTGATTTTGATCTATGTTTTTAATGCGTTGCCCGTGCTAGATAGCATGGGCTTCCCTTTATTCGCTATCATCAAAACCACGATAAAATGGTAAAATACTGGGTCTACACTTGAAGTTGAATTAGAAAAATATTAAGGTAAGGAACCGTTCCACTATGAACCGAGTATGAAATGAGAGTAAACAGATCTGATGATCTACTATATAATTGGAAGTAAATAGTTAAATTGCAGTAAGCTATTATTATTTTTGATGATGAAGCCGCTCCAAACCAAGGGGTGAGGATCTCGCGACGAACTGATCTAGAGGGGTTAAAAGCCCTGGTGGGTAGATAATGGGGATCTCCAGCGGTGGTGGTATGTCCTCGGAAGGGGGAGGGGTTTTACCTGGAGTTACTAGGATAACGACTAAGGTTCCTCTCGACAGGGTCGGGGTTATAATAGGCGGTGGAGGCTCTGTCATAGATATGCTTAGAAGGAGACTAGGTGTCTCCGTAAAGGTTGACAGCACAACAGGTGCTGTGGTTATAGAGCCTATATCACCTTCAACACCTGTTGCCAACCTTCTCAAGGCTAGAGAGTATATAGATGCGATTGGATATGGCTTCTCGCCTGAGAGGGCTGAGAGACTCTTAGACGAGGATCAGGTGTTATTAGTTATAGATCTGAAGAGCTATGTAGGCGATTCAGAGAACCACCTAAAGAGGATAAAGGGGAGGATCATAGGTGAGGGTGGGAGGGCTAGGAGGAATCTTGAGGAGATAACAAATACATATATATCCGTGGGGGAGGCAACCGTTGCAATCATAGGCGGCTTCGAAGAAGCTGAGGTGGCTAGGCAGGCTATACAGATGCTGATAGAGGGTAGGCAACACACAACAGTATATAAATACGCAGAGAAGATGATGGCAGGGCTCAGGAGGAGGAAGCCCAGCCTCTGGTGAGCATCCTGGGAGGGGATCTCGTAGATTGTATAAACAATCTCATAAAGATCTTTGAAAGAGCAAAAGAGGTTCTTATAGAACAGCAGTGGTTCCCAGAAGATCCTATCTCGACGAGATGGTGGGGAGGACTCGAAACCCCCCTAGAGGTTATGATCACAGCAGTGCTTGTCAAGCTGAGCAGGTGGAGCTCAGCCCTGAAATCACTTGAAAACATAAGGGCTGAGGGTCTCTTAGATATTGAGAAGCTTGCCAAGATAGATCTCGAGAGGCTCAGCGAAGCTATAAAAGGAGTTGGATTCTCCAGGAGCAAAGCTAAAACGATTGTGGAGCTAGCTAGATATATAATCTCTAATGGAGGTGTCAAAGGTATAGCAGAAAAAGAGCTGGATATTCTGAGGAGAGAACTCATGAGCATAGATGGGATAGGGAGGGAAACAGCTGACTCTATACTTCTATTCGCGTTAAACAAACCAATATTTCCAGTCGCAAGGCTTTCTGCAAGGGTTCTCGAAAGGTTTTGTGGAGAGAAGCTAGGGGGATACGAGGAAGTGAAGAAGAAGGTAGAGGAGATTCTTGGAAGAGACCTATATAGGTTGAAGCTTCTCCACGCAGGACTAATAACGATAGCAAGTAGATATTGTAGGAAAAGATATCCTCTATGTAGCAAGTGCGTACTTGTGAGTGAATGTCTATATAGCTATAAAAGAGAACCTAGCTAGAGCCTCAAGAAACCGTTTTTGGGTTTCATAAAAGTTTATATGGGTTGATATATTCTTTTTATGGAGCGGTTTTGCTGAGACCTAAGAAGGTTTGCCAGATCCTTGAGCTTGTGAGAACATACTCTGTGCCTATCAGGGATGACAGGGTCTCGAAGCTTATAACATGGTATGTCAAGGCTCTGCAGAATGCTATAGATATAATCTAGGATAGTATCAAGTGGAGATATCGCTTCCAAGAGCTTGTTAGAAAAGGTAAAGGTAAAAAGCTGGTCGTGATCAGAGGTTTGAAGATGAGAATCCCAATAATAACGAGGGGCAGGGCTTTTAAGAAAAGGCTTAGAGAAGAGCTTATGAAGGATAACCCCTACGCAGCTATCTTATAAAGACGTAAGTCCCTAGATATAGTATCTAGCACTTGACAGAGACTCTTATGGCTTTTTAGCAAGAGCCTCTACTAGCTTATTAATTATAAGATCCCTTAGGCTATCTATGCTTGCTCTCATCTGCTTCATATCAGACTCTAAACCCTCAACCCCCTTCTCTAGAAGCTCAATCCTCATGATCATGTTTCTCTCAACCTCCCCAATCCTTTTTTCAAGCATATCCATTCTCCTCTCAATAAGATCCATCCTCTTCTCTATAGACTCCATCCTTGCTTCTAAAGTCATTCTAGTTGCCTCCATTAATAGGAAGCCAATCTCCCAATCGCTCAGCTTTTCACCCTTAACGGCCCCTATCTATGATCCTCTTAGCATATTCCGTAATAATAGAAACTATAACATTGACCCCAATAGATGCAGCATGCTCGGCCATAGACCTCTAGAAGATGTATACGTTGCAGAGACTAAAAAGTTATAAATCTTAATAACCCTAATTTCTACCCCTGATCTCCTCCCCTCCTTGAAAGGCGAGGCTTTCGATTGTAACAATTGTAACATGCATGTAAGAATCTTAGATTAGTCTATTGAGTAGGTGGAGATTAAAGGGGAGATAGTCAGCTCTTATCTCTATGGGGATTGTTACAAAGCCAGAGACCTTTTCATTGGATGTGAGAAACATATTATTTGAGATCTTCGATCTATGATCTGTTTGGAGCTGTATATAAATTTATATCGTGCCTGGGGCTTATTTCTCCTGCTATGTTGGTTAGCATGAGTTTTCTCACCTCATCTAGCTCCTTGGTTCTCTTAAGGATCCATGAGAGCTTTACATAGGTTGTCTCTGGTAGCATGTCCTCGCACGGGATCACCCCTGCCCTCAGCATCTCCCTTCCAGTTGTATATACCATTAGATTCACCCTTCCGTGGAGTGTTTGAGAGGTTATCGCTACTGGGATACCCTCTTCTGTTGCCCTTTTAAGGGTTGGTATCAGCTTTTCCGGTACGTGGCCGAATCCTGTGCCGGCTATTACTATCCCTCTATATTTCTTGTCTATTAGCATCTCTATGATCTCAGGCTCTATGCCTGGATAGCTATATATCAGGGCTACCTTCCTCTCAAAGCCATTCACAAGTCTCGGCTCTCCCTTGCTCCTGGGTCTGTAGCTGTTATCTATGATTCTTATGCTCCTCCTATATGGATCTACAACCGCTATGGGCCTAGCATTTATAGATTGGAAGGCATCCCTCCTAGATGTATGCATCTTCCTAACCCTTGTCCCCCTATGAATAGCTATCTCTGTGTCGGAGGTGTTAATATGCATGGCAACAACAGATTCCGCGAATGGCGCTTTGGATGCAGCTATCAAGGCCCCTATGAAGTTGATCGCAGCATCCGTGCTAGGCCTATCACTACTCCTCTGAGAACCAACGAAAACAACCGGGGTTCTCATATCCTGTATTGCAAAGGCTATTGCAGACGCTGTATATCCCATGGTATCTGTGCCGTGTGTAACCACTATGCCGTCATAGCTGCTAACCATAGATCTATATATAGCCTCGGCAATCCTCTCCCAATACCCAGGCTCCATATTCTCAGACAGGATACTCATTATAATCTCAACATCTATAGATGCAACCTCGCCCGCCTCTGGTATAACCTCTAGAAGCTCCTCAGGCGCCATGGCAGGTCTAACAGCGCCTGTGTCATATTCAACCTTAGAAGCTATCGTACCCCCAGTCCCTATAACCTTCACAGAAGAACCAGACCCCTTAGGTGTTGGGGAGACCATTCTCTGCCTCTGATCACCGGGCTTTCTCCTGCTGATAACCTCTATATAGGTGCTGCTATCAATTCTAACGCCGATGTTATAGCCACTACCAAGCTTGATCACAAGTATATCTGGGGCTGAGTATGAGTGCTTTGGCATCACAATACCCTCATAGACTATATCGCCCTTCCTAACCCTAACAAGATCGCCTACCTCCAACCCGAGATCCTCTGGGATCCCCATCCCATTCCCACATATTATTAACGCCAAGCCTATATTATAATGAGGATAGATGCTGGCAATCAAGCCTAGGAGCTTCTCAATAAGGATAGGGGATAGAGAGATTGAGATAGGATCTAAGGTGATAGAGATACTAAGGATAGTCAAGATGAGGGGGACCCTAAAAGCAGCATCGAAGGAGCTGGGGATATCATATAGAGGTGTTCTAAGCATAGTAAGAAAGCTCGAGAAAGAGCTAGGCGAAAGGCTTATCGAGACTAGAAGGGGTAGAGGGGCTAGAGCCCGTCTAACAAGGCTTGGCGAGGAAATCCTTGATATATATCTAAGCACGAAGATGGAGGGGATGAGCTTCAGAAACAAGATCCCTGCGAGGGTTATCTCAATAGAGAGGGAGGGTATGTCGGCGATAGTCACGGTAGAGACATCACCATCGATAGCGAAGGCCCTGATAACAAGTGAAGCCCTGGAAGAGCTGGGGCTGAAGATAGGGGACTCTGTAAACCTCGTTATAAAGGCTACAAACATAGCATTGATCAAATAGAGTGTTTATATAAAAATGATGATACACAGATCTAGGGGAATAGTATCTGGGCTAGATCTCTCGGGAAGCTATAGGAGATGCAGCGGCTACTCAGAGATAGATATAGAATCGAGATCCATAGTTAGAGCCGCATGTCTCTACAGAGATGAGGATATAGTGTTAACAATAGCTAATAGAGCATCCGTAGTAGCCATAGACGCCCCAATAGCAAGGGAAGCTAAGATGAGGGAGCTCGATAGAATAGCTATTAGAAGAGGCTACAGAGTATTGCCACCAAGTCTAGGCGGGATGAGGATGCTCACCCAAAGAGCATGGAAGATCTATTTAGAGCTGACAAGCCTAGGGGTAGAGGTGATAGAGACGCATCCAGGAAGTGCTCTGAAAAGCTCAGGCTCCGAAAGCCTTGAAGATCTACTAAACATCTATGGTATAAAAACATCTCAAGAGATCATAAGTAAAAGCCGGGAGAAAGATATAAGAGATGCAATAATAGCATCCATAGTAGCATATTGCTATTATATAGAAAAAAGATGTATCGAGGAGATAAGGGCTTCTGATGGAACATTATATCTGCTTAAACCTCTAAAACAACATATGACCAGCTAATATTCTACAGAAATTCTTAATGGGAATCTAACATGGTTGACATGGCTCTAAAACTAGATAAAAAGCCAGCTTACCCATACGGATGTCTCTGCGGGGGAGGTGGAAGCCCCCGATGCCATAGGGCTAGAAACCCAGTGGATCAAAAAACACAGCAATCCAAAACAAAAGAATATCAGCGACAATCAACAACCATTGAGGGACAAGCGGATCAGAGGGAGATCAGCTGTGTTTCTCACCTCCTCTACGTCTGAGGAGGGTTCTCCTAAAGATCTCCATTTTAAGCATCTGGATCGCATAAGCCGGATCCACACCCTTGGGGCATACGCGGCTGCAGGATCCTGCGAATTCACATGACCATACACCCTCAAACGTGTCTACATGCTCTAACCTTGAGATCCCACCTTCGTCTCTCGAGTCTGCATACCACCTATATGCCTGGGCCAATGCCTGGGGCCCCAGGAACCATGGTTTTTCGGCAACTACCGGGCATGCTGCTATGCATAAGCCGCATTTTATACAATATGCAAATGGTATGAAGTTTTCTAGCTGCTCTGGTGTCTGCATATACTCCTTCTCTGCTCTGAACTGCTCCTCCTCATCCTTTCTGATTAGATAGGGCTTTACATATCTATGTTTTTTGAAGAAGTCAGACATATCGGTTGCAAGATCTCTTAGTATTTTGAAGTTATACATAGGCTCAACCGATATTCTCTCGCTGTCGAGTCTAGATATGTTGGTTTCACATGCAAGCCTGGGAACACCGTTTATAGCCATTCCACACGAGCCGCATATACCCATCCTACAGCTATATCTGAGAGCTAGAGTTGGATCCTGGCTCTCTACTATCTTTAGAAGCGCGTCTAATACCGTGGCGTATCTGTCGACCTCTACCTTATATTCTCTCGTATAGAACCCCTTCTCAGGATCATATCTCTTGACAGCTATAACAACGCTTTTAATATTCCTACCACCCTGCATTTTTAACCACCCCTATGACCTCCCCTCATAACATATAGTACTCCGAAGATGCCGAACAATAGGGATGCTATGAGGAGGAGCGCTTCCAAAGGCTTTAAAAGGATCCTCATGGGGTGTGGGAGGAGCGTTGCTACCATGACTAGCCATATAAGGATCATTGAACCGAAGTAGCCTAGATAGTGGAATAGCATGACCCTGCTAACCCCAGCCATAGAGCCACCCCGCTATAAATGCTATAGGCCCTACAACCCAGATTACAATTGCCACATAGAGGGCTATCCTAGCAAGCATAGCCCTAGAGTAGTATCTCCTAACAAGCCTCTCCCTTATATTCTCCGCTATGTGGCTGTAGGCAGACCCCCTGCTATATATCATTAGAAATCCCTTTGAAAGCTCGTAGAATGATGGTGTTAGCAGGGCCCAGTATATTAGCGTTGAGATCCTGAATATAGCTTCTGTAATCCCTGAAGGCGCTGCTATGTGAGCCAGTATCGCTAGTGCCTCTATAATTGAGTATATAGATGCTATTTTATAGAAATGCACATGAATCCAGGCTTCTAAATCATATCTCCTCAGATCTTGTCTATTCATAGCCACATAGATCACCCTAGTATTTCCTCTCCTCAGCAGCCCACTTAGTTATTCTAACAGGTGCATAGCTTATATAGGGCGGCTCTCCCCTTCTATAGAATACCAGCGTGTGTTTGAGCCAGTTCACATCATCCCTCTTGGGGTAGTCAAGTCTATAGTGGGCACCCCTAGACTCGGTTCTGTTAAGAGCACCCACAACTATGGTTTCTGCAACATCCAGCATGAAGTCTATTTCGAGGAAGTCCCTCAAATTATTGTTATATATCCTCACCCTATTCTCCACCCTTGCCTTCGAGAACCTCTCCTTAAGCCTTTTAAGCCTGCTCCAGGCCTCTTCAAGGCCCCTCTGATCTCTGAAAACCCCTACCAGTGAATCCATCATGGTCTGAATCTCCCTCCTAATATCATATGGATTCTCTGGATTGCTCTCCGTGTGTAGGAGTCTATCGAAGATCCTCTTCTCCTCGTTCTTCACAGCTGTGTCAACGGCTGTGCTGATCTGTAACATGCTATCGGGAGCATTCATGGCATATCTAGCCGCTGCCTCACCAGTAAGCCTCCCCCACACAGCGCACTCCGCTAGCGCGTTGCTCCCAAGTCTGTTGGCACCATGAATGCTTACAGATGCCACCTCACCTGCAGCCCATAGATTTGGTATCCTGGTGCTCTGCTCATCCAGCATAACCTGCCCATATGTATCTGTATGTATACCCCCCATTGTATAGTGGACAGCAGGTCTAACCGGTATAGGCTCGCTAACAGGATCGACACCTATTAGCTTTCTAGAGAGCTCCCTTATCATTGGAAGCCTCTCATTTATCTTCTCCTCGCCCAGGTGCCTCAGATCTAGGTGGACATATTCCAAGCCAGACTCGTCGTGGACAAACCCCCTGCCCTCCTTAATCTCTGTCATTATAGCCCTGGAAATTATATCCCTCGGGGCTAGCTCCATCCTCTGGGGGGCATATCTCTTTAGAAACCTCTCCCCCTGCTTATTAACCAGATACCCCCCCTCACCCCTGGCTGCCTCTGTTATCAAGACACCGCTTGGAACCATACCACTTGGGTGGAACTGGACAAACTCCATATCCTTTATCGGTATCCCAGCCCTATAGGCTATAGCGATTCCATCACCCGTGTTTGAGTGGGCAACGGTTACGAATGAATACACCCTGCCAGCCCCCCCAGTAGCTATTATCCCCGCCTTGCCAAGAAAGACCCTATACTCCCCAGCCGCCATATCTATAGCCGTTACCCCCTTGAATAATCCGTTCTCCAATATGATCGATGTTACGAAGTTCTCGTGGAAGAAATCAACATTATCGAATCTCTGTAGATTATCGTAGAGGGTGCTCATCATGAAGAACCCTGTTTTATCCGCTGCAAAGGCCGTTCTAGGAACACTCATACCTCCAAAGGGCCTCTGAGCTATCCTACCGTCTGGAAGCCTGCTCCACGGCGTGCCTAGATGTTCGAAGAACTTTATCTCCTCTGGTGCGAGCTTAACCAGGATCTCGACGGCATCCTGATCTGCTAGGAAATCGCTTCCCTTAACAGTATCATATGCATGGAGCTCAATACTATCGTTATTCTCCTTTGGATAGAGAACACCGCTTATACCACCCTCAGCACTTACAGAGTGGCTCCTCATCGCATGTAGTTTAGATATAACTGCTATCCTCAACCTACTCTTAGAGGTTAGAGCTGCTTGGAAAGCCGCCCTCAAACCCGCCAAACCAGATCCGATGATAAGCACGTCATAGCGTAGAACCTCAACCATAGCTTCACCAATCATTTCTATACTACCTAGAATATATCTATATAATCCATGGCAACCATATATAAAACAGTTAAACTATTTAATTATAGCTAAGACAGAACCTCCCTAGGTATAACCATGAACCTTGTATAAAGAGTTAGTGGGATAAGCATCTAGATAGAGGGCGGCTACCCATTGGGGTGGGGGTTAGGAGTCGAGCCCAAGCCAAACCTATATAGATTCCATGTGGATCTTGATACTATATATCCAATACAATTGATACCTTCCACATACCATCCTGTGTTTTCTCCAGCGACATCTGGGAATATGTTACAGCTTTAACAACTATTCCTGGAACATGTCTTCTTGGATCGAATCTCTCTCCCGCAGCATACCCTTTTAATATATATACCTGCTCCCCCTTCTCCTCAACTCTATATATTCCACTCACTAAAAACCTCGAGAACACAAGCCCTCTAAGGTCGTGAAGTATTAGCAGGTCTTCGAGCCATCTATAAAGCAGATTCTCAAGATCGAAGCCCCTAGACGAAATGCTAACCCCAACCACAGGCGACACCCTGGATAGATCAGGGGTTATATATCTAAACATCCCGATAGCAGCATATTCAAAGAGTTCCTCTAAATTCCTAGCCTCTACTATATACATCACATCAGCTGTATGATCTACATCTATGATCCTAGCTGAGTAGCTGCTCGTCAAAACCACCCATAACTTCTATAAAATACCTAGTATTTAGCGTTTCCCTTGCTATAATAGAAAGTCGAGTTTAACCTTTATTTTAGAAGATGCCTGTAGAGATTCTAGAAGAAACATGTTTGCAGAAGCCTCAACTTCCAGCATCAAAAGGTTAGGGATAGATATAGAGGCTTAAAACATTATATAGCCAAATCTAGCACTTTAACCTCCTCCCCGCCCTAAAAGGGTGAGATTCTCAGCTGTAAATAGATATTAATGTTAAATATTGCGAGAGGATGAGCTGAAATATCCATTGCCCTGCTAGATCGGTGTTTCTCAATATAAAAATTATCTAAATATTACTGTGATCTATTGCTAATTCTATTACTAATGTTTGGGAAAACATACAAAGGTTTAAAGTTAAATTTATAAGGAGGTTATATTCAAAATAAATTTGGCAGGGAATATGGCTAAGAAGAAGGTGGAGAAGAAGGAACAGAAGGGTCAGGAGCAGCAAAAGCAGCAAAAGAAGAAGTAGGGCTATGAAGATTTACTATGATCCAAACTTTTTTACCATGTATCTCTCAAACCATATATGCTGTCAACACAATACCATCTGGAGATCGTATTCTCTATAACTGAAAGCCTATTCCTCGAGTTGGGGAGATCTATGGATGGCTTTGATTATTAATAAGGATTGGGGTTATTAAATTAATGGCGAATATGAGAATTGTGATGCAGAGGGAGAGCTCGGATCCAAGTGGTAAGATGGGTTATCTAGATCCCAGGGTAGCCCTTATACTTATCTCCCTTGTTTCCTCTCTTGCTATACTTTTGCTCAGGATATCTGCGTATCTCTATAGCGGTAGTCTAGCTGTCCTTGTGGATAGTGTTCACAGTGTTAGCGATATTATGGCCGGGCTGGTTGCTCTTATAGCCTTGAGGGTTGCTTTAAAGGAACCTGATCCTGAGCATCCCTATGGACATGGTAAGGCTGAGAGCCTGGGGTCTCTAGGGATCTCTGTGGCTTTGATAGCGGTGCTGATCTATATATTATACGAGGCTCTGCTGAGGGTCTTCTGGGGATATGGTGTTGAGGTGGATTTCACGCCGGTGGTTTCCCTCATGATAGGATCTACAATAGCTATAGATTTCTGGAGATCCAGGGCCCTGGCTAGGGGGGCAGAGAAATACGGATCTCTTATACTTGCGTCAGACGCCCTACACTATAGAAGCGATCTATATGTAACATCCTCAGTACTACTCCTATCTATCCTAGGCATCGTGCTTGGGAAGGGGATCCTCCTATCTATACTAGACCTCGGAATCGCCCTAGCTATTTCCCTGTACTTTGCATATGCAGCGATAAGGCTTGCCAAAACAGCTATAGACGATCTTATGGATAGGGCTCCGGAGGATGTCATAGAGTTTTTTAAAGCAGCATGCAGAGATCTCGGGATCGGTGTTAGGAGTGTGAGGGCGAGGAGATCTGGGCCGAGGATCTTTATAGACGCTGTTGTAGAGGCTCCAGGTGATATGGAGCTTGCCGAAGCACATAGGCTAGCCGATATACTCGAGGAGAGGGTTAGAATGAGCTCTAGACATGGCATAGACATGGTTATCCACATGGAGCCGAAGGACAGAGCTGGATCAGAGGAGACAGCTAGATCCTGCTCAGAGATAGCTTCAAAAGTAGCAGGCGTTCTAGGCGTCCACGATGTCGAGGTATATAGAGATGAGAAAGGATACCATGTGAGAATGCATGTAGAGGTAAGCCCATCAATGAGCTTAGAAGAGGCATCCAGAATAGCTGTAAACGTTGAGAAGGCTGTAAAAGAACATAGAGGCGATATAGCAAGCGTTCTAGTCCATATAGAGCCTAGAAGAGGCGATATAAGAGATATACATAGAGTGGTCTATAAGATCCTAGAGAGAGAGCAAAGCCTAAAGGAAAATATAAGGTTAAAGGGTGTGAGAGCCCTCTACATAAAGGGAAGCCTGGTTATCGATATAATATGCACACTACCAAACAGCCTAGATGTTAGCAGAGCACACGAAATAGTATCAAGGCTTGAAGCGATGATCAAAGAAGAGCTAGGAAAAAACGCCTCTGTAAATATCAGATACTCAGCAGAATAATCTTCTCTCTATAAGGATTCTAGCGACTCCATGCCTTTAAGAGGTGGGGTTCTTCCTCCTCTGGGGCTCGCATCACCTCTCTGGAGCTCCTCACGGAGGCTGGGGTCATAGCCCGCTAAGCTCGCCCCAACTCAACCACACATGGCATTCCAGCAGGGATTATAAACCGCAATACTCCCCGCCCTAAAAAGCGAGGCTTCAAGATACATACATATATTAAGGCTGTGACGCTTTTTAAGACCACACTTCTTTAGGGGTGTGACGTGTTGAGAGGCGTTTCTAACCTAGTACTATCTCTTATCATGCTTTCAATAGCGCTTCCCATAGGATATATAGTATTGGATAGGGTCCGCAGCGCTGGCTCTGATATCCACATGCCTGTGATTACCGCCATGGTTGTCGCATATAGCATAAAAAATGGAACTAGTTATGCTCTAATAATATATAATCTAGGGCCCGGCAGAGCTATTATAGAGGGTATAGTGGATACCAATATAAGTTATCACCAGGAATATATAGTTGTTGAAGAGGGTTCAGTTTCTACGGTGGTTGTAGACTACCAACCTCAACTATTAGTGCTAAAAGGAGGTAGCATGATAAGCATTAAACCTCTATTAAACAGCTAGATCTTGCTTTTCCATATAAGGCTCATCCAGAATAACAAGATAACTGATAGCATCTATATATTCGTTTCATCTAGACAGACCCTCTCCTGCCCTGAAAATCAGGGCCTTCGGTCGTAGAAGCCTTAGACATGGATCTAGTTACTTTAGATCTATCTCTTAGGCTCCTTAACCTCTTCAACTTCTTTCCTCGTTTCGAGGAAGATCCTCAGCTCTTCTATATCCTTGCTCCAGTGCTCTAGCAGGTAGCTTCCAAACAGGATCCTCTCGGCATTTCTAGCCTCGCCTGCGTCTCTTTTCATTGCATGGTATATCTCTATATCCTCTATTCTCGCCTTAGCAAAGATCACTAATATCGATATCGTCCATGGATCGATCTGAAATATCTGTCTCACAGTTATCCCTTTGCTCGCCTCGATCTTGAGGCTAGGGGCCAGTGCGTTCACAAGCTTCATCTGGAGATCCTGATCCCATAGTTTCTCTGGTATGCTTATGCTGACCTCCTCCCCGCCTTGAAAGGGCGGGGGTTCCCGCCCTCTTGCCGGTGGCTCATAGGTTCCCCCCATCTATTCGGGTTTACATCTGTCATCTGGGGGGCAGTGAGGGGGGCCAGAACTCCCCCAGGAATTACTTTGATTCCCAGTATCTTCAAAGCCCTCTTCCTTATATTTAGCTTCCCTATGATGTCTCTATCTGCTTCGAATCCGCATCTGGGGCATTTTAATCTTCTATATCCGTTCTCCTCTAGCTTTGAATCGCATTTTGGGCATTCCGATGATGTCCCGTTTGGGTTTACTATGGCAAGTGGAACCCCGTGCTTCATAGCCTGCCAGTCTATCCATTTAACAAGCCTAGAATATCCCATTATGATCAGCTTGGTTCTGTGATCTTTGTTCTTGATCTTTCTCAGAGAATTTATGAGGCCTGTTAGATCCTCTCTAGCAACAGCGTGTTGAAGCTTGAGTGCTAGCCTGACCATCTTAAGCGGTGCCTTCCTAGCCCAGTCCTCCAATATATTCCTAGCTTTTCTGTGATAGGATCTTATTCTATTATGTATAGCTTTTCTCCTCCTCCAAGCTGGGTATCTTGGAGAGGAGTATTTCCTCTGCAGATTTTCCGCAAGGATCTTCCATCTATAGGCTCTATCAACAGCTGTGCCTATATCCTTGTTTATCTTGTCATCTCCATAGACTATCTTCCTCTCATTGATATCTACGGCTCTGGCATCTCTAGGCTTGTATTGCTTCGGCCTGGGAATCCTCTTAGAGATCCATAGGATCATCTTCCCCTCTCTATAGACTAGCCTTGCTTCTCTATTCTCGTACTCATCATATCTCCTGTCCCAGCCTATGATCTTAAGCCTGATCCCTCCTATGATCTCCACATAGCCATACTTCAATTCTATAGCTTGAGCCTTGGTGCAGTAGCATGCTGAGCTTCTTAACCTTAGGGCGTTTACCTTTCTTAGGATTGTTCCTCCAGGCCTTTGCATTTGCAAGGGCATCTCTATAGCAGTCGAGGGCTATCCTCGATGGTAGTCCGAACCATTCCCTCAGCTCTCTATATAGAGCGTTGTGTATCTCTCCGATTTTCTTTAGATTCAGCCTCAGGATCTTGTTTATAGCATAGTTGAGAGCCACATTGTATCTACTGAGGAGCTCTATAGCCCCAGGCTCGGGACTAACCCTCACACCAATAGAGATGGTAAAGAAGCTTCCAGGCACAGTCTCTGGAACTTGAATCGTTATGGTAATCCTATAGCTGTGCCCAGATACTTGGGGCTCGCCAGGAGTTAGATCCCTGTTATCGGTTAAATCCCTCACGCTATAGGATGAGATCCAATTGGCCTGAGCATATGCGATCTACAAGAGATGAGTGGTCATCAATAAAAAGGCTGCGATCATAAGGGTAGAAATATTCTCTCCATATATCATCCCCGCTCACCTCATAATAGCTAGGAGGTCTCTTAAATTTTATCACATATACTATGCTAAGATGTTTCTGATTTAACGATATGTTTGGATATACTCTTAATTACTTCTAATCACTCTATGGAGAGGAAGCATCTCAAGATAAGCTTATAAATCCTGGAAAAAAGGGATAGATGCCATAGATGGGCTACTTAAACTTCTCAGGGAACTGTTTAATTATTGCATCTGCTAGAGCATCCGCTATTAGGATTAGGTGGTTCCTCATAGCTATATAGATAGATGATTCCTCAGAGACCCTGCCCTGAGCCAGTAGATCTGCTTGCTTCATGGCCTGAACAGCATGATCCCTTAGCAGGGAGAACACCGCTTCCTTAGGTAGGTTTGGATTTGTACTGGATAAGAAAGCAGCTATCTCCATGGCATTTTTTGTGAGTAGACCAACTGCTTCTCTCTTACCACTTTCATTGCCCGAAAAAGCGCTTTGGTAATATATAGCAACTGCTCTTATATGGCCATTGAATAGCTCAGTAAATTTATTGCCGGCATCTCTCCCATATATCAAGGCTATCGCTTCTCCAAGCGCCTTTGAATTTGCTAGGAGCTCGTTAACCGCTACCTGCTGGAGATCCTTATCTTTGAAGTAGAGGGCATATGCATATAGTCATGTTCCTCTCCATGTTGGATCAATAGAGATCTGAGTACCGCTCTTAGATCTGACGCGGATGAAGCAGCTGCTGGGAGTGTCTGTGTGGCTATTAATGTCTTTGCAATGGTTTGTGTATGGATAGCAGTTGTTTCCTTAGTTACTGTAGATGTATATGTAACAATTCTGGGTGGAGATGCTAGATACCCTATTCCAAAGAATGCTATTGAGGCTATAACTATACCCGCTATCGTTGTGATCCATGTTCTACCATTTGAAATTTTAGTCACCAAGTGGTGTTTATTTTAGGGATATTTAAGCAAAGATCTTCGTTTAAACAGCCATACAGAATATATAGTAATTTACAGCCGAAAACCTTGGCTCCTTAAGGTAAAGAAAATGCTAGGTGATCTATATATACCTCTGAGTTTCTCTATGATATTGGGGGAGCACGTTGAGAAATCCTCCTAGAGGGATTTCAAGCGCCTCTCTAAGGGTTCTAGAGCTCGTTGCTGGAGAGGGTGTCACAGCTGCCCAGATAGCTAGGATCCTCGGTGTTAGGGTTAGCGCTGTTAGAAAGCATCTTGAGAAGCTGGAGAAGCATGGGCTTGTGAGACATGTGTTCGTCAGGAGAGGTGTTGGAAGGCCTAGGAAGGTGTATATGGCGACTGAGCAGGGTATAGAGACCCTTCCTAAGCCCTATAGCGAGTTCCTTCTAGAGCTCATCAATAGACTAGCATCTATAGGGCTGGGCGATAAGGTTGAGGCTGTGGTGAGCAGCATGGCGAGGGATATAGCTTTAAAAAGCGCCTCCAAGGATATAGAATCTTCCATTGAAAATCTAAATATATATGGCTTCATGGGATCTGTAAGAAGGGCTAATGGATCTCTAGAGGTTATCAGTAGAAACTGCCCCCTATTGAAGATTGCTAAGAATCACTACGATCTGATATGCATGAAATTCCACACAGAAATCCTGAAAAACCTTGTGGGAAGCGACAGAATCCATCTAGCAGAGTGCATAGTAAGGGGAGATCTCCTATGCAGACACAGAATAGATGTTACTAAGGGTAGCTGAAAGGAAATAGGAAACTATATCCAAGCATTTATCCCACACTCTTATCTTAGCCACCATGTCACAACCGAAAGCCCTTCACACTTCCGCTCACTCTTCTGAGTTGATGACTAGGCGGGTCTTCAGCTTAAGGGATGCCCTCTAGGATGGGGCTTTCAATAATAATTCTTATATTGCCTACTCTATACTTCTATTTAGACTAACCATGTCTCTTGCGGGGTATGTTGCCAAAAGGGTTGCACAGGCCATACCAACCCTATTTGGGGCTATGCTGGTTATGTTTATCTTAGTCAGAATATTGCCGGGAGACCCGGCTAGGCTGATTGCGGGGCCTGAGGCGCTTGAGCAGGATGTGGAGAGGATAAGAGAGCAGCTTGGGCTTAACAGGCCCATCTATGTTCAATTCGTAGACTATATGTCCTCTATCCTAAGAGGAGACTTCGGGGCTTCGATTAAGTATAGAACGCCAGTTATCCAGGAGATCATTGCTAGGCTTCCCTATACACTGCTTCTCGCAGCCGCCGCAGAGGCTATAGCCGTTGCGATAGCTATACCGCTAGGGATACTTTCCGCTCTTAGACCTAGATCCAAGGTATCCTATGCGGTTTCTATCGTATCTCTTATTGGTGCGTCTACACCCATATTCTGGATAGGTCTCATATTCATATATATATTCGCTGTATCCCTAAGAATACTCCCATCTAGCGGGGCCGAGTCTCCTAAGCACTTGATACTCCCAGCTGTAACTCTATCGCTCCTATTAATGGGCAATTTGACAAGAATCACGAGGGCGTCTGTGATAGAGGCTCTGGGAAGCAACCACGTGATCACGGCAATGTCTAAGGGGCTTGTCCAGAGGGTTATTCTAGTGAGGCACGTGCTTAGAAATGCTATGATACCTATAGTAACTATTATGGGTATACAGATTGGGGCTCTGCTTGGCGGGGCTGTAATAACTGAGACCGTCTTTGCATGGCCCGGTATTGGTTCTCTCCTAGTGGACTCTCTATTCTATAGGGATTACCCTCTTGCACAGGGGATCATACTGTTTATTGTCATGGTGTTCATAGCTATAAATATATTAGTAGATGTGATATATGCATATATAGATCCAAGGGTGAGGGAGATCCTATGGAGAGGAGGGAGATCCTGAAGAAGATATTCGATGCTAGGAAAAAGAGGCGCGAGGAAATGTGGGAAGCTTTGAAAGCAAATAGGGCTGCCTATGTCTCGCTATATATTGTAGGTGCTCTAGTGATAATGGCGATAATGGGGTCCCTAGTGACACCTTACAACCCGTATGACTTCGATCTATCGAGGGCCAGGATGCCTCCCAGCATCTCACACCCATTTGGCACAGACGAGCTTGGGAGGGATATTCTCAGCAGGATACTCGCCGGGGCTAGATATACCATTGGCATATCGGTTGCCTCTGTAGCCCTCGGAGTATTGATAGGTGTAATCCTAGGGCTTGTATCAGGCTATCTAGGGGGTCTATGGGACACAATTATCCAGAGGATTGTTGATGTTATGCTGGCATTCCCAACAATACTTCTTGCAATAGCCCTGGTAGCATCTCTTGGCCAGGGGGTTGCAAGCCTAATAATAGCTATAGCAGTGAGCACCTTCCCAGTATATGCTAGGCTTGTGAGGGGTGTAGTGCTCCAGATAGTGAGTGAGGATTATATAGCTGCTGCGAAGCTCCTGGGCAAGAGCTCGACATATATAATGTTTAAGCACGTCCTCCCCAACTCTGTATCAGCGATAATTGTCCAAGCTACATATTATATGGGGCTCTCTATACTTCTCGCATCCGCCCTAGGATTCCTAGGTTTAGGGGTACCTCCTCCAACACCTGAGTGGGGCTCCATGATTGGTAGTGGGAGGACATATCTGTTTAGCTCACCACACATAGTGGTTTTCCCGGGTCTCTTCATAATGATCTCTGCTCTGAGCTTCAACCTACTCGGGGACGGGCTAAGAGACGCTCTAGATCCTAAGACAAGAGTGCTTCTTAGGAGGGGATAGAGATGGAGAAGATCTTAGAGATATCGGATCTGAGGATATACTACTACCTTCCCCAAGGCATCATAAAGGCTGTTGACGGAGTTAGTTTCGATATATATAAAGGAGAGATCTTCGGGATAGCGGGTGAAAGCGGTTCAGGCAAATCAACCCTTGCCCTAGCGATATCAGGACTTTTGAGGCCACCTGCGAAGGTGGTCTCTGGGAGAATCCTCTTCATGGGAAGAGATCTTCTTTCCCTAGATAGTGAGGAGCTTAGAAAGATAAGGGGTAAAGAGATATCCATGATCTTCCAGGATCCAAGCACATATCTAAACCCAGTATATACAACAGGCCTCCAGGTGGCAGAGGTGTTCGAAGCACATAGAGGAGGATCTGCTAGAAAGTATTTGAGCATGGTTGTAAAGCTCTTTAGAATGGTCAAGATAGCGGATCCCGAGAGGAGGGTTAATGCGTATCCTCATCAAATGAGTGGGGGTATGAAGCAGAGGGTTTTGATATCCATGGCTATTGCTGAGAGGCCCAAGCTGATAGTTGCTGACGAGCCTACTTCAGCTCTAGACGTCACGATCCAGGCTGAAATAGTGGAATTGCTCAACGAGATTAGGAGAGAGACAGGTTCATCGATAATCTTCATAACCCATGATCTAGCACTCCTTCTAGAGATCGCTGATAGGATCATGATAATGTATGCAGGTAAGGTGGCTGAGATCGGGAGAGCCGAGGAGATAGCTAAGGATCCTCTACATCCTTATACGAAGGCTCTACTAGCATCCCTTAGGTATGAGAGGAAGAAGAGACTCCAATCAATCCCAGGATCTATACCGAGCCTTATAAGTCCTCCTCCAGGCTGTAGGTTTCACCCTAGGTGTCAATATGCTATGGATATATGTTCCAAGAGGGATCCTGATTCCATAAATATTAATGGGAGAATTGTCTCGTGCTTCTTATACGGTGATCACCATGGAGGCGATTTTAAGCGTTAGAAATATCAGGAAATACTTTCCCGTATCAATTGGCTTTCTAGGATCCAAAAAATATGTTAGGGCAGTAGACGACGTGGATCTAGATCTATATGAAGGGGAGGTGCTAGCACTCGTTGGTGAGAGCGGGTCTGGAAAGACAACACTTGGAAGGATTATTGCAGGGCTCTTGAGACCGGATCAAGGAAAGATCCTATATAGAGGTATTGATATATATGAAAAGGGGGGTTTTAAGAAAGAGGTGAGGCACAAGATACAGGCTGTTTTTCAGAACCCCGATAGCAGTCTCAACCCCAGGCTACAGATCTTCGATATACTCGGTGAATCAATACTTAGTAGGGAGCCTGGATTATCAAGAGAAGAAGTGCTAGATAGAGCTATAAAGCTTCTAAAGCTAGTGGGGCTAGTGGAGGATCACATATTTAAATACCCACATGAATTATCTGGAGGCGAGAGGCAGCGAGTGGCTATTGCAAGGGCTATAGCTATGGAGCCCGAGATCCTTGTAGCAGATGAGATAGTTACAGCCCTAGATGTTTCGGTAAGGGCTCAGATCATGAACATATTAATGGATCTGAAGGAAAAGCTTGGGCTAAGCATTATATTCATTACACATGATATGGGGTTGGTGTGGAGCATCTCGGACAGGGTCGCAATTATGTATCTCGGCAAAATAGTAGAGATCGGCCCAACAGAATCGATCTTCAAATCACCTGTACATCCATACACAAAGATGCTCTTATACTCATCACCAACAGCTTCTTCAGCAGAGGCATATAAAGATCCTAACTACAAAGCCAGAGGAGAACCCCCAAGCCCTATAGACCCTCCAAAGGGATGTAGATTTATAACAAGATGCCCCATAGCGGTAGATAAATGCTCGAAGGAGCATCCGCCCCTCACGAGAATTTTTGGAGAGCATATGGCTGCATGTATCAGATATACTGATACAGCAAAGGGATATATGCTGCAGAAATAGATCATTAGGATAGGTTTTTAAGCCAGCTCACTAATATTTCTTGGGGTTACCATGATGAGGGGATTATCTAGGCTCGCCATGATCTCTGTAATACTTGCAATAGTAGTTATAGCAGGAGTAGCGTCATTCATAATATTGCAGCCAAGAGCACCAGCAACACCCGGAGCAACAGCGACGCAAGTAGTAACGACGCCCACAGAGGCTGGGAGAACCACCCAGCCTGAAACACCTATACAGCAAACACCAGTCTCTAAAAAAGATGTTCTGAAGGTAGCTATAGGGGTGGATCTAGATACTGTAGATCCTCATGGACAGACTACAACATTAGTATCGAATGTACTTAGACATACGTATGAAACCCTCTTAGGATTTGACGATAAAGGTAATGTTATTCCACGGCTAGCAGAAAGATGGGAAGTTTCACCAGATGGGCTCTCGTATACACTTTATCTAAGGAGAGGAATCAAGTTCCACGACGGATCTGAATTAAATGCAACAGTTGTAAAGGCTAACGTAGATAGGTGGATAGACCCAACGGTTAGAGTTCCAGCAAGAGCTCAGCTAGGTCCTGTAAGTAGAGCTGAAGTTGTTGACCCATATACTGTGAAGATCTATTTAAAAGAGCCCTTCGCACCGTTTCTCAGGGCTCTTGCCAATTATCTCCTTATTACTAGTCTTGAAGTTATTAAGAGGTTTGGTAATCAGACTATTACTGAGGTTGTTGGTACAGGGCCCTATAAATTCGTCTCTTGGGAGAAGGGTAGGAAAGTAGTTCTAGAGAGGTTTGATGACTACTGGGGTCAGAAGCCTGCAATAAAGAGGATTGAGTGGCTAATAATACCAGAGGCATCTACCAGGCTCGCAGCACTACTATCAGGAGATGTGGACTTCGCCTTCAACCTACCTCCAACAGATCTCGACAGGCTGAGGGGAGATAATAGATTCGAAGTCGTAACACCTACAAGCAATAGGATTATATTTATCGCTATCCTGCCCAAAGGCCCCCTTAAAGATCCCAAGATTAGGCAAGCTTTAAATTATGCGGTTGATAAGGAAGCTATTATCAAGAACGTGCTATATGGTCTCGGAATAGATTCTGTGTCTCCACTACCTCCTCACTTCTTTGGATATGCTAGGATGGATCCCTATGTGTATGATCCTCAGAGGGCTAGGAAGCTTTTGGAGGAGGCTGGCTTCCCATTCGATAGGAAGCTCGTACTCCTACACCCAACTGGGAGATATCTACAGGATAAGCAGGTTGCGGAGGCTGTGCAGGCATATCTCTCAAAGATAGGGGTTCAGGTTGAGCTGAGAACAATGGACTGGCCCAGCTTTGTCGCATCAATAACAAAGCCCCTAGACCAGAAAGACTACGACCTACTACTACTAGGATGGGGCCCTGGCGTTGCTGATGCCCATTTCACTCTACATGGCCAGTTCCACTCATCACAAGCACCTCCAAGGGGATTGGCTGCTGCACACTATAACAATTCAGAAGTGGATGAGCTGTTGGAGCAGGCTATGAGGGAGCTTAACGAGGCAAAGAGGGCAGAGCTATATAAGAGGGCTATAGAGATAATATGGAGAGACGCGCCGTGGATCTTCCTATACACGCAGAAGTGGTTCTACGCATCTACAAAAGATCTGAAGGGATACTGGATATATGTTGATGGTGAGATGGTCTTCTTCGATAAAGCATATTTTAGCTGATCCTTTTTCTGCTGAAAATCTTAGTCTTCATGGGTCTGCAAAGTATAGGCTATAGTCTTCTCCCAAGATCTCCCTCAAGATGTTCAGGGCAAAGGCTCTGATTCTCTGATCTATCTCTACAACTGCTATACCCCTTCTAGGAATCCCGTACAATAGGATCTCGCTGTAGTTAGCGATTGCCGCAACTAATAGGGACAATAGATCCTCCTCTCCCTCTACAATCACTAGAAATCTTTCTCCGGGCTTGCCAGCGATATATTTTATAGTGTTTATCGCCTCGCTAGATATAGTTCCACGTGGGTTTCTTATCTCCATGACAATCCCAACCTGGCTATATATTCCCTCCACCTCATCTATTTCTATGTTCTCTCCCCTAAGAGTCACTCTATCGACTATCGCCACATGCGGTATGAACCCCGCCTCCACAAGGCTCTTGGTCACCACATCCCCAACACTCCACACCCTCTTACTATGATGTATAGCCATGATTGCTCTCCTAGTCACAGACACCCTGTCAACCCCCTCTACAAGGAAACCATATTCCCTAGACAAAACACCCCTAAGCCTCTCGGGAAGGGGATACACCTTCAACGCCATTCTTCAGCTTCCTAAGTTTGATTCCCAAGATCTTAAAAAGCTTTAGAGCGACACATAGATAAAGACCCCCTTCTCATCGAGTATTGAAGAGAACATAGAGTGAGACCTTCACTAAAGGCCGGGGACTCGCAACCTGTTAGATTAATGCTCTATTATCTTCTCTTCACCATATATAGTAAGAGATAAGATCTGCGCTATTGTAGTCGGCAGACATAAAAATACCGGATCAACACTTCGGTTTAGCATCACGGATAGCGGTGGAAAAACACCTTTAAACGGTTAGGCTTTTTACCCATCCAGAAGATCATAGGGATCATAGCTGCTGTTAATGTTACGAGAACTATTCCATAGCTATATGGGTACTCAGTGCCGCCGGGCTGCTGTAACTGGATCACATATGGTGTTGAAACGTTTGGTGATACTACGAGGATTATCCACATCCCTGCTGATGCGTGTCCTGGTACGCCACATGCTATCCAGTAGATCCCTTCTGATAGCGAGTGGACGCTGAGGGTTACAGTGGCCCCGCTTGGTATACCGCTAGTATATGTAGGGGGCTGTGAAGCTATGATCGTGCCGTCACTCCCTATATCCCTGCTCTGAGGGGCTGCTGTGCTATTCCTCACAATAGCTATGTTATGAGGTATTATGTGGCTATTTGTATATGTCACCTCTAAGCCCCACCCTGCTGGTATATATATTCCAATCCCGCCTCTAGAGGATCCGTTGAAGTTGAGGCCCGTCGATATCAATGCAAAGGCTGTCTTCCCAGAAAAAGGTAGCGGTGTTGCACCAGCTGGAATTGTCTGCCCCACTGTTATTGTAGATTGCTGAGTAATAGTGCTTATAATTGTTCTCTGAATAGTCGTTGGAACCGTGGCTGTTATCTGAGAGGTAAGGGTTCTCTCAACAGCTGTAGTTACTGTCGCTATCTGGGTTCTAGTAACTATAGATGTTGTCTCCCTAATCACAATCTGTGCTGTCGTGTATGTAGATGTGACTGTCATGATCTCCCTCACAGCGATTGTCTGGATAGATGGTATAGTTACTGTTTGCAGAGATACTGGAGGCCTTGAAACAAAGCCTGCAGCAAATGCTAGAACAGCCACTACTATGATTGCTATAACAGCCCCCTTAGAAATCCCACTTGTTACGCTAAACCATTTCACCTATTTCACCTGATATTATATACCACATAGGTATATAAATACAGCTACTATAGCCAAGAGTCTCCTTTAGAGTGAGTAGAAGATCGGATCTTAGCAGGTGACAATACAATATGGGTTTTAGAATATCGATTATTTGAGATCCAAACCCTTCGCGGAAGTTCTCCTCCATCTTGGAATGCTCTTTATATTTTTCCTATCTATAATATGTGGGGCTCTGTCTCTACGTCCTGGGATAGGGTACAGTTCTATGGGCTAGGGATCCTATCTCCTAGGATCCTCTCGGTTCTCACGGTGCTTCTAGCTATTCTCGTCTCTCTCAGGGCTCTCAGCCCAGATAGGATTATAGGTTATCTAATAGATCTTTATTTCTCAGCGGTTGTGATCATAGCTCTGTCAATAGCTCTTAAGAGGGGCTCGTCTATAGAGATCTTGTTAAAGCCAGATATAGCGTCTCTCATAGCATCTGCTATATATGCGGTTGTTGTGGGAGGCTATGTACCGATTATGGTGGCTCTCTTCACGATACTCATAGTGCTCTCATCGAAATATGTGGAGGGGGTTATAGGGCATTGGATCTTTCTATCGCCAGGGTCTCAGGGAAATCTTGGCTATATAGGCGGAGCCCCTGGATCCCATGTCAAGCTATACCCAGGTGTAATAACCACCTGCGATCTAGCAGTTTCTAGGGGATCTATAGTTGTTAGGGAGCCCTATAACTCAGACTCTAGATCATATAGGGAGGCCGGAGATATGGTTGCAGGCTACTCCGCTGTGGAGTCGGGGTCTGCAGAGGCTCTCATAATCAGCAGCGGATCCATTGTTCGAGGAGGGCGCTCTGAGACTCTGGCCGTGTCTAGGAAGGTATGCAGTATCTTCTCAACATTGGTCTATATAGTCTCTATTCTAGGGCTTGCCATGGGTTCAAACGCTTCTACATATTTATCGATCGCTGCACCATCGATCCCATACATATATTTTCTCTATATGGCTAGAAGATCCTCAGATCTCGCTAGAATAGGCATCATCTCTTGGAAGCCCGCCAAGACCTCTAGAGAGGTCTGCTATGCGAGGGAGCTATACCTAGATGCTGGATCTACCGTATATACTAGATCCACGGGCGAGATATCCATAAAATCTAGAAGCTCGCTAGCGAGAGATGAGATCATAAAGATCATATGCTCAGCCGACAACATAGAGGCTGTGAGGAATATATGTAAGAGCTATGAGGATCATGGAAGGGGTTACATTGTAGTTAAGAGAAGCCCTGATCTAGTAATCCTAGAGGATGCCAGAACAAGAGTGAAAATATGTCTCGCAACACCAGATAAAGCCAGGATCCACGGTTTTCAGTGGGATATATCCTCCATAGACCCTAGCAGTAGTTGCCAGGGCACTATATATGTTATTTCCACAAGATACGAGGTACTCGGCTATATATGTGTCGGCAGATCTCTCTCTATATCCAACATGATGTCACTCTCAAAGCTCTCCAGAGAATATAGAGTATCGATCATACTTGATAGTGAGGATATAGAGATCATCAACAGATCTGGTAGCGAAATTAAGAAGATCTTAGAAAATGTCGAGCTGAAAATCAAGTGCCAAAGAAGTGGAGAAAGCTGCCCGGAGAGAAATGTGCTAGCAGTTATAAGGGATATCCCAACAAACCCGTGTAGAGGAGCAATATATATTGTTGATCCTAAGCAAGCCTATAAGAGATATGCAGATCTGAAGACAAGCCTATCGAGGGGGGCTGCGGTCACATTTAAGAGAGAAATAAGCTGGCTAGAGAGGATCCCTGAGCTGTGTAGAAAGTGGAGGAAAGATCTAGGCTTGATAATAGCTGTGTATACAATCCTGAGGGGTGGAGGAACCATAATATCAATAGCAACCGGCATCTTATGGGCTCAATATATTCTAGAAATGGCATCTTATGCGATATCAATGTTCAGGATATATAGCCACTAACACACAGCAACAGCTTGTCCTCCGATAGTTGTTGATTGTCACTGATATCAATTTGTTTTGAATTTCCGTGCTTCCTGATCCACAGGGTTTTTAGCTATGAGGTATCGGGGACTTCCACCTCCTCTCAGAGATCTTGGGATCTCTATGGGCTCGTATGTGGCTGTTGAGCCCGCGGAAAGGGGCTCCCATCTAGGCTTGGAACCCCGAAGCCCTATATGGAGGCTATGCCCAGAAGGGCTTCGACCTCAGGTGCTCTGAGCATCATAGCATCCCGAGGTCTCTCCACACCAAGATATAGCAGAGATAACACCTAATCATCAAAACAATTATGGATTAAATACATATAAGCTTAAGCCCAGACAACAAATGAATATAAATCCCCACTACCATTAAAAAGGATACAGCCCGCCATTTTATAGGGGCATGGCTTTTGATTATAATTGAAGCTATAAGAGCTTCTAGACCTTCTTTCTCGCCCTTTTAAAGCTTATGCTCTGGAATGCAAAGAGACTCCCGCTAATGGCCGTTCCTACGATCATCATGTTGGCATCGTTTATAAACCTACCGATCGTTGATATAGCGGATGGTATAGCCATTGAAGCTATTTTTATAAGGGGGTTTGAGGACATATATTTTGCCAGAGTCTCGCCCTTTTCCAAAATAATATTCCCTAGATTTTGAGATATACATAACTTTAGCTTTATAGCTAAAAACCCTTTCCTCCATGGCCGAGACGAAACTGGATCATGCTCGCTAACCATCATAACCTTTTCTCCGCCGTCTAAGCACCTGTGAATCTCTTCCCCGTTAGTAGATATTCTAGCAGCTGCATTACCAATCCCTTTAAGCGAGACTATGAACTCTTCAACCTCCTCTATAGAAGAGGATCTAGGGATCCTCATGATAAGGGGGTTCTCACATAGGATCTCAGCTCCACCAAACCTACTAATTATAAGCCTAGCCAGATAAGCCCTTTCACCTGGTGTTCCCTCAAAGATGATGAGGGGTGCCTCTCTGGAGATGAGTTTGTTGAAGAGAGACAAGTCAGAACCCAATAAATATATCTATCTGCGGGTTGATAACATATAACCTCAATATCTATGTGAGAATCTAATCATATATGTAATATCTGTGTGCTACCGCATATATAGATCTTCGCTGTGTTTAGAGCTATAATCTGGATCTAATTAATTTGTTGTAGAAGATTCCGAGCCTCTTGACTCCACTTTCTCCTTATATATCGCTTTAACTCTATAGGACACATACCTATCTTCTGGTGAAAACCTAGGTGGGTGGGGATCTATTGTTTCTGAGCCACAGAGGGGGCATCTCTCTTTGAGTGTATATCTACCACATCTGGTACACTTTCTTATGAGGTGTCTCACTATATCAGATCACCTATGCTCTTTCGAAGCTAAACTCTATTCCAAGCTTCTTTGAAGCCTTTTCGGCGTATTCGAGAACGCTTGAGAGTATCTTTTCAAGCTCCTTGTAGTCCGATCCTTCCAGGATTAGCCTATATCTTGGCGCGCCGAGCGTGTATAGCTCTATCTTCACCCCATCTTTTGAGTATCTACCCTCTACAAGGGATATGATCTCCTCGAAGAAGCTCTTCAATCTTTTTATACCATCCGGCGCCCTTGATCTAGCAGTTATAATCCCCGATATAGATACCCTTTTAATTTCCACATGTCTTCTCGCTTCCTCTATAAGGGTCTTTAGAATCTCCTCCTCAACCTCTATGCCGCGAGCAGCCTCCTCACCCCTTATAGCTAGCTCCTCTATGCCGGCCATGATCTCCTTGTATTTATCTTCTAGCTTCCACCCCACTTTCTCATATATAGTCTCGACACTCATCCTAAGTCTTTTGGCAACGATCTCGAGGATGTTATGTGCCTTCTGAGCCCTTTTCCAGAGAATCATCTTGCTCTTCCTTTCCTCATCACTCACTTTCTTTGTCGAGACATCAACCGCAGGGGGCTTCTTAGTCTTATCAACCCTTATAACCTTTGCCACAACCCTCTGACCCTCTCTAAGAACTTCTTTTATATCTTTGAAATGCCTAGCAGTTATCTCGCTCCATGGTAAGAAGGCTCTATAGCCTCTATACTCGTCCAGCGTTACATATGCACCATAATCGAATATCTCCTTAACAGTTGCTACTACAAGCTCTCCAACATCTGGGATCTGCTTTCTCTTTAAAACCAGGATCTCACCCCAGGATCTTTATAATCTCTCCATAGATAATAGCCTTTCCCCCAGTGCTCTTGACAAGCTGTGTGCCACATATAAAACATCTAACGGGGAAGGTAGCGTGATCAAAGATCACCTGTTCATTACCGCATTGGGGGCATCTAACTCTTACAAACCTGCTTTTAGGCTCGGGGATCAGTATCTTCCTCTTCTTCAACCCTTAACCACCTCCTTAAGCTCGGCCTTCTTAAGCCTAATACCCCTTCTATGTAATATAAACCCACACTTCTGGCATTTGAGCTTAAGAACAGTTTTCTTAGTAACTTTAGCAAATCTCTTCTGCTCAGGCTTCCTCTTAGATCCATAGCCTTCCTGCTTAGCGAGATACCTCCTCTGACCCTCTGCAAGGGTCCTCCTCTTACCATGCTTATATATTGTTACACTATGCTCTGTATGCGCTTTACATCTAGGGCAGTAGGTGTTGATCGCCTTCGGAATCTTCAGCAGAGCCACCCAATATGAGGTTTCTGTTAGAAGTATAAAAGCTCTTCATCTGGGATAAAGTGGGATAGATCCCGAGGTTCAAGGATCGGTAGGTGTTCTGAAGGAGGAGAGTTATTGCATAGAGAGGTAGTAGTGCGTATAAACATAAAACTCAGATCATTAGAATACCTAGGTGAAGGTATAGGGAGCTTGTCCAGAGCCCTAGGAGCCCAGCGACGTTGGGCTCGATAGCCGCCAACGAACCCACATGGATAAGAAAATCCATGTGGGCGAGATGAAACACTGCTGAATATCTACATATATTTAAAACGATTAGAAGCACTGCTAACTGTGAAGCGCAAGTATCTTAGAGACTACAGCCTTTACAGCTCTAGCTCTATGGCTGATCCTGTTTTTAACTCTATATCCAAGGCGGGCTAGGGTCTCGCTATAGCCCTCAGGTATGAAGATCGGATCGTATCCAAATCCCTCTAAGCCATCTGGATTATATGCTATCGAACCGCATAGCTCGCCGCTCTCAACACCTATAGATCCGTTTAAGGTATATGCAATCACCGCTTTATAGCAGGCCCTCCTATTGCTGACCCCGCTTAAGAGTCTCAAGATCCCCTCCAAACCTATCTTCTTAAGAACATAGCTTGAATAGGGGCCTGGAAATCCTCCTAATGCTTCTATGAATAGCCCTGAATCCTCAACCCATATTGAATCCCACTTAGATATATCGAGATGCTCTATAGCGCTTTTAAGAGATATATATGCTATCTCCTCGAGGCTTTCAGACTGTATCTCTAGCTTCTTAACATCTGATCCTATCTCTATTAAGAAAACCCCCGGATATAGTTCGTCTAGCATCTCTCTAATCTCCATAGCCTTATGCTTATTGCCAGTTATCAGAAGAACCCTTAACTCTCTCCTCCCCTCACCATCCATACAGCCTTCACCCTCCTCTCAAGTACATATCTACCCCTCATCCTTATCTCCCTAACCTTTTCCCTCACCCTCTTAGCCCTATCCATCCCCAGGATCTCTGAGTATCCACTATAAACTATTTCCTTCAGCTCCTCTATGTTTTTCAGAGGTAGCGTCTCTATAGATCTATATAGTAGGTGAAGATCTACAGCCTGATCCTCTGCATCATCGCTATATTCGGAAAGCCCGAAGTCTATTATCCATAGGGAACCCCTGTTATCAACTATATAGTTGGAGATCGTGGGATCTCCATGGCAGATCCCCCTAGCATGGATCATCCCTAGTATTCTTCCAGCATCCCTCAGAAGATCTGTAGATCCCCCGCCTAGAATGTAGTCCCTCAAGATCCTCCCCTCTATATATTCCATAACTATCAACCCACGATCTAGATCTACGTCTAAAAGAGCTGGGACGGGAACACCGCTTAGCCTTAATCTCAGCATGATCCTAGCCTCGTTAATGGTTCTCTCAAACCTTAATTTCTTGTCGAGCACCTCGGATCTATATTGCTTGGGAGGCCTATACTTATATATAGCCTTGAAGCCCAGAAAATTCCCCTTATATATAACAGCCTCTGCCCCTCTATGGATCTCGACTAATCCCTCCAAGGAGTATCCACCTCATCAACCCTCCACCTAGGCTTTATATAGCTCTCCTCAACAGCTATTCTAACACCACTCCTATACGCTAGAAGCCCTGTCCACGCTATCATAGCACCATTGTCAACAGCATATTCAGGGGGGACAACATAGAGAGTCGCCCTGTGATGCTTAGAAGCCCACTCCATCTTCTCCCTAAGATATGGGCTTGCAGCTACACCGCCAACAACCAAGATCTCCTTCTTCCCGGTGTGGGATATACATCTCTCTGTAACCTCTACAACCATTGAATATGCTATCTCCCTAAGCGTATAGCATATATCCTCTAGGCTACCCCCCCTCCTAAGGGATCTGAGGGATGCTGTTAAAAGCCCCGCGAAAGATAGATCCTGTCCCTTAACGATATAGGGGAGCTCCGAGACGAATCTAGAGCCCTTCTCAGCACATCTATCCACCACATGGATACCATTTACAACATATGGAGGCCCCAAGCCGGTCTCCCTAGCAAACGTGTCTAGGAGGTTTCCAAGTGCTATGTCGAGGGTCTCGCCAAACACTCTATACCTCCTGCTGTGGTGGGCTATAACAGCTGTGTTACCCCCTGAGAGGTATACCACAACAGGATCCCTAGCACCAGTTGTTATGAGCCCGATCTCTATATGGGCGACGGCGTGATTCACTGGTATAAGGGGTTTTCCATAGTATATAGCTAGCGCCCTCGCAAGGGTCGCGCCAACCCTCAGGCTAGGGCCAAGCCCGGGGCCGAGGGCTACTGCGATAGCATCTATGTCATCCATAGATAGCCCAGCCCTTTTAAGAGTCTCTCTAAGAACCTCTGGAGCCTTCTCAGCGAGGTATCTCGACGACTCCCTAGGATGTATCCCGCCCTTCTCAGGAATATAGGTGCTCTTCACATTAGCAACTATATGTGGGGATTCCTCAACAGCTATTCCAACGCCTATTGTGTGTGCCGTGGACTCGATTCCTAGGATCCTAACCATACTCCATATCCACCCAGTGGTTATAGATCCGCTGATTTCTTATTAATCCAACTTGAGCTGACCCTCTCCCCACCCTAAAGGGCGAGGCTTTCGGTTGTAAACTTCTTCCACACTAGAATGGTCCCGATGAGGGTAGAGAAATAAAGATACCTAAATAATATATATAGTATTGATGAACTCGGCAATTGTAGACTATGCTCCAGATTTTTCTGAAAGAGAGATTATCGATCTAAGGGTTGAGATGCCCCTAGCAAATATAGATCTAGAATCTCTTGAAGACATGATTAGAGAAGCCCTAACAGGCTTTCAGATAGAGGTCGGCCCCTATTTCAACGAGCAATCTGATAAGGAACACGTTATAATCCTGATCAAACTATCAGTGCCTGCTGGACAGGATTGGAGAAAGGTTAAATCTGAGGTCTTCAAAAGGCTTCTCATACTTAGAAAGAGGATCATCGAGGCATCTGCGATACAGAGGAGCGCTGCCCAGAGCTGATCCTTCTAAAGCTCGTTATAGGTGAGATCCTCTCGGATATTTAGGGCCAATAGCTAGATATCTTGGTGGCGTCTGTGGACTTCACAATCTCGGAGGATCAGCAGTTGGTTATTAAAGCGGCTAGGGAGTATCTGGTGAAAGAGGTATCCCCCAGATACAGGGAGATCGAGTATCAAGGCCGCATGCCTAGAGAACTCTTTAAAGGCCTTGCATCACAGGGGATCCTGACGCCCAATATATCACAGGACTATGGCGGCCCCGGCCTTTCATGGCTTAGCTCGGCTATGATTATGAGGGAGGTGGGGTACTTCGATCCAGGTATGAGCCTAGCTGTATATATAGTTGTTAATAACATATGGGCAAAGATGATCGAGACATACAGTTCCGAAGAGCTAAAGGAAGAGATTGTTGCAAAGGTCGCTAGGGGGGATCGCTTCCTCGGAATAGCCTCTACAGAGCCTCATGGGGGGAGCGATGTAGCTAATATAAAGACACTAGCATCGCCTATCGGCGATCACTATGTGATCACCGGTGAAAAGGTATATATAAGCGGTGTTAGAGAAGCGAGGGAGTGGGGTGGAGGCTACTTCCTACTAGCAAAGACTAGGCAGGAGAGGAGCCACTCAGCGATATCTGCATTCTACCTACCCATAGACGCTGACGGCGTCGAGATAGGGCTTTTCGAGACCATGGGGAGGATAGGGATAAGCACAGGCTCTCTAAGACTTAGAGAGGTGAAGATCCCCAGGAGGTATTTAATAGGTGAGGAGGGGAAAGGCTCTATATATGCAACAGAGGGCTTTACAAGGGCTAGGGCTTTGATAGGGGCGGCATCGATAGGATCTGCTATGAGGGTTTTCGACGAGGTTGTAGAGTTTGTTAAAAATAGAGAGGCATTTGGATGGCCTCTAGCTAGGTATGAAGCTATACAGTTCAAACTAGCAGAAATATGGGCAGAGCTTGAGGCAACGTGGAACCTGGTGCTGAAAGCAGCATGGGCCCTAGATCTATACTCGGAGAACAAGATCTCTAGATCCGAGGTGTTTAGGCTCAGCGCAGCCTCGAAATACCTTGCAGTGGAGAAGAGCTTCAAAGCCATTGTAGAGCTAACACAGATGCTGGGGGGACTAGGCTATACGAGAGAATCTATAGCTGAATCAGCTTTAAGGGGCGTCTTCAGCTATATGTCAGGAGCCGAAGGAGCCCCTAACATAATGAAGATGATAATTGCAAGAGAAATACTTGGAAGAGAATATAGACCAACACCTCTATAGCTAATCAAGCTTCAGAAGCAAGCAATACAGCATCTATACCCTCTTAGCAAATTGAAACCCTAACCACGTGATCGCCAAGCCGGCTATGATCCCTAGAACCGCCACTATAAAGGCCAGTATACCCGCTAAAACCATAGGGGGATTTATAAGGCTCATTACATTAATGCCGAAAGATATCCCTAGAAGGGCTAGAGAGTATATAAGAACACTTACGCCGATCCCCAATAGGATCAGGGCTATCAGCGATAGGATTAACCTGTCTACTTTAATGACTAACCCCTTTGCCCTTAGATCTTCAGGATCGTCATCCCTAGGTATAACCGCTGAGACCAGCATATATACTGCTAGAAACAATAGCCATAGACCAACGAAGATCGATATAGCGAATACTGCTAAGAATACCAGCCTAGAAATCCCGGGGCTCAGCCCTAGATATCTAGATAAACCTCCTATCAAACCTGTCAGAACCCTTTCCCTGCTACTCCTCAGTATCTGGCCCTGGGAGATCCCTATCACCTGAATCACATAGCTATTATATCCTTAAATATACAAGCTTCACCATATCATTCACACACCTTCTATGCAATATACTGCCGCTTTGAGCCTCACATAGCTTATAGATGTTTTGCTAGATTAAATAAATACCTAATATATGGTTTCCTATACTTATGATCTGGAGGTATGGATTTGATTCGTACTAAATGGGCAGAGCACAGCGATACGGATCCCGATGAAAAGGGGTCCTGAGAGCTGTGGAGTCAAGGGAAGAGGGCTTTGTATCAAAGAATATCAGGTCCAGCGAAGCCCAAGTCTTGGTGTTTTCCTTGGAAAAGGTTTTAGCTATGGAGCATTTTTAGATCTTAGATCAGCCATTTAGCACCTTTTCTATATATATGCTTAGAGATTACTAGCATCTGAACCTCGTTGGTTCCTTCACCTATTTCTAGGAGCTTCGCATCTCTATATATCCTCTCAACATTACTCTCCTTGCTATATCCATAGCCACCCATTAGCCTGAGGGCTTCTCCGGCCACCTCAACGCTGATCCTTGCTACGTGGAGTTTTGTAGCTGCAGCAGCTACCGGAAAATCCTCATATCCCTTTGTATGTAGCTCTGCAGCCCTATATACCATGGATCTCCCTGACTCGATCATGACGTATAGCTCTGCAAGTCTGAACTGGATCCCCTGGAACTCGATCACAGGTTTCCCAAAAGCTATTCTTTGGGTTAGAAAGGAATATGCCTCTTCAAAGGCGGCCTCTGCAAGCCCTATGCCTAGAGCGCTTATAGCTACCCTTCCCACGTTGAGGGCGTCCATAGCCGCTTTAAACCCCATTGGAGGAGGCGCTATGAGATCATCGTCGCCGGCTCTACAGCCATCTATAATAACCTCAGCCGTGCCAGTCCCCCTGAAGCCCATAACCTCTATCGGATTTGCCTTTATACAGCTCCCCCTTCTAATGAGAACCGCAGCTATATTCCTATGCCTCTCACTCCTATCCCCAATCCTGCCGAATACTAGAAAGTAATCAGCGTATAACCCCTGGGTGGTCCACATCTTAGTCCCTTTAACAACCCACTCGCCGCCTTGCCTCTCTATAGTAGTCTCTATATTTGCTGCATCACTTCCACAGCAGGGCTCGCTTAAAGCAAAAGACCCTATAGCCTCTCCAGAAGCTAGCTTCGGAACAACCTCCTCGGCGATTCTCCTACCCCCATATTTTGCTATCACATGGGCTACAAGGGTTCCCTGAACCTCCGGTATTAAAGAGGCTGAACCACTATATCTAGCTATCTCCTCTAGAACAACTGAGACGCCAGGTAGATCAAGGCCAGCTCCACCTAGATCCTCAGGAATATTAGGAGTTAAAATCCCCATCTTACCCATATCCCTCACAAGCTCCCTTGGATACCAATTCTCAGCATCTATCCTCCTAGCCAGAGGAGCCACGTACTTTGATGCAAACTCCCTAACAGTCCTTCTAAGTATAGATAGATCCTGTGTTGACAAAGGCCCACCAAGCAATATAGGCTAGAAAGAAAATATCCGCCCCGCATCTAACCAATCAACAGGAAGCCCAATGAGGATAATATCTATGAGGGTTAAGCTTATCGCTATCTTCGCTCTGGAGAGCAGGGCTTACAATAGTAATACGGAGTTGATTGTGTATATAATGTGAAGCTATACCTAGCGAATATCGGGCTTCGCAGAGATAGATGTTGGAGTTCAAATGCCATGTCCATACTATAGGGCCGGGGCTTGCCACTCACCTAAGCTGGGTGAGCCAAGCGATTCTGTTGTAGCTGCATATAGATGTGGCGGTGCCCCTGAGGTCTACAGGGGGTGTTCATTCTATGTTGAAACAATATCAGGTGCAGATAAGCCTCTGAACCAGAGTAATAGTGGTAAAGGGGGTGTCAGAGTTATTACTAGGAATTCTATTGCATCTAGGATCTATGGTCCCATACATATGCTAAGAGACCTTATATCCTCCGAATGCCCCTACTATAGAGTTGAGAGTGTTAGCGGGGGCTACGTAGCTCTCTGCAACATGCTTAAAAGGCCTCTCACCAAGTATGAGGCTAGACTGTGCTCACTATATTGGAGAGATTGCCCATATGCAAATATAGTAAGGGCTTCAAGCTAGATGATGTGAACTAATGGATTTAACCCTCATCCCCTGAGAAATTCTCACTAGGATAGCTCTTCCAGCCTCTACAATACCTGGTATATCAACACCCGTTGGACATGGGGGTACACATGCATAGCATAGGAGACATGTATAGAGATACTCAGCTGTTTTCTCCGAGTATATGCCGTTAAGGAGGAGACCGACAACCCTCACCCTACCCCTCGGTCCATAGCCCCTCTCACTTGTCTCTGAAAGGGTTGGGCATGATGATTCGCAGAAGCCGCAGAAAACACATTTGTTAAATTCCTCCCTAGCCTTGGCTATGGGATCATATCTTGTTCCTTGCCTCATACGGGATCACCCTGCCAGGGTTCAAAATCCATTTAGGGTCGAAGACCCTTTTAATCCCTGCCATCAGCTCTAGCGTGTGCTCAGAGTTTCTATTCCTCAGCTCTATGAGTAATAGCTCTAGCTTCATAGATCCTATCCCGTGCTCGGAACTCGATGTACCTCCTAGCTTAAGTGCTTCAACGACTATGTCTCTGGCTATGCTTATCACAATAGATCTATCTTTGGGATCCTCTAGATCGCCCTCTATATGTGGGTGCAGATTCCCATCGCCTAGATGACCTCCCAGCTCTATCTCTCTACCGTATTTCCTCTCGATCTCTCTGATCCTATAGATAAACTCTGGGATCTTAGATATCGGCACAGCTATATCCTCAGCTACAACATGTTTACGCTTCTTCAGCCTAACATAGGACGGGAACATAGATCTCCTGAATCTATATATCTCCTCAAACCCCTCCTCACCGCTCATAGCAGTTGCCACATATATCGAGCCGCTGCTCCTTGCAAAATCCCCTAGCATGCTAACAAACCTATCAGCCTCATCTTTGGAATCGGCCTCTAGATCCAATATGATTGTATGGCCAACAGGTACGTTCATACCTGTGTTCCTTATAACCTTCTCAGCAACCCTGTCTTCCATATACTCTGCCACTAGAGGAACCCTTCCCTTCCTAACTTTTAGGAAGAAGCTGTAGAGCTCTTCGAAGCCTCTGAAGACAGCCATGATCCTCGCTATGTGAGGAGGTCTAGGCCATAGCTTCAAAACAGCCTTCGTTATAATCCCAAGTGTTCCCTCAGAACCAACCATGATCCTAGTTATATCATATCCCTGCCTACACTTGACAGTTCTACATCCAACCCTGTGGATCCTTCCAACCCCATCAACAAACTCTAAGCCGAGAACCCAGTCTCTCATTGTACCATATTTAGCTCCCCTAAGCCCCCCAGCTCCGGTGGCTATAGCCCCGCCCACAGTTGCTGCTCTAGCAGATGCGGGATCCACCGGAAAGAATAGATCTGTTTCTAACAGCTTCTCGTTAAGAGCATCGATCCTGAGACCTGGATCTACAACAGCTATCCTATCGACCTCGGAAATCTCGTTGACCTTATCCATTCTACCTGTATGGAGTATTATCCCCCTTTCCAATGTATAGATCTGGGCCGTCGCTGTCATACTCAAAGCCCCGCCCCCCATAGAAATATCTGTCGAAGATCCCTGAGGTATGATCGCAACATTATACATATAACAAACCTTTACTATTTCAGAGACCTCCTCCACATCCTGGGGAAGAGCTAGTATATACCTATCTGCAACATCCCTTGGAATGAAATAGTAAGATGACGCATCAACAGCATGGAGACCTATATCGACAGGGTCTCTTGAAACCCTCCTTCCAAGGATAGATCTGAGCTCATCATAGACCCTATCTATAACGCCATCTCTACCCACTTCAACCCCTCACCTCATGAAATAATAATTCTCAAAGCAACTATTAAAAACCCATATATCAGGATATCTCAACAACATACCGCTTGTCCCCGATGGTTGTTGATTATCTCTGATATTCTTTTGTTTAATATTGCTTTGTTTCTTGATCCACAGGGTTTCTAGCCCTGTGGGATCATGGGTGGCTGTTGAGCCCAGCGGAAATGGGCTCCTATCTATGCTTGGATCCCCGAAGCCCTTCTGGGTAGGGCCCTCATATAGGGCTTCGGCCTCGGGTGCTCTGGGTATCATAGCATTCCGAGGTATCCCAAGATCTAGCAGAGATATCACCTTATCATCAATATAATAATGAACTGATTCTTATAAGCTTAAGTTTAGACAATAAGCAAATATAAAAGCATCCCCACTGCCATTAAAAAGGATACAGCCCTAAAGTTCTGACTACCCAAACTCTCTGGTGAAATCGATGTGATACTTTTAAGCTCTCCACAGCCTTTCTACATCTAGTTTATAAGTTAGAAAGATAGTTCTAAAACCTGGAGAACCCCAAAATATTAAACATAGTTTAAATGTTGAGATAACTCAGATCTAGTTCTTAAGAATGTAGATCGAAAGCTCGGATATAAAGTAAAGATAAGCAAGGATCTTATCTATATTGTAGATCAACATTGAATATCTAGTAAAAAAGCAATACGAGGAGAGCATCAATAGCTAAATTAAGTCCTTAAAAGGCAGGAGAAGTAATTGCTCAGAAAGGTGAGATCTGCTCAATTAGAAGAGGAATACGGCTAGAGTATCACTAACATAATAATTGATCAGTTAATTCTCTATGGTGGGCCCGGGGGGATTTGAACCCCCGACCCCCCGGTTATCAGCCGGGTGCTCCACCAGGCTGAGCTACGGGCCCTACTCCAAAAATCCTCTAGCTCTGGGGGCTTATATCCTATCGATCAAGCTTACATTTAGAAGCTCCACCCTTCAGGGCGGGGAGGAGGTCAATTATTGTTTAGATCTTCATGGCTATTCACATAATAGAGAATTAAGATAGATAGGAGATGGTCACCCATGTCCATTGTTTCTATGGGCATAAACTCATCCCACCTTTTGATCCCCTTCTGCATATCTACGGCTCCAGGGCTCCGCTAGATCTTCAGAGTCAACGGTGAATAGCATCTTACAAAGTCTTGTTCTTCCTGACCTCCTCCCCGCCCTGAATGGCGGGGGTTTCCTTCAGGACGGTTCATTGGTTCTCCCTATCTATTCGGGTTTATATCTGTCATTTGAGGGGCAGTGAGGGGGTCAGAACTCCACCGAAATCTATTTTGATCCTCAGTATCTTCAAAGCCCTCTTCCTTATATTGAGCTTTCCGATGACATCCCTATCTGCTTCGAAGTTGCATTT
>Ga0079992_154021_pt1 | contig 59641 bp, 42 predicted proteins | sample FaiFalFF_MnMetaG_3_FD_69197 | JGI IMG/M metagenome (GOLD analysis project Ga0079992, IMG submission 69197) | Freshwater microbial communities from Yellowstone National Park, Wyoming, USA - Fairy Falls B (FF_Mn_B) MetaG (SPADES assembly) (version 2) | ecosystem: Environmental > Aquatic >...
GCCGCCGCCGCGCACCTCCGAAGCGACCCCGAAACCCTGATCCGGGCCAGCCGGATGGCAGCGAAGGTCGACAACCACGCCCTCCAGGATGGCTACCAGATCTACCATCACGTGATGGTCTTCGATCGAGAGGGACGGTGGGCGGTGATCCAGCAAGGGATGAACCTGGAGAACCGCTATGCGCGCCGGTATCACTGGCTGAGCGAGACAGTCGTGGACTTCGTGAACGAACCCCACGCCGCGGTCTGTTGCGATGAGCGGACCCGTCCCCTCAACATGGTCGCGGCGGAGGCGGAGGCGGCCCGACATGCGGTGGCTGAGCTCTCCCGCGAGAAGCCCTGGCGGTTGCTCCAGGAGCTCCGGCGCCTGCAACGCCTGCGCCTCCCGCCTCACCACGAGATCCTGCTCCGGGACATCCACCCGGATCATCTGGCCTCGATCTTTGTGAAGACCTATGAGGCGCAACCGGCTTCGTTCGCGGAGCTGCTCGGCCTCCCTCAGGTTGGCGCCAAGACCATCCGGGCCCTCGCTCTCCTGGCGGAGCTGCTCTACGGCACCCCCCTGTCGTTCCGGGACCCGGCCCGCTTCGCCTTCGCTCACGGGGGGAAGGATCGCCATCCATTCCCGGTAGACCGGGCCCTCTATGACCGTTCGATCCGGATCCTGCACGAGGCGGTGGCCCGGGCCCGGGTAGGGGATCGGGAACGCCTGGAAGCGTTGCGGCGCCTGGCCGAGTGGCAGCGCGCCCTCCTCCGGTCAGAACACCCGTCCCCATGACCCGAGGCGTGAAAAACCTCCCCGGCCCCCTCAACCCGGCGAAGGATGAACCGATCCATTCGGATGAGGTGCGCGATGTCCGGCCTGCTCCATTCGGTGCGGATCCCTTTGCTCGTCCTGCTTTACCAGGGCCTGGTTGTGGTCGCTAACGTTGGATTCAAGCGCTCGGCGGAGAGCACGACGGCGACCGCTTTCCTGGCCTGGCAGGTCCTGGGCAACTTGGCGGGTTTCCTGAGCGTCCTGACCTACACCGCGCTCCTTCGCTGGCTCCCGGTCCACGTCGCGGTGGGCCTCACGATGGGGCTGGGCTTCGCCAGCGTCCAGGTGTTCACCGCCTGGCTGATCTTTCACGAGCCCATCGGGTGGTCGAAATGGCTGGGGACCGCGCTGGTGGTGCTGGGGATCACCCTGATCGCCGGGGGGCGTTGAACCATGCAGACCATGGTGGAGGCCCTGGTCCACCAGCTGGATCCTCTTCTGCGGCGCGCGCATGGCGTTCGGGAGTTCACCGATGACCCGCGGTGTCTGCTCCGGGTGGCCATCGGCGCATGTCCGCGTGACCTCGTGCTTTGCGATGGCACCCAGCTTCGCCGAGGAGAGCCTATCCTTGAGCTCCATCTGTGGAACGAGAGGATCCCCCGCATGCCCCCGGAGGGTCCGGATCTGGCTTGGGGTCTGCAGTTCTACCGGCAGGCCATCGCTTCCCTCCGGCTGATCGCGCAGTGGATGGAGAGCCATCCGGAGGCCCGGAAGGCCCGGGCGCTCCGAGGGGAGACCTCGCTGATCGATCCCATGCGAGGGCTGATCCGCGACCTGGGCTTTGAGGTGTTTCGGGTGGAACGGGGGGCGAGCGGCTGGCGATGGCTCCGCTATCGGATGGATGATCTTTACGTGTGGATGCTGATGCAGGCTTACAACCCCGCCAGCCTGCGCGGCAAGCGCCTGCATCAGCTGGAGCGGGTGGAGTTCTGGATCTCCCGCGAGCGCTTCCTGGAGCGCTACGGGAACGCGCGTTCTTTGAGAGGAGAAGCCCGGATCTCTCCTCCTCCGCCTGAGGGGACGCAGGCTGCGTCCTGAGCGTTGAGCCGGAAGCGGGGGCGGGGCCCTTGCCGCTATGGCACCGCAGACCCCTGGATGCGCACCGGCAGGAGGATGTGGTCGCTTCCGTCCTCCGCTCGCAGGCGCTGCATGGTCTCGGGGTCATACATCACGACGATGAGGCGGCCCTCCCCGCGCAGGGGCTCCCGGAAGGTCACCGGATGCGGATCCTCGATGAACTCCCCGAAGACCCATGAGGTGGTGGGGGAGCGTCCGTCCGCCGGCGGCCGGTCGTCCTGACCGATCAGGCGTCCCTCCGCGTTCAGGGCCTGCACCGAGACCACGTAGGGACGCTCGATGGGCGTTTCGTTCAGCGCCCGCCAGACCAGCTTCACGTTGAGGCTTTCCCCCTCCCGCAAAGTGGTCCGATCCAGAGTGACCCCCACCAGCTCCGCGACGCCGGGGAACCGACGGCCCACCGGGATGTCGAAGGGCGGGGCCTCGAACCGACGCGGGCGCCCCGCGATCTCCACCGTTCCCAGCGAGAAGGAAGCCCCCTCTCCCCAGCGCAAGCGCACTTCGGCTTTCCCCGCCGTCGCCTCGGGGGGGACCCAGAGAGTCCGGCGGTCCAGCACAGGCAGGCCCGGGATCCACCGGGAGACCGGATAGCGGCCGTAGCCCGGATCTCCTTGCTGTCGCCCGAGGATCTCCTCACCTCGCAGGAGCTCCAGGGTCAGCGGTCGATCCGGCAGGCCGGAGTGCGTGGCCCGGAGCAGAAGCGATGCATGGAGGGGCTCCCCCGGTGCCACGGTGGAGGTGGAAAGCTGGAAGCCCAGCAGCTCCAGGCCGTCCCCCAGGGGAACAGGGGCGGGGAGCTGAGGGATCCCCGACATGGTGCCGTAGGGGTCCACCTGCATCCGGGGCGGATCCACCCGGACGGCGCCCAGGGTGAGGCTCCGCCCTCCCGGATTGCGGGCCTCGTCCAGGATGTCCAGCCCTTTGAGATCCGGCTCTCGATAGAGGGTGACGGTGAGGGTGTAGGGCCCGGGCGGCGCGCCCAGCGGGATCGGGACCACGAAATACGTGGTGGTCTCCTCGCCGGGGGTCCAGCGCGCGGTGTAGCGGTGGAGGTCGTTCATCAGCATCCAGTCCATCCCGCTGACGCGCTGCCGGCCGGCGTCCAGGAGGCTGACCGCCGCCTTCAGGTTCTCGGAGATCGGAGCCGGCATGCGCCAGCGGAGGGCGACGGCGATCCCCTCGCCGGCATGTCCCTCTGTTTCGTAGAAGACGCCGGACAGAAGCAAGCGATCCCCGAAGTTCACCGCCGCCGGCTGCAGCGGCGGCATCGCCACCGGGCGCTCCAGCTCATACACCCAGAGGGTGTATCCCGGGAACTCCCGGTGATCGACCAGCCGTCCGGCGTGTTCCAGAAGGAAGGGGATGAAGCGCTTGTCGTCGGTCACCGAGCGGAACCAATGCAGGAGGAAGACGCGCCGTTTGCCGGCGGTGATCGCCTGGAGCTCCGCCAGCCCCTCCGCCTCCCGCCCCCGCATCTTGATCCCCTGGATGGGGGAAGGCCCTGCGTAATATTGTTGCAGCGTGTATTCCTCCGAGTCCACCACGATGGCGTCGTCCGGGGTTGTCACCCCGGTGAGATAAGCGGCCACCCCCCGCACGTCCTCCCGGAAGAAGGCGGGGTCATAGTAGACGATCCACAGCCCCTGGAGGAAGGTGGCGCCGATGGCCACGGCGAGGGCCAGCGCGAGGAGACGAGCGGGCCCGCGTCGGAGGCCCTGCGCCCGCCAGAGATCCACCATCAGGAAGGCGTCGGTGAGCAGCAGCGCCGGCGTGAGCATCAGGATGTAGCGAGGGTGGACGATGGGCTTCCAGCGGGTGATGCCGAAGACCAGCAGGAGCGGCACCGCGAAGGCGGCCAGCCACAGCGCCGGGGCGGCGGGGACGCGGCGGAGGTCCCGTCGCCGGCTCCAGAGGGCCAGCGCCAGGGCTCCGGCGAAGGCGAGCCCATAAGCGGCGGAGGCCCCGACGAAGCCGGGGCGGGGGGGCGGCTCGCCGGTCTTCCCGAGCACCTCCCGGATGCCGATGTTGAAGAAGTGCCAGGTGAGGGAGAGGAACTCGGGCAGCGTGGGGAACGTGGCCCGCTCATCGCTGTGCTGGCCGGTCTGGCGGTAGGCGGGCGGGAGCCATGGGGCGTAAGCCAGCACCACCAGCGCCTGGGTCAGCGCCCAGCGTCGGAAATTCCATCGACGATCTTCGATAGGTTGGCGCAGGAGCAGGAGAAGGGCGGTCAGGTTCAGGAAGGCCACCGCGACCACCGAGAAATAGTGGGTATACATCATGGCGGCCTCCGCCACCCCGATGGCGGCGAGGGTCGAAGCCGGCCAGCGCCGGGTTTTCATCAGGCGGGCCAGCAGGAGGAGGGCGATGAGATATTCCAGGGCGAAGAGGGTATACATCCGGGTTTCCTGGGAGTAATACACATAAGCGGGGGCCAGGACGGCCAGGCCGGCGGCGAGCAACCCCACGGCGCGCCCGGCCCCCTCCCGGCCCGCCCGGTAGAGCAGGGGAAGGATCAGGATGCCGAAGATCGTGGAAAGAAAGCGCGTGGTGAACTCGGTATAGCCCGTGAAGGATCCCCAGAGGGAGAGCAGAAGGTAATAAAGCGGGGGATGGATGTCCACCGCCGTCATGCGGATGGCGGTGAGGAAGCCGTGGCGGGCCAGATAGGTGCTATAGCCCTCGTCCCACCACCAGCTCTGGACGGCGATGCGGTGCAGCCGCAAGGCGAAGGCCATCCAGATCAGCCCCAGCAGAAGGATCCAGATCCATATCCGGCGGCTTAAGGACATCCCGACGCTCCTCTTAGGGCCCATCGGAGTCCGAAGCCCGAGCAGGTCCCTGCCGGCCCGGGCTCCGGCCAGGGATCCCATGGTAAGCGGGATCGCCCCCTCCGGCGAACCGACCAGGGGGGACGAAAGTCCTATATCCGGAGTGGCGATCCTCCTTTATACTCAACTCAAAATAATTGGCGTTCGGGGTGGGCCATGAAGGGATCCGGATGGCTCTTATCTTCAATGCCCGATATGCAGACCGCAAAGAGAGGGGATCTCCCGATGTCTCCTACTTTGTTGGTAATCGATGACGATCAGGAATTCATCGATCTGCTCCGCAAGCGCCTGGAAGGGGCCGGATATCGGATTCTGGCGGCCCTGGATGGAGAGACAGGGCTGCGGATGCTGGAGTCGGAGCGACCGGATCTGGTGATCCTGGACATCATGATGCCGGGGATGGACGGCTATGAGGTCTGCCGGCGGATCCGCCAGGTCTCCGAGGTCCCGATCCTCATGCTGACGGCCAAGGGGATGACCCCGGATGTGGTCCGGGGCCTGGAGGTGGGAGCGGACGATTATGTGACCAAGCCCTATGAGACGGATGTGCTGCTGGCCCGCATCCGGGCCCTCCTGAGAAGAGCCCAGCGCCAGCCGCCGCCGGAGCAGGGGGTTTACCGGTGCGGGGAGATCGTGCTGGACCTGGATCAACATACCGTGACGGTGGCCGGGCGCCCCGTATCGCTCACCCCCCTGGAGTTCCGGTTGTTGAGCGTGATGATGCGCAACCCCGGGCGTCTGCTCCCCCACCGCTATCTCCTCACCCAGGTTTGGGGCCCTGAATACGCGGAGGATGTGGACAACCTCAAACTATATATTCACTATCTCCGTCAGAAAATCGAGCCCGATCCTCGTCACCCTCGTTATATCCTCACAGAGTGGGGGATCGGTTACCGGTTTCAATGTGAAGGATGAGCGCTTCATGATCTAAAATCCCGCTCCTCCCTCGAGGGCCGGGGAGAGACCTCCGGCGGCCTCCCGGGTCTTCTATTCCTCTCCAAAGTTCGGCAGCATATCCCGCAGCGTCGATCCGTCCGGCTTACCCCCTCGCCGATGCCGCCTTCCAAATGAATTCAAACGAAAATCTTCACCTTTTCCAACTTCTGTTGGGTAAAGTGTAAGAGGAAGAGACGGGGCGGTCCTGGGGGTGGGACACGGTCCGGTTCTCCCTGGGTCCCCAAGATAGAAGGGAGGGATATGCGATGGTGAATGGGACGCGAAAGGAGCCGGCGAGAGGGGGTTTCAACGGCGATGCGGCGCTGCGGGTTCTGGTGGTGGACCCCAGTCCGGAGATGCGGCAACTGCTTCAGCAGGCGTTGAGCGCGGAACCGATGCGGGTGTATGTGGCTTCCGGGCCCACGGAGGCCCTGGCCATGCTCCCGGTGGTGACCCCCCATCTCATCCTCACCGAGCTCGTCTTTCCGGATCATGACGGCTTCCGTTTCTGTCAGCAGCTGCGGGCGGCCACCTCCAGCCCCATCCTCGTGATCTCCGCAGTCCGCTCGAATCAGGACGTTGTGCGGGCCTTCGATATGGGGGCGGACGATTTCATCCCCAAGCCCTTCGCCCTGATCGAGCTGCAGGCGCGCATGCAGGCCCATCTGCGCCGGCAGGCCTGGCAGGGGCATCAGCGGGCGCTGACCTACTATGCGGACGATCACCTGGTCATCGACCTCAACCTGCAGGAGGTGCGGGTTCAGGGACAACGGGTTCGCCTCTCCCGGATCGAATACCGGCTGCTGGCTTGTCTGCTCCAGCACGCCGGCCGCGTCGTTCGTCATGAGACCTTGCTGCAGGCGGGTTGGGCGGATCAGGGCTGGGATCCTCATTACCTCAAGCTTTACATCCGACATCTGCGGAACAAGATCGAACCGGACCCCTCCCGCCCCCGATACATTGTGACGGTGTGGGGCGTGGGCTACCGCTTCTGCCCGCATCCCTCAAAGGCTTCCTCACAACCCCAGGACTTCCAGGAGGTTGAGCCATGAAATGTCTGGTCACGGGCGGGGCGGGCTTCATCGGCTCCCATGTGGTGGACGCGCTGATCGCCGATGGGCATGAAGTCGTGGTGGTGGACAACCTGAGCACGGGCCGACGGGAGAACCTGAACCCGCGGGCGCGCTTCTACGAAGTCGACATCCGCAGCCCCGCTCTCGCCGAGGTGTTCGAGCGGGAGCGCCCCGAGGTGGTCAACCACCATGCGGCTCAGATGAGCGTGCGGATCTCCATGGCGGATCCCATGTATGACGCGGACGTGAACGTGCTGGGCTCGCTCAACCTGATCCGCCTCTCCCTGCAGTATGGGGTGAAGAAGTTCATCTACATCTCCAGCGGGGGCGCGGTCTACGGGGAGCCGGTTTACCTGCCGTGCGATGAGGCTCACCCCATCCGCCCGCTCTGCCCGTATGGGGTCACCAAATTCATCGTGGAGCAATACCTGGCGCTGTTCCATCACCATTATGGGCTGCGCTATACCGTCCTGCGCTACCCGAACGTGTATGGCCCCCGACAGGATCCGGAGGGGGAGGCCGGGGTGGTGGCCATCTTCATCGGGAGGATGTTGCGGGACGAGCCGGTGGTGATCAACGGCACGGGCGAGCAGATGCGGGATTTCGTGTATGTGGAGGACGTGGTGGAAGCGAACCGGATGGCCCTGGAGAACGGGGATGCGGAGGTTTTCAACCTGGGGAGCGGGCGGGGAACCACGGTGAACGAGATCTTCCAGATGCTGGCGGCCATCACCGGCTACCGTCGGGAGCCGATCTATGGCCCGCCGAAACCCGGGGAGACCTTCCGTATCTATCTGAGCGCCAAGCGGGCGGAGCAGGCCTGGGGCTGGCGGCCGCGGGTGGACCTGGAGGAGGGACTGGAGCGGACCGTGGCCTTCTTCCGGGCTCGGCGGTGAGGGGAGCCTCCCATGGAGCGTTTGCAACCCTATCTGGATGCCCTCCGCCGCTGGTGGTGGTTCCCGGTGCTGTGCGCCCTCCTGGCCGGGCTGGGCGGTTACGTCTACACCCGGCAGCAACGACCGGTCTACGCCGCGCGGGTCACCCTGATGGTGGGCTCCAGCCTGATGAACCCCAGCCCGGACCCTCAGGAGATCGGCCTTAGCCGGACCCTGGCCCAGATCTACGGGGAGATGGCCCGGCGCCGGCCGGTTCTGGAGCAGACCATCCGGCGGCTCAACCTGACCCTCTCGCCGGATGCCCTGGCCCGGGCGGTGGAGACCCGTGTGGTGTTCAACGCCTCGCTCCTGGAGATCTACGTCTACGACTTCGACCCCGAACGGGCGGCAGCGCTGGCCAACGCCCTGGCGCAAACCTTGATGGAGCAGGCGCCGGGGGCGCGGACGGCGGCGGATGAGCAGTTCCTGCAGGCGCAGCTGAACGACATTCAGAAGAAGATCGAAGACACTGATCGGAAGATCCAGGAGCTGCGCCAGCAGATGGCCCGGATGACTTCGGCGGCGGAGCTCCGGGAGGCCCAGGATCAGCTCCAGGCCCTGGAGCAGCTGAAACGGGACTACCAGCAGACCTACGCCCAGCTGATCGGGGTGATGAACCAGGGACGGGTGAACACGCTCCGGGTGCTGGAGCCCGCGCTCCCGCCCTCCCGACCGGTCTCCCCCAGCCTGCTGCGGAACCTGGCGCTTTCCGGTGGGGTGGGGTTGATCCTCAGCCTCAGCGTGCTGATGGCCCTGGAGCTGTTTATGGGCCGGGCGGTGCAATGGGATGGGGGGCTGACGATGTTCAACCTCCCCATCCTGGGCGCTATCCCTCACTGGCGGAACCGGAGGGACCCCCTCATCGTCCGCAGCGCCCCGGATTCCCCGGACGCTGAGAGCATCCGCTCCCTGCGCCTCCGGGTCCTCCAGCTCCTGGGGCGGGAGGGGCCCCGGACGGTGCTGGTCACCAGCCCGACGCCGGAGGACGGCAAGTCTTTCGTGGCCAGCAACCTGGCGGCGGCCCTGGCCGAGGCCGGTGTGCGCACGGTCCTGGTGGAGGCCGATCTCCGCGGGGGAACGGTGGCTCATCTCTCCCCTCAGGAGATCTCCCACGGGCTGGTGGATTATCTGGAGGCCGAAGGGGAGGGGCTTCGCCTGGAGGATCTCCTGATCCCCATCGATGGCGGCCTCACGATCCTCCCGATGGGACGGATCCCGCGGGATCCCGGGTGGTTGCTGAGCTCGCCCCGCTGGCGGGCGATGCTGAGGCAGCTGCAAGAACGTTATGAGATGGTGGTCCTGGATGGGCCGCCGACGCTGTTCACAGCCGAGCTGGAGCTCCTGGCCCGGGCGGCGGATGGAACCCTCTTGGTGGTTCGGGATGGGGAAACCCCGCGCCGGATGGTTGGGCAGGCCCGTTACGTCCTCCGGGGCCAGCGGATCCTGGGTCTGGTCGTCAACGATGTCCCCCGGCGGAAGCTCGGCCAGCGGTATGGTTACGCATATGGTTACGGGTATGGCTATGGCCGCTATCGGGAGCGCGCAGAAGCCCGAGGGCTCGCCCATGGGATCCGGGGCTGGTGGGCGCGGCGGCAGGCTCGCCCGGCCAAGACGGCAGCCTGGGAAAAGCCGGCCCCATCGCCGCCATCGCCCGAGCCGCTGGCCGCTTCTCTCGAGACGCCTTCCAGGCCGCTCTTTCCGCCTCCTGTCTCGATGCCCGGCCCGGCCTCGGAGCCGCTGGCTCCATCTGCTGCGGAGGAGGTCCCCCCGATGGAACGCGAGGAAGCGCGCGGGCCCTTCCTGGGCCTCCAGCCGGAGGAGCTGGAAGGAGTTTTCCTGGAGGAGGAGACCGCCCCGGCAGCGGAGGTAGAGCCCGTGAAGGCGAAGGCCGCCGCCATGCCTTTCGTCGATGTGGATCCGGAGCTGTTGCAGGAGCTCCTCGACGGACCGGCGGAGGAAACATCCGTGGCGCTTGCGACGTCGCAGGAGCCGGAAGAGGAGGGAAAAGAGGGTGAGGCCGGATGACCGGGATGGCACGGGTGGTGCTCCGCAACACGCTGTTCTCCCTGCTCGGGCGCCTGACGGTGAAGGCCCTCGCCTTCGCCTTCTCGGTGTGGGTGGTGCGGCGCCTGGGGCAGGAGGCTTTCGGTCAATATGCCACGGCCCTGGCTTATGTGACAGCCTTCGCGGTCTTCTCCGATTGGGGGCTGGCCCCTTATCTGGTGCGGGAGATCGCCCGGGATCGAGGCCGCGTGGGGGTGCTGGTGGGGAACGCGGTGGCCCTCCGCTTCCTGCTCTCCATCGGGACCATCGGGTTGATCCTGGGTGTGGCCCGCTGGAACGGGCAGCCTCCGGTGTTGCTCGGGGGGATCGCCCTCGCCGCCCTCTCGCTGGTGCTGTATGCCTTCCAGGGGCCTCTGGAGGCGGCGCTGCAGGGGATCCGCCGGCTGGATATCGTCTCGGCTGCGGGGGTGTTGCAGCAGCTGATCTTCGTTGGGCTGGGGACGCTGGCTTTGTGGAAGGGATGGGGGTTTTACGGCCTGATCGGGGCCTCCCTGATCGGGACCATAGGAGCGCTGTTGCTCTCTTTGGGAATGAGCCGTTCCCTGGGCCTTCTCGCCCTGGAGCGTCCGGAGTGGCGATTGTGGCCCGCTCTGTTGCGGGCGGGGTTGCCTTTCGGCCTCATCGGCCTGGCGGTCAATCTCTCTTACAAAGTGGACACGATCCTGCTCAGCCTGTGGTGGCCGGCGGGGGTGGTCGGCTGGTATAACGCGGCGTATAACCTGATCTTCTCCATCGCCATCCTCTCCAACGCGGCGAACCTGGCCCTCTATCCCTCCATGGCCGCTCTTCGGGATCCTGAGGCCCTGGCCGCGGTGGTCCGACGTTCCCTGGGTTACCTGTGGATGATCTCCATCCCCTTCGCAGTAGGGGGGTGGGTGCTGGGGGATCGGCTGATCCCGGGTCTCTACGGGCCCTCTTTTGTCCCCTCGGTCCCAGCCTTCCGCGTTCTGATCGGCGTCGTTCCCCTGATGTTCCTTTCGGAGTATCTGGGCTACGTGATCCTGGTGCGGGATCGGGAGTGGATGGTGGCTCGCTCCCTGATCGTAAGCACGTCTTTTAACATCCTGACGAACTTCCTGCTCATCCCGCGCTACGGGTTGATGGCCGCCGCGTGGGTCACGTTGCTCACGGAGGCCCTCCTGGTGGGCCAGTATGGATTCCTCCTCCGGCTGTGGCGAGGGGTGATGGCGGATTGGAGGCTCTTCGTCAAGCCGGCCCTGGCCGCGGCGGGGATGGGCCTGGCCCTGGAGATCGCACGGGGGCTCCCCCTGGGGGCGATGCTGCCCCTCGGCGCTTTGGTGTATGGCCTGGCCCTGTGGGCCCTGGGCGCCCTCGGCCCTGCGGAATGGCATCTGCTGCGTCAGATAGTCCGTCGAACTCCTGTGGCCGGCGAGGTGGGGTAAGCCATGTTCATCGTCCTGGCCGCGCCGCACTATCCTCCGCGCAACATCGGCGGGGTGGAGTTCTTCGTCCAGGCCCTCGCCCGCGGGCTCCACCGACAGGGGCACCGGGTGGAGGTGGTCAGCGTGGAGCGCATCGAGCACGGCCCTTTCCCCCGGGTCACCGCCCAGGTGGATCGGGAGGAGGGGTTCCCGGTGTATCGCCTGACGGTGCGCTGGCGGAGGGGCCCGGCGGGCCTGCGGGATCGTTACGACAACCCGGCGATGGAGCTGTGGTTCCGGGCGTATTTCCATAGCCGCAGCCCGGATCTCTTCCACCTGAACAGCGGCTATCTGCTGACGGTTGCGCCGTTGCGGGCGGCGGCCCAGGCAGGGATTCCCACCGTGGTCTCATTGCACGATTTCTGGTTCCTTTGCGCCCATCACACCCTGTTGCGGCCCAGCGGGCAGGTCTGCCCCGGGCCGGAGGACCCGGCCGGTTGCGCCTACTGCTGGCTCAGTCAGGGCCGGCGCTACCGGTGGATGGAAAAGGCCCTGGCCGCGCTGGGCGTGGAGCGCCCCCATCGAAAGGCCGGGCGCCTTCTGCGCCCATGGCCGTTCTTCCGTCCATGGGCCCAGGAGATGGCGGCGCGCCTGCGCGCCACGATGTCTGCGCTGAATCAGGCGACCGCCATCCACAGCCCCTCCCGGTTTCTGGTTCAGACCTATCAGGCCTTTGGGATGCGCGCGGAGAGGGTCTCCGTCCTCCCGAATTTCGTCCCCCCTGATCTGAGCTCGGATATCCCGCGCCGGGAGCGGGGAAGCCCGCATGAAGTGCACGTGGTGTATATCGGTCAGATCGCCCCTCACAAGGGGATCCACGTTCTGATCGAAGGGTTTCGGCGGGCGAAAGCCCGGCTGAGCGCATCGGGCGCTCCCATGTTGCGGCTGGCGATCTATGGGAACCCTCAGGCGTTCCCTGCGTATTCGAGGCTCCTGGAGCAGCGGATCGCCGGGGACCCGGCCATCCGGCTGGCAGGGGTCCTCCCTCGGGAGCGGCTCCGGGAGGCCCTTGCGGAGGCGGACTGGCTGGTCCTGCCCTCCATCTGGCCGGAGATCACTGGCATCGTCGCCCTGGAAGCTCTGGCCGCTGGGGTCCCTGTGCTGGCCAGCGCGGTGGGGGGCATCCCCGAAGTGGTCCATCACGGGGTCAACGGATGGCTGGTCCCTCCCGGCGATCCGGAGGCGATCGCGCAGGCGCTGATCCGATCCGTCCGGGAACCGGGGTGGCTGGCGCAGCTGCGCGCGCGCGCAGGCCCGGTTTTCTCCTTCGAGCAAGCGATGTCCGCCTGGATCTCGCTGTATGCGGAGATCGCGGGGAGGGCCCGGACGCCTGAGACGCTCCAGGAAGCCGTCCTCCATGAATCCGCTTGAGGGGGAATCTGTGGGAGGCATCCTCGTTGCCGTCCTGACCTATAACCGCCTGCATGACACCCTGGCCTGTCTGGAATCCGTGCGGCGGCTGGAGGGCCCGGTGGAGGCCATCGTGGCCCTGGACAACGGCTCGACGGATGGGACGCCGGAGGCCATCCGCCGGGCGTTCCCTGAGGTCGAGGTATGGGAGCTGGGCGGCAACCTGGGCTATGCGGCCGGGAACAACCTGGCCCTCCGCGTTGCGCAACAGCAGGGGATGGAAGGCGTGTTCCTGCTGAACAACGACACGCTGGTGGACCCCATGTGCCTGGTGGCGATGCGAGAGACCGCGCGCGTGGCGCCCCGGGTGGGAGCGGTGGGACCTCTGGTGTGGGCGTGGCCGCCCTCCCAGGGGATCTGGGCCCTGGGTGGGGAGATCCACTGGCGGCGGGCTTACACCACGCACCGGGAGGCCGGGCGCGCGGAACCTTCGCGGTGGGAGCCCCATCCGGTCGATTTCGTCCCCGGATGTGGGATCCTGTTGCTCCGGGAGGCCCTGGAGGCGGTAGGTGGCTTCGACGAGCGCTACTTTATGTATTGGGAGGAGACGGACTGGTGTCAACGGGCCCGGCGCGCAGGCTTCTCGATCTGGGTGGATCCCCGGGCGCAGATGTGGCACAAGGCCCCGATGGACCCCGAGGACCTCTCCCCGGGCGCGCTCTATTACATGACCCGCAATCGCATGCTCTTCTTTCGGGAGCACACCCGGGGCGTGCGGCGCTGGCTGGCCCTCGCCCACGCCTTCCACGGTGCGATCCGGCTGGCGCGGCGCTACGAGCGAAGGGATCAACCGGAGCGGGCGCAGGCGATCTGGGAGGGGTTGCATGATTTCCTCCATGGGCGGTGGGGGCCCCGGGAGGTCGAGGCTCCGGTGGGGCGGATGGGAAAGGAGGTTGCATGGCCCGCATCCTCTGGGTGATGGGCTGGTTCCCCCTGCCGCCGGATAAGGGGGTGCGGATCCGGCTGTCGCAGCTGCTCGACACGCTGGCGGCGCATCACCGATTGACCCTGGTGGTGCTGGCCGATCCCGAAGCGGAGGTGGAGCGCTATCGAGAGGATCTGGCGGCCCGCTGTGAGGCCCTCTTCGTCTTCCGCCGCCCCGAGTTCCGGCCGACCCGATGGCGGGCGATCCGCGGCTTCTTCTCTCCCACCCCCCGCTGGCTGGTGGATGTGGAGCAGCCCGAGGTCCACGCCCGGGTGCGCCAGCTCTGTCAGGAGCGGACCTTCGATCTGATCCTGGCCTCCCAGCTGCCTTCGGCCATGTATGTCCGCTCGCTGGAAGGCGTCCCCAAGATCCTCGATGAGGTGGAGAGCGGGCTCTTCCTGGACCAGGTGCGCATGGCCTCGGATCCGATTCAGCGGGCACGGCGGGCGATGATGTGGTGGAAGTATGCGCGCTTCATGCGAGGCCTGCTCGCCGCTTTCGATGCCTGCACCGTGGTTTCCGAGGAGGAGGCGCAGATCCTGCGGCGGATCGCCCCGGGGGCGCGGGTGGCCGTGATCCCCAACGGGATCGATCTGGGGCGCTACGCGGGGGTGAAGGAGACCCCGGAGCCGGATACGCTGATCTTCACCGGGGCGCCGACCTACTGGGCAAACCGGGATGCCCTGGAGTTCTTCGCGGAGGCGATATGGCCGGAGATCCGCCGGCGACGCCCGGGCGCGCGTTTCTTCATCACCGGCCGGACCCCGGAGGGGGTGGCCCTTCCCCGACCGCCCGGATGGATCTACACCGGCTACGTAGAGGACGTGCGGCCCTGGGTGGCGCGGGCCTGGGCGCTGGCCGTGCCGCTACGGTTCGGCGGGGGGACGCGCGTGAAGATCCTGGAGGCGATGGCCCTGGGGACGCCGGTGGTTTCCACCCGGAAAGGGGCCGAGGGCCTCGATCTCCCACATCCGGAAGCCCTCCTCGTCGCAGACACGCCGGACGGATTCGTCCGGGAGGTCCTGGCCTTGCTGGAGGATCCGGAGCGGCGGGCTCGACAGAGCCGCCTGGTTCGGGAGGCTGTCCGCGCCTATGACTGGCGGTCCCTCGGGGATCGTTACCTGCAACTGGTGGAGGACGTGATCGGTGAGCGGGCTGGCCTTGTTGCGCGTCATTGAGCATCCGTTGCGGCGTCTGCAGTCGATCCCCCCTGCTGGATGGGGGATGGGGCTGGGGCTATTGCTCGCCCCGCTGATGGGCGCTCTGGTCCTTACCGCGCGGGGCCGGTGGCTGGCCCTGGGGGGGCTGAGCCTTCTGGCCTTCCCGGCCTTGCTCTTCCTCAGCCGTTATTCGGTGGAGTTGATCGTTTTCGCCTCGCTGTTCATCCCCTTCACCCTCTCCACCGGATCCCAGAGCCCGCTGGTGGCCAGCCTGCTTCTCACGGGCCTGTTCGGGGGGATCTGGCTGCTCCGCCTGGCCTTCGAACGGGAGCGGGAGCGCTGGCCGAAGACCGCCGCCACCGCGCCGGTCCTTGGGTTCATGATCGTCTCGCTGATCTCGTTTTTCTGGGGCGAGATCTGGCGGGATCCCATGATCCCCTCGTGGTTTCTGTTCCGGGCCCGCCTGGGCGGGTTGGGGGTGATGTGGCTCTCCCCTCTGGCGTTCTGGCTGGCCGCCGCTCATCTGCGCCATCCCCGGCAGGTGGACCGGCTGGTCGGGATGTTCCTGATCGCCGGCGTCCTGGGGGCGATTCAGATCGTGGCCGGGCGGCCGCTTTTCCCGTTTCTCAACACCGGTGGCCTCTTCCCGCTCTGGCTGTTCAGTTTCGGGGCCGCTCTCCTTTTGTTCCGCCCGATGCCGTGGGGGCTCCGCATCGGCCTGGGCCTTCTCCTGGGGATCTGGGGATGGTATGTCCTGGTCCCGGGGATCTCCTGGATCAGCGGATGGCTCCCGCCCATCGCCGCCCTCCTGGTCGTGGCCTGGTTGCGCTCCCGCAAGCTCTTCGCGCTCCTTGTGGCGCTTCTGCTGATCCTGGGGTTGCTTTACTGGGAACCCCTCCGCTTCTGGGTGTTCGATTACAACTACGAGACCAGCGGGAGCACCCGGCTCCAGGCATGGGCGCGCAACTGGCAGGTCACCCGGGAGCACTTGCTGTTCGGGACGGGGCCAGCCGGCTATGCGGCGTATTACATGACCTACTTTCCGGATCAAGCGATGGCTACCCATAACAACTATCTTGATGTGCTCTCCCAGACCGGCCTGGTCGGCATGGCCTTCTTCCTGTGGTTCCTCATCGCCCTGGGTCGGGAGATCTATCGCATCTGGCGCTGGGCCGGTGTCTCCGACGCGCAGGCCCGGGCCCTGGCGGCGGGGCTGATCGGCGGGTTCACCGGCCTGCTGCTGGCCATGGGTTTGGGGGACTGGTTCCTTCCCTTCCCCTACACCCAGACGATCGCCGGGTATCGCTACACCGTGTGGGGCTGGATCTTCGCCGGGGCGGCCGTGGCCATGGGCCACTACTACCGGAGCCTCCGGCTGCAACGGTTGCACGCCACCCGCATGCGGAGCCTTCGATCATGAGGCCGACGGTCTCCGTGATCCTGGCCACCTATAACACGCGGGATCTCCTGGCCCGTTGCCTGGAGGCCCTCCCGGCGGCGCTGGAGGGGGTGGACTACGAGGTATGGGTGGTGGACAACGGCTCCCAGGATGGCACGGCGGAGTGGCTGCGGGCCGCGCACCCGGAGGTCCGGCTGATCCGCAACCCGGACAACCGGGGGTTCGCGGCCGCGAACAACCAGGCCATGGCGCAGGCCCGGGGACGTTATTTCCTGCTGCTGAACACGGACACCATCCCCCTCCCGGGTTCCCTCACGGCCCTGGTGGATTACCTGGAAAGGCATCCCGAGGTCGGAATGGCGGGGGGGAGCCTCCTGAACCCGGACGGCAGCCCTCAGGGGTGCGCCGCGGATTTCCCCACCCTGTGGACCGAGCTGCTCCTGCTGACGGGCCCTCTGGGGCGCCGGCTCCTCGGTCCTTCGTTCCCCTTCCATCCTCCGGTGGAATCCCCGATGCCGGTGGATTGGGTTTCCGGGGCGTGTCTCCTGGTCCGCCGGGAGGTCGTGGAGGCCATCGGGGGTCTCGATGAGGGCTATTTCATGTATTCCGAGGAGGTGGACTGGTGCTGGCGGGCCCGACGGGCGGGATGGGCGGTCGTGGTCATCCCTCAGGCCCGGGTGATCCATCTGGGGAGCGCCACGGCGCGGCGGATGGACGGCTGGCGTCGGCGCTGGCTGTATGCCAGCAAGGCCCGCTTCCTCCGCCGGGCATATGGGCCGATCCCGGCGGCCTGCTATGAGACCGCAGTGTGGCTCACCACGCTCCTCAAATGGCTGGGGATGAAGTTGATGGGGCGTCCGGGGCCGGCTGAGGCCTATGGAGCGGTGATCTTCCCCGAAGGAGGGCTGCGCTGGGCCCGGGCCTTCCTCACCCCCACCGGCGGGTTTCTCGCCCTCCTCCTCTTCCTCAGCGCGATCTACACGTTCCCCCGGTGGGCGGACTGGAACCAGAACTCCCGTCTGGATCTGGTGCTGGCCCTGGTGGAGCAGGGGACGTTCCGCATCGATGCGTTCGTGGAGAACACGGGGGATTACGCCCTCGTGGACGGGCACTATTACAGCGACAAGGCGCCGGGCCTGGCCTTCGCGGCCGTCCCGCTTTACGCGCTCCTGCACCGCGCGCTGGTCCATCCCCTGGCCGAACCCCTCGCCCGGTATCTGGAGGGATCCCCGGCTTTCCGGGCCACGCTGAACCCGGCCGGCACCGGGGTTTCCCCCTGGAAGGTCCGTTTCGCCATCGCCCTGGTGATCCTGAGCGCCCTGGTGGTGGCGCTGCCCTCGGCGACGATCGCCCTCTGGCTTCATGGGCTGCTGCGCCAGCGATGGGGGACGCATCCGGCCACATGGATCGTCCCCCTGGCTTACGGTCTGGGCACGCCGGCCTTCGCATACGCCAACCTCTTCGTGGCCCACCAGTTCGTGGCCGCGCTGCTGATGGCCGCCTTCGCCGTGGCCTGGGGGATCCGGAGGGGCCTGCTCGGGGATGGCGGGCGGATCCTCCTGGGCTTCCTGCTGGCCTACGCCGGGATCTCGGAGTATCCGGTCATCCTCATCGCCGCAGGGATCGCGGCGTATAGCATCGGGCAATGGGGAGGGTCACCTCGCTGTCTTGCACGTCAAGTGCTGATGCTGGCTTTAGGGGGGCTCCCGCCGGCCCTCCTCGCCGCCTGGCATAACGCCGTGGTGTTCGGATCCCCCTTCCAGCTCGGCTACGCTTACTCTGCTCTCTGGCAGGATGTCCACCGACAGGGGTTTTTCAGCCTGCGCGGGCCTTCCCTGGAGGCGCTGTGGGGGATTACCTTCAGCCCGTATCGGGGGCTGTTCTTCCGCTCCCCCTTCCTGCTCCTGGGCCTCCCCGGGATATGGCGGATGATCCGGGATCCGGGATGGCGGGCGGAGGGATGGCTGGCGGCGTGGGCGGTCCTCAGTTTCATCGCCTTTAACGCTTCCTCGGTGATGTGGGACGGGGGCTATGCGGTGGGGCCTCGGTATCTGCTCCCAATGGTGCCGTTCCTGGCCCTGGGGGTGGGCTGGATCGCGCCGTCCTGGATGCGGAGCCGCGTCGGTGGCGGGCTGTTCCTGCTCTCTGTGCTCTGGAGCATCGGGATGGTGATGCTGGAGAGCCTGGCCGGCCAGCAGTTCCCCCAGTATCAGCGGTTCCCGCTGGTGGACTACGTCTGGCCCCGCTGGCGGGAGGGGGACCTGGCGCGGAACTGGGGGGTGTTGCTCGGCCTGCGGGGCCTCTCCAGCCTGATCCCGCTGGTTCTCGTCTGGGGGTTCGGCCTCTGGCGGCTGATCCGCCCCGCCGGGCCCGCGCTTCAGACGATGGCGCCAGGGATCCCGGGAGGCTCCCAATGAGCTCCACGGCGACCGCGGTGGGGAGAGCGCTTCAGCGGTGGGGGGCGGCAGCCCTCCGGGGAATCGGACGGCCGGAGGGATGGCTGATCCTCCTGGCTGTGACCAGCCGGTGGCCGCTGCGGGGCCGCTGGCTGTATCACTGGGATTCGGTCAACTTCGCCCTCGCTCTGGACCGCTTCGATGTGGCCCGGGGACAACCGCATGTCCCCGGCTATCCCCTGTATGTGGGCTTGGGGTGGATCAGCCGCCGGATCTTCGGAGATCCCCAGACGGCTCTGGTCGCCCTCAGCGTCGCGGGCACCGCCATGGCCGCGGTCCTGCTCTATCGGCTGGGGGAGGAGTGGATCGGGCGTGGGGCCGGGAAATGGGCCGCCCTCTTCTGGCTGAGCAGCCCGCTGGTCTGGTTCTATGGGGAGATCGCGCTCCCCCACGCCCTGGACGCCGGATTCGTGCTGCTGGTGGTGTGGCTGGCGGGGCGGTGCGCCCGAGGGGAGCGGTGGCATCTCCCCCTCGCCGTGGCCCTGGCTGCCTCCTCGGGGCTTCGACCGCAGAACCTGCTTTTCCTCGGGCCGATCTTCCTCTGGGGGCTCCAGAGCCAGCGATGGCGGGCGCGGGCGGAGGCGCTGATCAGCCTGGGCGGGTTGACCTTGCTGTGGCTGATCCCTCTGCTGGCGCTCAGCGGAGGGCCCGGGCGTTACCTGGAGATCTCGCGGGCATACAATGCCCACTTCCTTTCCTCTACACTGGTCTTCGGGCCCGCAGGCCTTTCCGCGCTCCAGCGGAACCTGGGCAAGCTGGCCGCTTACACCGCCTATGGGGTTGCCGGAGCCGGTTTGCCCCTGATCGGGGGGCTTCCTGCCCTTCTCACACTGTTCCGGCGGCTCCCCCAACGATGGCTGGCTGCGGTGGGATGGGGGCTCTGGGTGGCGCCTGCCCTGATGTTCTACACGTTCATCCACATGGGGCAACAGGGATTGGTGCTGGTGTTCCTCCCCGCATTGCTTCTCCTGGCCGCGGCCCTCGCTGCGCGGGATGGGCGGAGGGGGTGGGGGCTCGGCCTCGCCGGCCTGGCCCTCAATGTCGTCCTGTTCCTGGCCGCCCCCGAGCGCCCCCTGGGCCCGGAGGGGATCCGATTGCTCAATCTCTCGACGCTGCGCCGCCACGATGCGACCATGGCGGGCCGGTTCGCCCTCCTGCGCGCGGAATTCCCACCGGACCGAACTCTGATCGTGGCCTCTCAGTGGCGGTTCTTCGACTTCTATGCGCCGGAATATCCGGTGCTCCCCTTCGGGCTGGAGGATCCGGCCGAGCGCCCCCGGGAGGAGCGCGTCTGGGTGCGGTTGGAATCCGAGGGGACAGGGTTCATCGTCCTCTTCGAGCCGGAGCTGACGCGCTGGGTCCTTCCGGGATCCCGGCCCTGGCGGTGGTGGGCATATGACGGCGTGGAGCTGCCGGGCTGGGCGTGGACCCCGGGGGACCGCTGGGTCTACGGACCCGGGGGGTTCGGGCTGTTCCGGGGACCCTGAGGAGATCTCATCGGATGGAGATGCAAATGATCGATGGAATTCGATGGTTGGCCAGGAAGCATCGATGGGGGCTGGAGCTGGGGCTGTGGGCGGTCGGGATCGGTCTGGTCTCCAGCCTCCCTTACGTCGCCGGCTACCTCGCCGTCGGCCCGGAGCGGCGCTTTATGGGGTTCGCCTTTAACGTGAGCGATCACGTGCAGTATTTCGCGTGGTGGCGGGCCTTTCAGCAGGGTTTCCTGGCGCCCAACCTGCTGACCCCCGAGCCCACGCCGGCGACCTATTTCAATCTGCTCTGGTGGCTCCTGGCCCACGTCTCCCGGATCACCGGGCTGGGTTACGAGGCCATATATCAGATATTGCGCGCCCTCTCGATCTGGCTGGCCGTGGCCGTCCTGGGCCTTCTCTACCGCCGGGTGGCTCCCACGGTCTCGCAAGCCCGGGCGATGCTGGCCATGGCCGTGCTGGGGAGCGGTTTCGCCTGGTTGCACCCGGTGGTGAAGCGTCTGCAGGGATGGCTTCCGTTCCCCTCCCTGATGGCCCCTTATGTTCCCTCCATCGCGGAGCCCAACACGTTCTTTTCGGCCATCGCCTATCCCCATTTCCTGCTGGCGCTGGCCTCCATCGCTGCCATCCTCCTGCTGGCCTTCGAGGGGATGACGGGCGGCCGCTGGCGGGCCAGCCTGGGAGCCGGCCTGCTTGCCCTCTCCCTCAGCCTGCATCACACCTATGACCTGCTCACCGTCGGGGCGGTCCTCGGGGGGTGGCTCCTGTGGCGGATGATGACGCGCCGCTCGCTCCCATGGACGGAGGGCGCTCACGCGGCGCTGGTGCTGGGGATGGCGGCTCCGGGGGCGCTTTACATGGCCTGGCTGACCCGCCAGGATCCCACGTGGCGGGAGGTGCTGGCCCAGTTCGTCAACGCCGGGGTGTTCACGCCGCCCCCGCTGCAGCTCCTCCTGCTCCTGGGCCTTCCCTTCCTGCTGGCCCTTGTCGGTCTGGGGGATCCCCGGCGCTGGCGGGCCTGGACGCCTGTGGAGGCGTGGATGGGGGTGTGGTTCCTGGTCCATCTCCCCCTCGCTTATCTACCCCTGAGCTTTCAGATCCATCTCCTGAACGGATGGCAGGTTCCCATCGCCTACTGGGCCGTGCGCGGGGTGGAGCGCATCGTCCGGCGGCGGCCCGCGCTGACTTTCTCCCGGGGGATGCGATGGGCGTTGATCCTCTCTCTTCCGGCGAACCTCTATCTGCTGGGATGGCGCATCCTGGACTTGAGCCGGGGGCAGCCTCCTTACAGCCTGCATCGGGATGAAGTGGCCGCGCTGGATTGGGTGGCCGCGCATGGCTGTGCGGACGGAGTGGTCATGGCCCCCGAGCCGGTGGGGGCTTTCGTCCCCATGTGGACCGGCTGCCGGGCCTTTCTCGCCCACTGGACCGGGACGCTGCGGTTTTTCGAGCGCCGGGAGCAGGTTCGCGCTTTCTACAGCCCGGCGATGGGAGAGCCCGCGCGCCGGGCGCTGATCGAGCGCTATGGGATCACTCGGGTGATCGTAGGGGCGGATGGAGCTTCGCTGGAGGGGATCCCGTGGCTGATCCCCGTGTTCCAGCGCCCGCGTGCCGCAGTCTTTGTGGTTCAGATGGCCCGTGAAGGCGCAAGCCCGGGGGGAGCGCCATGAGCCGGCTCGCGCGTGTGCTCCTGGTGGTCATGGGCGGGATCGGGTTAAGCGCCCTGGCCTTCTATCGGTTAGCGCTCTATCCTCCGACCTGGTTCGACGAGGGCTCTCACCTGCATGTGCCCAAAGCGCTGGTCCGCTGGGGGGTATACGCCGATTACAGCAGCGAGGGCTTCCGGTTCTCGGGGCCGATCCTGGGGGTCGGGCCCACCGTGCTGTTGCCGATCGCCGGCGCCTTCCAGGTGTTCGGGGTGGATCTGTGGCCGGCGCGCTGGGTGATGACCGGTTACCTGTTGCTCACGGCCAGCCTGTTCTTCGCCATGGCGCGCCGCTGGGTTCCGGGATCCGGGGCGGCCTTCGCCACCTTGTGGTTCGTGTTCACGCGGAGCCTGGACACCGTGGCCTACGGGCGTCAGGTGCTGGGGGAGGTGCCGGCGATGGCCTTCCTGGCCCTGGGGCTGATCGGCTGGGCGCGGATGGCCCGGGACCGGCGGGGTGGGATCCTCCTGGCGGGGGTCGGATTCGGGCTGGCCCTGATCACCAAGAACCAGTGGGGCATCTTCCTCATCCCCGGCCTGCTGGCGATGGCGATCTTGGGGAAGGCGTTCTACCGGGAGCGGACCTGGGCGGGGAATCTGGCGATCGCGGGGCTGGCGCTGGGGTTCTGGGGGGTCTGGCAGGGGATCCTGTGGGGTCTCCTGAACCCGGATCCGGTGCGGAGCCTGACGGAGCTGCGGACCATCGCCGGCGGGAGCGTGATGGTGTTCCCCTCGCCGCGCATGGGAGCGACCGCCCGCAGCCTGCTCACCGTCTTCGACGGAGCCTTCCTCCCCCTCCTCCTGTATGTGGCGGCGCGGAGCGCCCGGCGGACGCCGGAGGGGTATCGCTGGGGGATGATCGGGATCCTGGCCGCCCTCAACATCGGATGGCTGGTGACGGCCTCGAACGGCTGGCTGCGCTACGCTTACCCGGGCCTGGCGCTCCTGAGCCTGGGGGCCGGCGGCATGCTGGAGGACCTCCGGAGGCAGGCAAAGAAGTCGTGGGGCCTTTCCGCGGCCCTGACCGCTTGGCTGGCGGTTCTGCTGCTCGGCTCCGCCGGGGTGGTGGCGGCGCGGGTGGCCCGGGGCGGTGACGGCTCGGCCTTCGAGATGGCGCGCTATCTACGCGCCCATATCCCGGAGGCGGCGCGGATCGAGACGTGGGAGCCGGAGATGATGGTCCTCACGGATCATCGCTACCATCAGCCCCCTCAGCCCCTGCTGGATGTCGCCTCCCGCTTTATCTGGTTCGGTGGCCCGCCGCCCTCGGCCGTCTATCGATGGGAGGCCAGCGATCCGGACTATGTGCTGGTGGGGGCGTTCGGGCGGTGGGTGCAGCTGTATCGGGAGGTGGAGGAAAGCTGTCCGCCGGTCGCCTCCTTCGGCCCTTATCGCCTGTATGCGCCCCGGGAGTGCACGATGCTTCGATCTGGAGAAGGGAGCGTGCAGCCATGAAGAGCTGGAAGCTTCGATCCGGGTGGATCGCTCTGCTTGCCGGGCTGTTCCTGGCTCTGGGGACCGGAAGGTTCGCTCCCGCCTTCGGACAGGGCGAGGCGGTCCGGTGGGAGAAGCCGGTGCGGCTTTCGGATCCGAACTGGATGGCCTGGTTCCCCGATGTGGTCGCGGATGACGCAGGAAATGTGGTGGTGATCTGGTCTGGAGGTATTCGAAAGGGGAAGTCCGCTTTTGATGTCTTGATGCTCGCTCGATTTTATAAAGAAAACTGGTCCAATCCTGTGGATGTTCAGGCTATGCCTTCTTTCGAGAACGTGGGGGTCGCAGTTCGCAATTCGATTGCTTTGGATCGCTATGGGAACGTGGTAGTAACTTTTCGGATGCCTCTGAGTCTCTATTTTTCAAAGGCTCCTATGCAAGCGGTGGACTCCGCTCAGTCCTGGACGCTGCCCCGTCGGCTTAGCGGATCCAACGTGGCTTACTACAACGAGTTGGGGGTGGATCAAGAAGGCCGGATCCATGTGGTCTGGTCGGAGATTGTAACCAGCCCTTCATGTGAGCAGTGTGCGGATATCTTTTATCGCTTCTCCGAGGACGATGGAGAAACCTGGTCTCCTCCGGTCAATCTTTCTCGAACCCCCGCGCATGATTCCCTGAAGCCTCATCTCTGGATCGGCAAGGGGGGCTGGCTGTATGTGACATGGCAGGAGAGCGAGGGCCTCTTCGTAGGCGGCGGGAAGCCCGCCGGCGTCCGCCTGGCCCGTTCGCCGGATCGAGGCCGCACCTGGACGGAACCGGTGTGGATCACGGCCACTGTGGGCACCCCTCAGCAGGCGGTGATCGGAGAGGATGGACAGGGGACGCTCCTCCTGGTCTGGCGGGTGGCAGAGGGACCCGGCGTCTATTTTCAACGCTCCCGCGATCATGGGGAAACCTGGACCTCGCCGACCCTGCTTCCCGGCTTCCAGGCCCGGCCCTGGACCCAGATCCCGTATGATGACTACGACATCGCTGCGGACAGCCTGGGCCGGTTGCATTTCGCGGGCGTGGGGGCGGTGGGGGCGGAGGGCCAGCTGGGGGTCTGGCATCTGATGTGGGATGGGACCACCTGGCAGGGCCCCTTCCTGGTTTCCACAGGACGGAATTTCCCGGAATGGACCCGGCTGGCGGTTTCGGGGGGAAGCCGATTACACTTGGTGTGGTTTGAGCGGGATCCGGAGCATCTTTACAAGTCCGAAGAGGGTCGATATACAGTATGGTATAGCACTGTGCTGACGGGCGCCCCACCGGTTCGGCGCACGCCGGTGCCCACTCCTACCCCGACGCCCTCGCTCCCGATGCCCTCCGGAGGGCAGGTTCTTCCGACCCCCACCCCCTTTGTCCCGCGGACGATGGATCCGAACCTGCCGGCGGGTCAGCCCCGGCCGGACTCCGAGGCGCTGCGCCTGATCGTTCTGATGGGCGGAGGGGTGATCGGGTTGAGCGCCATCGGCGGATGGGCGTTACGGCGGCGCGCATAGTCCTTTCGTTAAGGAGAGAGCCCGTGCGGATCCTGATGCTCACACAGGTGCTGCCCTATCCGCTGGCCAGCGGGCCGCAGATCAAGACGCATTACACCCTGCGTTATCTGGCCCGACATCATCGCATCACCCTGGTCTCCTTTGTCCGCTCCGACGGAGAGGCCCGGTCCGCTGAGGCGTTGCGCCCCTATTGTGAGGCGATCCACACGGTTCTCCTCCCCCGCTCCAGATTTCGGGATGGGATCGCCCTCTTGCGGGCGATGGTCACCGGCGAGCCCTTCGTGATCGCCCGGGATCACCGGCCTGCTCTCTACCGCTTGCTGGAACAATCGAACATGGCCGGATCCTTCGACGCGGTCCACGCGGATCAGCTCAACATGGCGCCCTATGCGCTTCCGGTGCGGGCGCGGCGGGTGCTGGATGCCCACAACGCGGTCTGGCAGATTGCGGAGCGGCTGGCCCGGGCGATGCCGCCGGGACCCTTGCGGTTCCTCGCGGCCCAGGAGGCCCAGCGCCTGAGGCGGTATGAGGGGAGGATCTGTCGGGCCTTCGATCACGTGGTTGCCGTGAGCGAAAGCGACCGGGCGGCCCTGGAGGAGGCAGCAGGTGGGAAGCTGCCGATCCTTGTGGTCCCCATCGCCCTGGATCCTGAGGATTTCCCTCCCATCCCCCGGGAGCCCGGGGCGATGGGGGTGTTGCATATCGGGGGGCTGCACTGGCCGCCGAACGCGGAGGGGATCCGGTGGTTTCTGCGGGAGGTATGGGGGCGGGTGCGGGCGGCGGTGCCGGAGGCCCGGCTGTTTCTGGTGGGGGCCCGCCCACCCGCGGATCTGCAGGCGTGGGCGACCCGGGATCCCTCGGTCATTGTGTCGGGCTTTGTGGCCGATCCCACCCCCTACTGGCGGCAGAGCGCGGTGGTGATCGTCCCGCTCCACGCGGGCAGCGGCATCCGGGTTAAGATCCTGGAGGCGTGGTCCCGGGGGATGCCGGTGGTGAGCACCGCCATCGGCTGTGAGGGGCTGAGGGCTCATCATGGGGAGAACATCTGGATCGCGAACGATCCGGAGGGCTTCGCCCGGGCGGTGATCGCCATGCTCCGGGACCCGGGGGAGGCGCGTCGGATTGGGGAGGCCGGCCGGGAGACCGTCCGGGCGTTTTATGACTATCGCGTGGCCTATCGTCCCCTGGATACCATCTATCCGCGTTAAACGAGAGAGAACGGGAGAGATCCTCCGGATAGGGGCGGAGGTCACCCTCAATCCCGCTTGCGGGCCGTTACGAGGCATCAGGGCGATCGACCCATGCGAGCGATCATGGGAAGATAGACCCGACTCTCCCGGGACAGTGTGGTGAACGTTCCCCTCTTGGCCTCGCTCGCCCCGTTTGAGTTCACAGATTGAACTTCGTAGCAATAAGTGGTCTCCGGGCTTAAGCTGGAGAGCCCCACTGCATGCTCAACGACCCATTCGGTCTGAACGACCGTTCTTTCCCAGTTGCCACAATCCCGCCCGTATTGAACCCGGCTGTCTGCGGGCTGGGACGTTTGCCAGCGGATGACGGCTACCGTGGCGAGCGGAACCGCTGTCGGGCCGGAGGTGATCGCCGGCGGGACAGCGCCCTGGGGAGGGGAAACCTGAAGGGTGAAGGATTGCTCAACGGAGGCTCCTCGCGCGTCTGTCGCTTGAACGACAACCGGAAAGGCTCCGGTTGATGAAGGGATCCCATACAGGAACCCGGTCTGTGCGTCTATGCTCAGCCATGAGGGCCCCGAACGGATTCGATAAGTTACCGGATCGCCATCTGGATCCATTGCGTTGACGTTATAGGCGAAGGGCATGCCGATAGAGGTGAAAAGAGCGCGAGGCTGTGAGGTGATCACAGGGGGAGTGTTCTGGGATCCGCCGGAGACGAGGATTTCGAATTCCTGAACGCTGGATGCGCCCTGCGGATCTCGGGCCCGAAGGCGAACCGCAAATCGGCCGGATTGCTGAGGGATCCACTGGAGGATCCCGTTGTCCGGGTTCAGTTGCATACCAGGGGGGCCTTGCTCCAGGCTATATGTCACCTGAACCAGGCTGTTCGGCTGGCCGGTTGGGTCGGGATCATAGACATCTGCGTTATAGAAATATAGCTTTCCAACTGCCGCAGTCGTGATCGGTGTGGAGACGAAGTAGGGGGGATCATTGGTGGGATCCCCGAACGTGAGGGAGGGCAGGCTGGTGAACCCCCTCAGGTATTGAGGCTCATAATGGACGCGGAACTTCGCGCGTCCGTTGATCACCTGCAGGGGGTAACGGTTTCCCAGGGGATCGAACAGAACCGCCGGCCCGTTGATCCCGTTTGCCACAGCCTCGATGTCTCGGTTCCCCTCATTGCTCCAGATCACGAGGATGGTCTCTTCGCCGTTCTTAAAGAAATGACCTTCTACGAAGGAGGGAGCTCCGCTGATTCGTCCGTAGTAAACAGCGCCCTGCAACTGATCTGCCAGGGCGCGGACAGCGAGGGCCCGTTCGGTGAGGATCCGCGCAGGGTTCCCGTCGAGGAGTGGTTGATCGTAGTTATAGCTGAAAAAGAAGACCTTCTTCGCGCCGACGGCCAGGTTCCCCACAAGGGTTTTGGCGGGGGACAGGAGGGGAACAGCCTGCCCGCCTCGAAAGTAGCTGCGTTCCTCGGGACGCCAGTGGATGCCGCCTCGCAGAGGGGAGAGGGCCTCCGTGTTCCAGATCGGTTTCATCACACCGTAGCTCTGCATAACCTGAAGGTAGGTGTTGATGCTCCCGCAACAGCCATCAGGGGAGAGCCCTTCTCCGCTTCCTTCCTCCAGATAGTGAACCGAAAGCACGTCGAAGAGCGTGAAGCTCGGATCCCGGCGTTCCTCTTCCAACATCAGGCGGAGCACCTGAGAATCCCCCTGATAGAGATCAGCGGCCAGGATACGAGCGGAGGGGTCCACACTTCGGATCACCTGAGCGACCCCGCGGAGGAAGGTTACATAAAGGTTGAAATCACAGGGCTGCCACCAGCCGCAACCATCGATCTCGTTGCCGACGATCCAATGGTGAACCTGTCCCCGGTAGGCCTGGGCAACCCGACGCAGGTTTTGATAAAACGCGCTGTTGTAGTCCCGCGCTCCTGGGGGGGCTCCCCCGATGAGCTTGAAAATGGGGGTGATGTCGCTGGAGAGGGCTTCGGATACGAAGGATTGGACTGAAGGGCTCAGGGCTTCCAGGACGCTGCTGTCCGTGTCGACGGGGATGTCGAAGTGGACCCACTTGATCCCCAGGTGGGCGATCTGAGCGGCGAAGCCGGGGTAGGGATCGATGGCGATGATGAAGCCGAGGGGGGAAGGGCTATCCGGTCCCAGCCGGATGATGGGATCTACCAGCCCGATACGCAGATCTTGCAGATCTCCCTGATCGGTGAAGAGGTCCAGGCGGTAAAACCCATAGCGGGTCAGACGGTCTGTGGGAAGCACCAGCCATGCCCCTCCGGCAGGATCCATCTGGATCTGTCCGTCGCTTTCAAAGATCTCCCCGTCGATGATCCAATCTGCCGAGCCGTAGGCATCGGTCAAGCGATAGCGGACCCTGGTGGGGCGCTGATCGATGTGAAGCCGGATTGGATCGCCGAGGATAAATAGCCCTCCATTGGGTAGGGCGGAGCCGCTGAGGCTCAGGGCACCCCCGACGTGGGGTTGGTCTGAAACGACAGGCAGAGGGGTCTCCGGCTGAAGCGGGGAAGGGAAATTTTGGGCAGAGGGTATACTCCGAAGGAGGGCAGATAGCACCACAAAGGCGATGACCAGCCCAGCAAGGGCGATCGTCGAGACGACAAGACGGCGGAGCATCCCGAACCTCCATCCCATAGTCTCCAACCAAAATCCAATCTCAAACCACATTCTAACTGTGTTTGTGGGCCTTGTCAATTCATGAAATGAAACCGGAAGCCATGAGTGTCCTCCGCGGGAGGTAGGTGGAGTCAGCGCGGCTGCGTATCTCTTCCAGGCGTTCGCACCTTGCCTGACCAGAGCATCGGGAACAGACAGATGGCAATCCCATAGATCGGATATTGAAAGCGGAAGTCCGGGGCGGTGAGCAGGGGAAACCAGAGCAGCGTGTGGATCACAGCAGGCCCGATGAGCGTCCAGGCGATTCGTAGCCCGTAGCGCCTGGCCAGGATGCTTCCTGTGAACAGGATCGAATACAGAAAAAGAGCGGGTCGCCAGAACAGCCAGATCCACTCATGCTTTAATGTCTCTCCCAGAAGACGCCACAGCGCTCCGCGTAGCCTCGGGAGCAGAGCCTGGGATGATAACCCCAATGGATTCGCAGGGGTCCCCCATTCAAATGCATAGACGTAAGCATCTGGCGGTTCTGTGATACGCCATAGGAAGTCCGTGCTGCAAAGATAATGCCGGATGATCGCCCTGGGGTTCCTGGCGATCAGCTTCGCCCACAGTGATAGAAACTTGTCGGCGTGGGCATCGAAGAAGGCCCGATTGAGGACATTGTTGTTCACGACCGGATCGACGAACCGGCATGTGTAAGCACGGTGCCACAGGTCCAGTGGTTGAATTTGATTCAGGAAATCCCGCTCGGCTGAGGTCAGTGGCGTTCCGGCATAAATCAGGGCAGCCACGTGGTGGATGGGGACCTGCAGGGCGAACCAGCGGGGAACGGGAGGGATGCGCAGCACATAGATCTCGGCGGCCTGAACAGCCAGATAGCATGCGAGGATCGGGAAGATGGTTCGAAGAAGGAAGCGAATCCTCCGGCGTGGCCAGAGGATGGCGATGGTGCCCATCGCAAGCAAGACGACCGGCAACCCATTATGCCGATAGAGAGCAACGGCCAGCCCGGATCCCACCAGGCCGATCCAGGTGCTCCATGCAGGCTCCTGACGGTCCAGAAAATCCCGAACCAGATGGAGTAACCCTCCGGTGAGGCCCAGCAGGCCAATGGTGTATGGAATATCTTTCCAAAGCGTGACGCTCATCATCCCATGGCCCGGAGCCAGGGCACTCAGCCCGACCAGCCCCCATCGACCCAGTGATGGGACCCCCCATCGTTCCAACGCCCGTGCGATCACTCCAATTGTCAATCCCAGCATCATCATTTGAGCAAGCGCCACACCTGCCGGAGAGGGCCAGATCCGATAGATCAAAGCCATGGAAAGCGTGTGAGCAGCAGGATGAATATTGTCGAAATGCCCGCTCAAAATCTGTTTCCATTGATAAATAGCATCTATAGGAAGAATGCCCGGGTAAAAAGTTATGAAATAAATCGACCAAACCAGCCAACAGGGGAAAGCATAAGCTAGAATCATCTTTCTGGAAGATAGATAATTCGATACGCTAATATGTCCCATATATTTATGTCTTTCGATCGTATTTAATAAAAATAATCCGAGATAAAGAGATAATATGATTATATAAATCGTGGTGATAAGATCTTCGATTAGATCGCCGGTGAACCACCCTGTCCATGGTGTAGAACGGAACCCGTGAAGGGGATAAATGGCTTCCGGTGTGATCCCGGGTGGCGGGAGAACTCGATCAGAAACGTGACCGGAGGAATCTTGAAGTGGGGATGGGATGGGGAGGACAATGGCGATCACAAGGCTCAGCGCTACAGCAACTCCCCACTCTGTGACCCATAAGAGCCGGGTTCGGAGAGCCTGATAGGCCAGCGAAATCAGCGCCCCGAGTCCCAAGCCGAGTAAGAGGATCCTCAGGGATTTCTGCCCAGGCAGATAATGAGGGCTAAAATACAGCAAAAACCATATACTGAGCCCTATGATCTCGCCGTATTTGAACCGGAAACCAGCAGAGAGCATGGGCAGCTCCATTCGAGGTTCATCCCTTTCTATCCATTAGCCTCCCCAGTCATAAAATATAAAGAGATCGAGTTAGAATTAAGGGGTAAAATTGTAGGAAAGGTCATGGGGGTGGGATGAGCGACCTGCCTCGCTTTTTCGAGCCGATCCCCGGTCTTCGGGTGGCGCTGGCGGAGGGGCCGGATTACGAGGCGTTGCTGGCCTGCATCCGGTGCGCCCGTTGCCTCCCGGTTTGTCCCACGTATCAGGAGACCCTCCACGAGGCGCAATCCCCGCGGGGGCGCCTGGCCCTCCTCCGGGCGGTGGAAGAGGGCCGGCTGTCCCTCGATGAATCCGTGGAGGCCCATCTCTATCACTGTCTGGATTGCCGGGCGTGCAACACGGTCTGCCCGGCGGGGGTTCCCATCGGGGAGCTGATCGTGGCCGGGCGGGCGGCTGCGGCGGCCCAGCGCCCGCGGCCGTGGTGGCTGCGTCTGCTGCTGGAGCGCGCCCTGGGCTCGCCCCGGGCGGCCGAGTGGGCGGCTGCGCCCCTGCGCGCGGCCTGGCGCCTGGGCCTGATCCCCCTCGCCCGCCGGCTGTTCCGCTTCTTCCCCCCGCTGCGGGAGCTGCTGGACCTGGTTCCGCGTCCCGCCCCTCCGGTCCGTCGGGCGCTGCGCCATCGCCCGGCCCCGGCGGGGGCTCGTTACCGGGTGGGCTTCTTTCTGGGCTGTGTGATGAACGCGGTGTATGGGGACGTGGTGCGGGCCAGCGTTCGTCTGCTGGAGCGTCTGGGGTGCGCGGTGGTGGTTCCGCGGGATCAGGCGTGTTGTGGCGCGCCTCAGGACGATCAGGGCCTGCGGGAGGCGGCCCGGCGCTTCGCCCGTCGCAACATCGCCGCCTTTGAGGCCCTGGGGCCGCTGGATGCGATCGTGGCGGACTGCGCGGCGTGCAGCGGTTTCTTGAAGGAATACCCCCATCTGCTGGCGGAGGATCCGGAGTGGGCGGATCGCGCGCGGGCCTTCGCCGCCCGCATCCGCGACCTCACCGAGTGGCTGGAGGCGATCTGGCCGGAGGAGCTCCAGCCGGTCGCTTCAGGTCTCCGCCTGACGTATCATGAGCCATGCCATCTGAGCCACGTCCAGGGAGTGCGGCGGCAACCCCGGGCGTTGCTCCTGCGGCTGCGAGGGGCGACGTTCCGGGAGCTGCCGGACGCGACGCGCTGTTGCGGCAGCGCCGGCATCTACAACCTGACCCATCCGGCCATGTCCCGCCGGCTGCTGGAGCGGAAGATGGCGGACATCGCCGCCACGGGAGCCTCCGTGGTGGTCACCGCCAACCCGGGATGCCTGCTCCAGCTGGAGTGGGGCGCCCGCCGGTCGGGACTCGCCGTGCAGGTCCGGCATCTCTCCGAGCTCCTGGACGCGGCGCTCTCGTCTTCCGAGAGGAGGGAAGGATGGGGCGCTGGGTGATCCCGCCGGAGGTCCATGGGAACGGCCGCTTCGTCATCCCCCGCCGCGAGTTCGTCCCGGCTTACTTGAAGACCTACGAAGAGGGCCGGCTGAAAGAGAAGGTGGAGGAGGCCCTCTCCCACCTGGGGCCCTCCTGTCGGGTCTGTCCGCGCCTGTGCAAGGGCGTGAACCGCCTGGAGAACGCCTTCGGGGTCTGCCGGGTGGGGCGCTATGCCCGCGTGGCCAGCGCCTTCCCCCATTTCGGGGAGGAGGACGTCCTGCGCGGCTGGCGGGGGTCCGGGACCATTTTCTTCTCCTGGTGTAACTTGCGTTGCGTCTTTTGCGTGGCGCCGGAAACCATGATCGCCACGGAGGAAGGGCCGCTGCCGATTCGGGAGATCTACGAACGGGGGGATCGGGAGCTGGATTACGCTGGCGGGCAGGTGCGTTTCTTCGAGAAGCCATTGAGGGTCTTCACGCGTCTCGGTCGGCTGGCCTGTGTGAGCAAGGCCTTCCGGCATCCCTTCGAAGGCCATCTGATTCAGATTCAGCCTTACTACTGCCCGCCGTTGCTTCTGACCCCGAACCATGAAGTGTTTGCGGTCCATCCCTCGGCGCCGGATCAGGTGCGGAAGATCCGTGCAGATCAGCTGACCCGCGAGCACTGGCTTCTGGTCCCCAAGCGGATCGGATGGGAGCCGATAGAGCGCCTGGAGGTTCGGGGGATCCTTTCCCAGGAGAAGGTCCGTTTCCGCAAGATGACTCATCGTTTACCAATGGAGACATTGATCTCCCTATTCTCTCAACCGATCTCCTCAAATTATCTGGCTCTTTTGACTGGTTATCATCCTGCTTATGTGCGTAAACTTCGTGGAATGTGGCGACGTGGATTGCTAAATGCAGAAACATTCGCGACGAATGATTTGGTCGTTGAAGGGAAGACGGTGCGTTTTAAGACGGAGAAGCGACCGGGCATACCCAGCCATATACCTTTGACTCCGGATCTCGCATGGCTTTTGGGTATATATTGTGCAGAAGGGCACGTAACGAAATCTCGAGATCGACTACAATCATATCGATTAATCTTTTCATTTGGTCTTCATGAGGGCAGGTTAGCCAATGGTGTCGCCCAGATCTTGAAGCGCCGCTTCGGAGTTCAACCTCGACAAGTTCGGCGACGAACTACGATCACTGTAGAAGTTGGGAAGACCTCCCTTGCTCTATTGTTTGCCAAGTTGTGCGGTTTTAACTCTCATAGCAAGCGCGTTCCTCTTCATTTGCTTCGATCTTCCGATCTTCTGTTGCGTTACTTTCTAAGGGGGCTGCTAACAGGGGATGGTCACACGGAGCGTTCCTATGAGGTCTTAACAACCGTGTCCAGGAATCTGGCTTTCGGCATCTTTGAAGTTGGTCTTCGCTTGAACAGTATCCCTGCGATTTATAAATGGAATGGACCGCCAATAAGTCGCATAGAAGGTCGAAAGATAAGGCAATCTCCCATATTCATCGTGAAAATCCCTAAGAAAGGTCTTCGTCGCTATTTCTACCGGGATGCTGGAGATTTCTATCTGATACCAATACGGGAGATCCGTCGAAAGAGTTATAAGGGCTGGGTGTATAATCTCGAAATATCAGACCCGGATCATTCCTATGTCGCGTCATTTGTTGCAGTTTCGAATTGCCAAAACTATGAGATCAGCCAGCTGGGGGAGGGGGAGGAGCTGACGCCGAAGGAGCTGGCCCGGTTGATGATCCGCCTGCAGGAGATGGGCTGTCACAACATCAACTTCGTCACCCCGGAGCACGTGGTCCCGCAGATCGTGGAGGCGCTCCCCTATGCCATCGAGATGGGCTTGCGGGTCCCTCTGGTGTATAACACCAGCGCCTACGACAGCCTGGAGAGCCTGCGGGTGATGGAGGGGCTGGTGGACATCTACATGCCGGATTTCAAGCTCTGGACCCCCGAGCGGAGCCGGAAGTATCTGCTGGCGGCGAACTATCCGGAGGTGGCCCGCCAGGTCATCGCCGAGATGCATCGCCAGGTGGGCGAGCTCCGGGTGGACGAGGACGGCCTGGCGGTGCGCGGCGTGCTGGTGCGCCATCTGGTGATGCCCGGCCTCCTGGACGAAACCCGGGAGATCATGCGCTGGCTGGCCGGGCTCTCCCGGGACACCTATGTCAACCTGATGGATCAGTATTACCCGGCCTGGAAGGCGAAGACGGACCCCCGCTACGCGGAGATCAACCGGCGGGTGTTCCGCCGGGAGATGGAGGAGGCCTTCCGGATCGCCCGGGAGGCCGGGCTGTGGCGTTTCGACGTCCGCTGGCGGATGGTGATCCCCGGCCTGGAATGGATCGCCATCGAATAACCCGAAGCGAGGCGCATTCCGATCCGGAACGCAGATCTCAAAGGCACCCCTTTATGGAGCGGCGCGATGGCAGCGGAGATGATCCCAGACGGTGAAAGGGTGGTGGGCGTCCGGTTCCATCCGGTCGGCAAGATCTATCACTTCGACCCGGGGCCTTACGACCTGCAGGTGGGCGATTGGGTGATCGTGGAGACCCCCCGTGGCAAGCAGTTGGGCCGCGTGGTCTCCCTGGGGATGCCCCGCAGCGGACGGATTGAAGGCCCCCTGCGGCCGGTGGAGCGGCCGGCCACCAACCGGGACCTGGCCATCCGCAAATACTGGGAACGCAAGGAGATCGAGGCGCTGGTGGTCGCCCGTGACCACGCCCGCCAGCTGGGCCTTGCCATCAAGATCGTGAAGGTCGAGATCTCCTTCGACGGCAAGCACATCTCCTTCCTCTATCACACGGAGGAGAAGGTGGACCTGGAGCCCCTTCGGGAGCGGCTGGCGGCCATCTACCGGGGCCGCCAGGTGGAGCTCCGGTTGATCGGGCCCCGGGATGTGGCGAAGATCATCGGCGGGATGGGGGCGTGCGGCCTCGAGACCCGGTGCTGCGCCCTGTTCCTCACCGAGTTCAGCCCCATCTCCATCAAGATGGCTAAGGAGCAGGGCCTCTCCCTGAACCCGGAGGACATCACCGGGATGTGCGGGCGGCTCCGGTGTTGCCTGATCTACGAATACGAGCAATACGTCCGGGCGAAGCAGGAGCTGCCCAAGAAGGGCAAGGCGGTGATGACCCCTTACGGGGAAGGGGTGGTGGTGGAGGTGCTCCCTCTCAAAGAGGCGGCCCTGGTCCGCGTGGGCGATCAGATCCACGAGGTGCCGAAGGAGCAGCTCCAGCCCCTGGAGGAGCTGAAGGCCCTCCAGCAGAAGGCGGAGCAGCCTTGCTCCGGCGGCGAGAACTGCACCTGCGGCCGGCGGAACGGAGGGTAGGCACGCGCGGGCCGCGCTCTCAAGCCTCTTTCCATGGCGAGCGGGCGATGGGGGTAGCCGATGTGGTGATCTGCGGGGCGGGGATCGCGGGGATCTCCGCCGCTTATCATCTGAGCCTTCGGAAGCCTTCCCTCCGGATCCTCCTGGTGGATTCAGGCCCCCCGCTGGGCCTCACCAGCGACAAGTCCACCGAGGCCTACCGCAACTGGTGGCCGGGGCCCGACGGGGCGATGGTCCGCCTGATGAACCGGAGCATTGATCTCCTGGAGGAGCTGGCCCGGGCGACGGGGAATGCCTTCCGCCTGAACCGGCGGGGCTACCTTTACGTGACCACGGATCCCTGCCGGGCGGAGGGGTTGCTGCGGGCGGCGGAGCAGACCGCCCGGGAAGGGGCGGGGCCGGTCCGTCGCCACACGGGCTCCCCGGGGGATCCACCGTATCTCCCCTCGCCCCCTGAAGGGTTCGAGGGCCTCCCGGATGGTGTGGACGCGTTTCTGGATCCTGGCCTCATCCGCCGTCGTTTCCCGTATCTCACCGAGCGGGCGGTGGCCGTGTTCCACGTCCGCCGGTGCGGCTGGTTGAGCGCCCACCGTCTGGGGATGTTGCTTTTGGAACAGGCCCGGGCGCGGGGCGTCGCCTTCCGATCCGCCCGTCTGGTCGGCGTGGAAGTTCGGGGCGGACGGGTGCAGGCGGTCCGCCTGAGCGTCCCGGGGGGTGAGGAGACGGTGGCCACAGGATGTCTGGTCAACGCGGCCGGCCCCTTCCTCCGGGAAGTGGCCCGGATGATGGACGTGGAGCTCCCTGTGTTCTGCGAGCTGCATCGGAAGGTGATGTTCCCGGATGTGGAGCGGGTGATCCCCCGGGACGCGCCGTTGATCATCGGGATGGATCCCCTTCCGCTGTCGTGGTCGGAGGAGGAGCGGGATCTGCTGGAGGAGATGGGGCGTTCGGAGATGCTCGGGGTGTTGCCCGGGGGCGCCCATCTGCGCCCGGAGGGCGGCCCGGAGAGCCCCTACGTCCTGATGCTCTGGCCTTATGCGGCCCGGCCGGTCGAGCCGGTTTTCCCGCTTCCGGAAGACCCGCTGTTTCCCGAGGTGGTGCTGCGCGGGCTGGCGGAGCTGATCCCCGGGCTGCGGATCTATCTCTCGCGCATGCCCCGCCCGGCCGTGGACGGCGGATACTATGTGCGGACGCCGGAGAACCGCCCGCTGATCGGCCCGCTGCCGGTGGCGGGGGCGTATGTCATCGGGGCCCTCTCCGGCTTCGGCATCATGGCCGCGATGGGGGCGGGGGAGCTGCTCACCGCCCACATCCTGGGGGAGCCGCTCCCGGACTACGCGCCCGCCTTCACCCTTGATCGCTACGAGCGACCGGATTACCGGGCCCGCCTGCACGCATGGGGGGAAACATGGCAACTTTAGCACTCCTTGCAAGAGGACAGCCCAGCAGGAGCCCTGGGAGGGCGCTTCCCTTGGCGATCCCCCTCTTGGTTCTCCTGGTTCTTTCGGCGTGCCAGGTTCAGCCCTCCGGCCGAATCGGCTTGCCGTCTGAACAGCCCGTCCGCTTTCCCTTCCATCTGCTCCCTGATCTTCATATGCTCCCTCCAGGGGCGAGCGTGGCCCGTATGTTCTCCCTCTCCTCTGTGCCAACCGCGCTGGCCTTCGCGCCGGATGGTCGGATGTTCATCGCTGAGAAAGGCGGGTTCGGTGGGAACCAGGAAGCGCATGTGTGGACCTTTGATGGCGCATCCCTCCAGCGCTGGCTGACCCTGACAGTGAGCACGGAGGGGGAGCGTGGCTTGGTGGGACTGGCCCTGGACCCCCATTTCGAGCGGAATGGGTTCGTGTATCTGGTTTACACATCCGCTCGGCCCCAGCCGGAGTGGCGTCTGGTCCGGTATCGGGACGAATCGGGCCGTGGCGTGGATCCAACGGTTTTGATGCGCGTGGCTTTTGACCCCTCGTGCCCCTTTCACTTCTCGGGCCACGTGGAATTCGGGCCGGATGGGCGTCTTTACGTGACGATCGGGGATCTCTGCCTGGGGAACCCTGCCCAGTATCTCGAACATCCGGCCGGCAAGATGCATCGCCTGAATCCGGACGGAACGATCCCTCGCGACAACCCGTTTTACGATGGTGATGGTCCGAACTTGGACAGCGTGTTCGCGTTGGGGTTCCGGAACACCTTTGCCTTCACCTTCGATCCGTTCTCCGGGCAGATCTTGGGAGCAGAGAACGGGCCCCAGTGCAACGATGAGCTGAACCGGATCCGTGCGGGTGGGAACTACGGCTGGCCATGGGATTTCAACCATCAGACGTGTGAGTATGCCGACCTGCCCCAGTTTGAGAAACCCCTTTATGTCTGGAAAACGCCCATCGCCCCAGCAGGGATCGCGGTCTACTCCGGCCCCATGTTTCCGGAATGGAACGGGGCGGTGCTCGTATGTGCCTGGAACACCGGTCAGTTGCACCTGTTCATGCTGGACGGCGTCCGTCAGCGCATGACCGGCGTCTTCGTCTACTCCATCCCTGGAGCCTTCTGTCGGATCGGCCCCTGGGTGGCACCCGATGGGGCGGTGTGGTTTGCGGATGCCGATGGCCTCTATCGTCTCTACCGTCCGTGGCGGAATCTATCGATCCTTCTCCCGCTCCCCCGTTAGGCGGGGATCGGGTATCTCACGGCCTTCCGTGGAAGGCGCTGAGGCACAGGAGGGCAAACGCCATCCCGGAGAGGGCCAGGCCCAGGCGCACGGAGAGCGGCTCGTAGCGAAGGATCACGACGTGGGCCCCCGCGGGCACGGGGACCGCCCGCAGGGTCGTATAGGCCCGCAGCACCGGGGCGGGCTGTCCATCCACCCACGCCCGCCAGCCGGGATACCAGACGTCCCCGATGATCAGGAACCCGGGCTTCTCCGTCCAGACTTCCAGCTGCAGCGCCTCGGGGGCCCAGGCTTGCACCGTCAGGCGCGGCGGCGTCGAGGGCGCAGACATCCCCGGCAGCGGCCACGGGCGGTCCAGGATCACCGTCCGCAGAGGGTCGAAGGCGGCGTCCCGCAGGGCGCGTAACGCGGTTTCCTCATCGAAGGCCACTGCCTCATACACCAGATGGAAGCGGGAGAAGGGGGCCTCCAGGCAGCGCAGCTCGACGGCTTTTTCGCCGAGCGTGAGGGATCGAACGGGGCGGGAGGGGAAGGGAAGGGGCGGCTCATCGGTGCGCTGGAGGTAGCATCCCACGCCCATCAGCGCCCAGACCCGCTCCCCCGGCGCTTCCTGGCGGAACCGCAGGAAGGGACGCAGGGCCAGCGTGACGGAGCCATGAAGGTCCTCCACGCCGACCCGGGCGGTCCAGTTCCCGGTGGCCAGCCCCCGGGTGTCGACCCGGTAGGGAGACCCGCTCGCCGGGAGCATATCCGGGGTGATGGGGGGCGCGTTGACCGCCTCCGGATCCTGCCAGACCCGATGGCCCGCCTCCGCGGTCCGCCAGGCGACGGAGCCTACATCCAGGGCCAGCAGGGCGACGAGGGCCCAGCGGGTGCGGGGCCAGCCGCGCAGGAGGAGGAGCGCGCCCGCGGCCATCGCCCACGGCCACCCGGCCTGGGCGAGCAGCCGATGGAGGCGAGGCCACTGCGAGATGTCCTGCGCCTGGATGAGCAGAAGGGCCCCCAGGAGCAGCAACCCGGTGCCCCCTACGATCCATCTTAGTGCGCGCCGGAGGGATTCAGTGGGCGGACGGGGCCAGCCTTCCACCGCCAGGGCGACGAGGCACCAGGCGAGGATCAGGGCCGCCCGCTCCTGGTTGCGGAAGAGCTCCAGGACCGGCAGGAGACGGACGAGGGCCGGATACAGGGCGGCTTCTCCTCCCAGCGCCCACAGCCCGCCGATGCCCGCCAGCCCTCCCCACAGGACCGGCAAAGGCCGTCCCTCCGAGATCCCCGCGGCGAGGCCGATGAGAGCCAGAAGCAGCGTAGGGATCCCCACATAAAGGGGAGACCACAGGGTCAGATGCGGCCAGAGCACACCGGCCAGCTCCCACAGCTCGAACCCGCCCGCCCGCTGGAGGAAGGTCCACTCCGGCCGCTCCGTCCAGGGGATGAGCTCCAGCGTGGCGAGGAGCGGCGCCGCCGTGAGCCCGGTGCCCAGCAGGATCACCCGAGCCAGCTCCCGCGCTCCCCGGGCGCGCCCGGCCTGCCGGGCCCACAGCTGAGCCCCCGCGAAGGAGAGCGCGATCAGATAGACGTAGAGCGCGGTCTGCGTGTGCCCTCCGAGGAACGTCATCGCCCAGGCGAGGATCGCCAGGGCGCGCCAGCGGCCGGGATGGGGAGCTCCCTCCAGCAGCCCGGCCAGCCCCCACAGGAGCCAGGGCAGCCACGCCAGGCTGGCGACGATGGGGGGATCCTGAAGGGGGTAGCCGGTGAGATACCCGCTCAGCCCCCAGGCGAAGGCGCCGAAGGCCGCGGCCGCGCGATCGCGGGCGGTGCGGCGGAAGAACCCGTAGGCCCCCCATGCGGTCAGGATCAGATGCGCGATCGTCTCCGCGGCGTAAGCTCGGGCGCTCAGGGGATGTCCCTGGCTGAGGAAGGCGACCGCCCAGCGGACCGGATAGAAGGCCTGGGCCTGGATGTCCGCGGCGAAGGGATGGCCGCCCAGGGTGTAGGGATCCCAGAGGGGCAGCTGCCCCTCCTGAAGGCGTCGGTGGGCGTAGGCCGCGAACGGGTAGTGGTGCTCGGTGAAGTCCCCCGGCCGGAAGGCGGCCTGCGCCCTCGGGTCTCCGGACCAGAAGGGCCAGTAGAGGAGAGCGATCCATCCGGCCAGGGCGAGGAGGACCCCACTGTCCGCCAGCCCAAGGGCGCGTCGGCCGCTCATGGGTCAACGCCCCTGAAGCAGGACCTCCACCGCGCGCTGCAGCTGGGGATCGGCCCCGCCGGCCTCCGCCCCGGGCTCCACCTTCACCTCCACATCGGGGTTCAACCCTTCCCCGTGGATCGCCCGGTTCTTCGGGGTGAACCAGCGGGCGATGGTCACCCGGAGCTCCGAGCCGTCAGATAGGGTGTGGGAGAGCTGGACTGATCCCTTCCCGAAGGTGCGCTCGCCGATCAGGAGGGCGCGCCCGCGGTCCTGCAGGGCGCCGGCGACGATCTCCGAGGCGCTGGCGCTGCCGGCGTTCACCAGCACGACCATGGGGATCTTCTCGCCCGGGTCGCCGTTCTTCGAACGGAAAACCCGCTCCTCGCCGTCCTTCGTCCGTTCGTAGGCCACGATCCCTTCATCCAGGAAGAGATCCGCCACCTGGATCGCCTGGTCCAGGAACCCGCCGGGGTTGTCGCGCAGGTCGAGGATCAGGCCGCGGGGGTTCTGAGCCAGCAGGGAGCGGAGCTGATCTCGGAGCTGTCGGGTCGCCTGAGCGCTGAAGTCGAAGAGGCGAAGGTAAGCGATGCCCTCGGGCAGCATGCGGGCTTCCACCACCGGGATGGTGATGCGGGCCCGGGTCACGGTCACCCGGATGGGATCGCGCTGGCCGGGCCGTTCGATGGTGAGGGTCACCGAGGTGCCTGCCGGGCCCCGGATCAGGGTGACGGCCTCATAGATGCTGTAGCCGACGATGGATTGCCCGTTGACCTCGATCACCAGATCCCCCGCGCGGAGGCCCGCCTTCTGGGCCGGGGAGCCCTCGAAGACGCGCACGATCTCCAGTTTGTTGTCCCGGTTCATGCGCACCATGGCCCCGATCCCCTCGAACTGCCCGGAGGCGTCCTCCTCCAGGATGCGGGCGATCTTCGGCTCGATGAAAGACGTGTAGGGATCCCCCAGGGTCTGCAGGGCCCCCCGGATGGCGCCGTAGGCGACGGTCTGGGGGGAGGGGATCTCCCCGTAGTATTCCTCCTGGATCAGCTTCCACGCCTCCCAGAACACGCCGAAGGCTTCCTGGAGGTCCTGCGGAGGAGCGGCCGGCGCAGCGGTCGTTGGGGTTGTGGGGAGGGCGTGGGGGGCGCGGGCGGTCATCCCCCAGGCGACGCCGAACCCGGTCAGGAACGCGGCGCCGACGAGGCCGGTCGCCAGCACGGCGAAGAGGAGGAGGTTTCCCAGCCGTTTGCCCAGATCGCTCACGTTCAGCCTCCTGAGCGCAACCCGATGGATCCCTTGAGGATTTTAGGGCCGCATCCGGCGGGGCTCCAAAACCGCCGGGGGCCCCCGCCTGAACAAAAAACGCCGCAGCCCAGGGGCTGCGGCGGGATGGGCGAGGAGGGACTCGAACCCCCGACCTCACGGATGTGAGCCGTGCGCTCTGACCACCTGAGCTACTCGCCCGTCATCGAAAATTATAGCAACGTCCGTCCGAACCGGCAAGCCCCGCGCCGGACCGGGTGTGTCCCAAGATCGTAGGACAACTGCTCGCAGTTGTCCTACAAGGCGGCCAGGCCCGACAAAATCGGGACACACCCGCCGGACCGCTTCCCGGTCCGGGGCTTGCCCGCTCTCCGGTCGGGACGGAGCTCGGATCCGTCAGGGAAAGGATCCCCGGCTGCGGAGGCACCCTCGCTGATATACTGAGGATGAAGGCGGTTGCGGTTATCCGGGAGGCGATCGGTTACGGGGACGCCAGGGGAGCGCAGCGGAAGCCATCGGTCGCGGCGGAGGATGTTCCTGCAATGCAGATGCCGAAATGAATTTCGGCTTACGTGGGGGCTTTCGCCCCGAACCTCGGTCTTCGATGGCGCGAGGGGCGCGGCGGAAGCCGCTCCGACAGGGATCTTCGGGAGGGGGTCCGGGATGGGGATGCTTCGGTGGGAGGCGGAGGTGGTGGTGGTGGGCACGGGGCCGGGCGGGGCGACGGTGGCCCGGGAGCTGGCCCGAGCGGGCCGGCGGGTGCTGTTGCTGGAGCGCGGCGGCCCGGAGCGGGGCCGCCCGCTGTATGGCACGCATCTGGGCGCCCTCCGCTACACCGAGCGGGGCGGCCTCTTCTTCACCCCGGAGGGGATCCAGGTGGTGGCCCCCCGTATGGTAGGCGGGGCCACCGGCATGTTCGCCGGCTGCGCCGCGCCGCCGCCGGATTGGCTGCGGACGAAATATGGGATCGATCTCCGGCAGGAGGTTGCGGAGACCATCGAGGAGCTGGGGATCGCCCCGCTGCCCCCGGAGCACCGCGGCGCGGCCTCGACCCGCCTGGCGGAGGCGGCCCGCGCCCTCGGCTACGCCGTCTACCCTCAGCCCAAATTCATCCGCCCCGAGCGCGCCCCGCGCTTCCGGTGCGGCGCCCACTGCCTCCTCGGATGCCGCTGCGGGGCGAAATGGAGCGCCGCGGAGTTCGTGGAGGAGGCGGTTCGGGCAGGCGCGCTCCTCCTCCCCTACGCGTTCGTGGAGCGCGTCCTCCTCGAGGGAGGCCGCGCGGTGGGGGTGGCGGGTCGCATCCGGGGGCAGCCCTTCATCGCGCAGGCGGATCAGGTGGTGCTGGCCGCCGGGGGCCTGGGCACCCCCCGCATCCTGCAGGCCTCCGGTTTCCGTGGGATCGGAGAGGGGCTGGCGATGGATCTCACCGTGATCGTCTACGGCCGATCCCGGACGGATGGGAACGCTTCGGATCCCCCGATGACCTGGTCCTGGGAGGATCCGGGGCTGGAGGTCATGTTCAGCACGCTGATGGATCCCTGGCTGCTGTATCCGCTGGTGGCGGGGATGAGCGGCCTGCGCCATGTGGCGACCTGGCCGCGCTGGCGGCAGATGCTCGGGGTGATGATCAAGCTCCGGGATGCGCTCTCCGGCCGCCTCCACCCGGATGGATCCCTCTCGAAGCCGCTGACCCCGACGGATCGGGACCGGTTGCAGGAAGCCGTGGGCATCGCCCGACGCATCCTGGCCGAGGCCGGCGCGGATCCCGCCTCGATCTTCGTCTCCCCGATGCGGGGGACCCATCCGAGCGCCACCGTGCGCATCGGGGAGTGGGTGGACGCGGACCTGCGGACGGAAGTGCGGGGGCTTTACGTCTGCGACGCCAGCGTGTTCCCGGAGGCGCTGGGACGGCCGACGGTGCTCACCCTCATCGCCCTGGGCAAGCGCCTGGCCCGGTCCCTGGTTGAAGCGTAGGAGCGATGCGCTCGGAGAGGGGAGCCGCGCGATGGATGCGGAGGAGCTGGCGCGTCGTCTGGAGGCGATCCCTCGAGTGCCGCTCTTCGCCGCGCCCACCCCGCTGGAGCCTCTCCCTCGCCTGAGCGCGGCGCTGGGCCGGCCGGTTTACCTCAAACGGGAGGACGCCATCGGGCCGGCGCTGGGGGGCAACAAGGCCCGTCCCCTGGAGTATCTGCTGGCCGACGCCCTCCGCCGGGGCCATCGCCGCGTGGTCACCTACGGCGGCCTGCAGTCCAACCACGCCCGGATCACGGCTGCCGCCGCCCGGCGCCTGGGGCTGGAGCCCCATCTCTTTTACTTCGCTCCCCGTCCTTCGCGCTGGAGCGGCAACCTGCTGTTGAACGAGGTGCTCGGCGCCCATATGCACTTCTTCCCCTTCGGCCAGGGGGGAGGCCCCCGTTCCATCGCGTGGACGGACTTTCTGGTTCGGATCCTGGCCCGGGTGTGGGTGGGTCGTCACTACTTCATCCCCGTGGGTGGACGCTCGGTCCTGGGCGGGCTGGGCTACGTGCGGGCCGCTCTGGAGCTCCACCGGCAGGCCCAGGAGCAGGGGTTGGGACCCGCGTGGGTGGTGACGGCTGTGGGAACCGGGGGGACGCTGGCCGGATTGTGGGCGGGGTTGACCATGCTTCGCTCTCCGCTGCGCCCCCTGGGCATCGACATCGGGGGGTTGTGGAAGGACCTCCCGGCCGCCATCGCCCGCCTCGCCGGGCGGATCTGCGCCCGCCTGGGCGAGCCCCACCGGTTCCCGACGACCGAGGCGCCTCTGATTGAGCGGACCTACGCGGGATCGGGTTACGGCCTGCCCTCCCCGGAGGGAAACCGGGCGTTGCGGGAGCTGGCGGGTCTGGAGGGGATCCTGCTGGATCCGGTTTACACGGCGAAGGCCTTCGCCGGGATGCTGGATTTGCTCCGAAAGGGAGCCCTGGGGGAGCGCGAGCCGATCATCTTTCTGCACACAGGTGGGATCCCCGCGCTGTTCGCCTTCGAGGCCGGCGACCTCGCCGCGTGAAGGTCAATCCGCGGGAGGCAGCAAGGGCATCCGCCAGCGCGGGATCGGGGCGCGGGGGCTCTCCCGGGCGATCAGCATCACGCTGGCGATCATCAGCAATGCGCCGAGCCACTGAACCGGCGTCAGGTGTTCCCCCAGGAACCCAACGGCCAGCCCCACGGTGACCAGGATCTCCAGCACCGTGAGCAGGGCGGTCTGGACCCCTCCCAGGCGTTTGACGCCGAGGAACATCGTCAGCCGCGAGAGCATCAGCACCCCCGCCATGGCGGCGATGGGGCCCAGGGCGGCCGTCGGGACGGAGGCGTGGGCGTTGCCCATCACCCAGCCGGCGACCGGAGTGAAGGCGGCCGTGGCCGTCAGGGCGTAGAGGGTGAGGGTCTGGGCCGGCATCTCGTAGAGCACCCGCTGGCTGAGCACCACGTGGAGGGCGTAGAGCCCGCTGGAGAGCAGCACCAGGATCACCCCCAGGAGATCCGGCATCCCCTGGAAGCGGCCCAGCAGCAGCCCCACCCCCAGCCCGGCCATCAAGATCCGCAGACGGGTCCATCCCGGAACAGGCTCCCCGTTCAGGTGGGTGATCACCGCGACCAGGACGGGATACATGGAGTAGATCAGATGGGCGACCGCGGCGTCCAGCCGGTAGAGGCCCATATAGTAGAAGATCGAGCCCAGGGCATTGGTGAAGCCCACGGCGAGGCATCCGAGCAGGCCCACCGGATAGATGTAAAGATAGCGGCGCCAGCGGGGATGGATCAGATAGAGGGCCCACAGGGCCAGGGCGGCGATCCCGCTGCGCAGGATGACCACCATCGCCGGATCCGCGCCCTCCCGATAGGCCAGCTTGGCCAGGATCGGCGCCCCGCCCAGCATGATCGCCGAGGCCAGCGCCGCCAGGATCCCTTCCCACGCCATCGTCGCTCTGTCCTCTGAGGAGATCAGACAGCCAGGCCGTGCCGCCGCCGGATCGCCTGAACCTGCGCCCACAGCAGCCCCCGCCACGCGATCCCCGTCCGCCATCCACCCGGGCACGGAGTCCCGTCCAGCTCCTCATGGCCCTTCACCGCCTCGATCCCCAGCCCGAGGTGCTCCAGGAGGAAGGCGATCAGCTCCGCCGTGGCGGTGAGCTGACCCTCCTTCGGGGGTTGCCTCCGGAAGTCCCCAATCAGCCCGATGCTCACGGAGCGCGTCGGATCGGCCCCTGCATGGGAAACCGCTGCCGTCAGGGGATGGATCCGGTAAAGGGTTCCATCTCCGGCCACCAGGAAATGATACGTCGGCCCGGGCAGCCCGAGCCGCTCCACCTGGAACGCAACGATCTGCTCCGCCGGGACGGCCGGATCGGTCCCGGTGTGATGGAGGACCAGCTCCCGGATCCCCCAGAGCGGGCGGGGCGGGAAGGGAGAGCGGGAGGGGAGGTCGCGCCAGCCGGGCTCCGGCAGCCCGGGGATCGGCAACCCGGTTTCTTTCAGGATCTGCTGCGTTGCCTCCCGAACGGCCGCGCCGGAAAGGGGGACAGCGCCGGCGGAGGGGAAGAGCTCATCGATCGTCCGGATCTGAGCAGGTCCCAGCCGGAAGCGGATCCCCAGCCACGCGCACAGCCGGGCGGCCCGGTCCAGCTGCGCAGGGGCGAGCGGCTGGCCCTCCCGCCATCCGGCGATGGCGATGCCCACGCTGATGCGTCCGCAGCCGCCGGCGTGATCCGTCATCGCCTCCAGCGGGAGGGTCCAGAAAACCCTTCCGTCCGCCGTGAGGTAAAAGTGATAGGGAAAGCCCGGGCGTCCCTGACGCTCGATCAGGAAGTCCGCCAGGGTCTGCGGGGGCAGATCCCCGGGGATCTCCAGAGGATGCAGGATCAGATACCGGACCCCCTCCAGGGGGCGGCGGGGCCATGGGGAAGGCTTCCGGCGGGGCAGCAGGGGTTCGATCCACTCCAGGGAGAGGTTCAGGCGCTGGAGGTCCGCATCGGTCCAGGGGTGGGGGGCCGTCAGGACGCGGCCGGGATCCCCTTCCAGGGCGACGTCCAGGGCGTGCACCCAGCCGGCGCCTCCCTCCCATCGGACTCTCCACCATCGGCGGTCGGAGGTTGTCAGCTCGGCGACGCCCCGGCTCCCCGCCGGGAGCTCGGCGAGGGCGGGGGCGGTGGGGGAGGGCGCGAGGCGGAGCGCCGTGGCCCGGCGCAGGGTCAGCCGGACCGGGCCGTCGCGCCGCACCGGGATCTCCTGGGGATCGCCCTGGAGCGTGAGGGCTTCCCGGGGCGCCCAGCCCCACCGCCCCTGATCCGGCAGGAGCAGGGCGACCCAGCGGCCGTCCTCCGTCCGCTCGACGGCGAAGGCGGCCTGCCCGGTCGGGAGCGCCCGCCCGATGGGTTCTCCTTCCGGCCGATCGCGAAGCGGCGTCTCCATCCGGAGGGTGATGCGTGGGTATCGCTGGAGCCCCACATCCCATCGAAGGCGGGCCGTGAGCGCGCGGTCCAGATCGCGCAGCAATCCCGCCTTGCCCTCCATGAACCAGGGATCCACGCGTTGCCAGCGGTAGAGGGCCATGCAGCGGATCGGAGGATGGGCCGGATCCGCGTTCCAGCGGTGGATCTCCGCGTAGGCTTCGGAGATCCAGCCGGTGTCGGCGTCCGGCCAGGGGATGGGCCGGCCGCCCTGATCCCCCATGGAGGCCTCGGTGATGAAAAGGGGGAGATGGCGCAGGTGAGGCGGGATCGCCTCGATGAAGTCCTGATAGGCGCGGAAGCCCCATCGTCGGGCCTCATAGGGCGGCGGGCAGCGGAGGTCCCCGGTGAGGGCCTGAGGGTCCGCGCTCTGGCCGGCGACGTGAAGGGCGATCCCGTCCAGGTCCTCCCCCAGGGCGGTGATCAAATCGTGGAAGTAGACGATCCAGTCCCCGGTGGGGTTGCCGGGGTAACGGAGGATGGCCGTGAAGGGGGCCACGGCGGCCGGGATCACCCAGTCCTCCTCGTGCCCGGGCTGGTTGCGGATTTGCTCCCGACAGCGCTGGAAGCAACGGGCGTAGCGCTCCGGGGTGATCCATTCCGCGGCCTCGCAGACGGCGCCGCGGGGGTCGAGGCGAGCGCCGGGCTGTTGCTGGGGGTGGTTGGGCTCGTTCCCGATGATCCAGATATGCGCCCCCGGCGAGGCGGCGACGAAGCGGGCGCAGCGCCGGGCGAAGGCTTCGTAGCGGTCGGAGGAGGGGAGGGTGCCGTTCGGATAGCGGCCGTGGTTGAGGACCACGATCACCCCGAAGCCCGCGTCCGCCCATTCCTGATAGATGGATCCGCGGCCGCTAAGATCCTCGGGGTCGGCCCCGATGGTCTCCTCGAAGATCACCCAGCCGGTCACGCCTGCGGCGCGGAACCGCTCCCGCCACGGGCCCGGGTCGTGGATGCCGTAAAGATAGACTGGCAGGCTCCGCCCCACCATCGCAGCCTCCATGCCGGGTTTACATCCGCCCGAGCCTTTCGGCAAGCAACAGGGTGAGAGCGGCGTCCGCTTTACCCGATGCCGGGCGGATCCGGATCTTCCCGGAGGAAGCCGGCCTGCACGTGGAAGCGCCGGACCCGCTCCCGGAAATCGGGCGCGAAGAGCATGGGATCGGTGGTGGTGAGGATGGCCTGTTCCGCATCCTCCAGGACCCGGAGCAGGTAGCGACGGCGTTCCTCGTCGAGCTCCGCCATGACCTCATCCAGCAGCAGGAGCGGGCTTTCCCGGAACACGGAGGCCAGCCAGCGGGCCGCGGCGAGCTTGAAGGCCAGGATGGCAGTCCGCTGCTGTCCCCGGGAGCCGTAAAGGCCGATGTCCACGCCGTCCACGATGAAGCGCAGGTCGTCCCGGTGGGGGCCGACCCGGGTGCTCCCCCGCCGGATATCCGCGGCCCGTTCCCGGAGCAGCGCCTTCCGGAAGATCTCGGCCAGCTCGGCCTCGGCCAATCCCTGACCCCACAGGAGGGCGTCCAGGGCCATCTGCCCCTCGACCTGGGCGGGGTCCAGGCCGGGGATGTAGCGCAGCATCAGGGGCTCCCCGCCGCTGAGGGTCCGATGGATCTCCTCGGCGTAGCCGGCGATGGCGTGCAGGGCGCGGGCCCGCTGGCCCATCAGCGGCGCTCCATAGCGGGCCACCGATTCGTCCCACAGGTCCAGCTGGCCGGGATCCCCGCCCTCTTCCTGAAGGCGGCGGAGCAGGGCGTTGCGCTGGGCGAGGGCCCGCTGATAGGCGGCCAGGGTTCGGGCGAAGGCGGGGGAGGTCTGGGCGATGAGCAGATCCATCAGCCGCCGTCGTTCGGCGGGGGGTCCGCCCACCACCTCCACATCCTGAGGGGTGAACACCACCACGGCGGCCTGTCCGAAGAGGTCCAGGGCCCGATGGGGGACGCCGTTGATCCGCACCTGTTTGCGGAGGGAGGCGATCTCCGGGGAGGGGGTTCCCCCTTCGGCGACCAGGGCGATCTCCAGGCGCACCGGGCCATCCTGGCGCACGAACTCGGCGATCACCCGGGCGAAGGGCATGGGATCCCGCCAGGCGGCCCAGTGGATCAGTTCCCGGTCGCTCCCGGTGCGGAAGGAGTGGCCGGTGGCGGCGTAAGCGATGGCCTCGAGGAGGTTGGTCTTCCCCTGGGCGTTCCCCCCGTAGACCATGATCACCCGCGGCTCGAGACGCCACTCGAGCCGCGCGTAGTTTCGGAACTGGGTCAGGCTGAGAGAGCGGAGCCACATCCCCGGGCTCGTGTTCGGGATCTCAAGCGCTCGACGCTCAGGGATATAATCATAGCCGATCCTCGATGAACGATCCGGGCTCTCCGGAAGGTCAGGAGGTGGGAGATGAGGCGTGGGGAGAGGGATCCGGCCCTCGAGGCGGAAGCCTCCCGGTCGGCGGCGCGTGCCGTGCCGGCTCCCCGATGGCGGGAACGGGCGTGGGAGCTCCGGCGTCGGATCGAGGCCGGGCTGCCGGTCCTGTTGATCGCTCCCTCGGCCCTGGCGGTGGGGATCTTCGTTTACGGGTTCATCGGCTGGACGGTCTACGTGTCGATGACCCGCTGGAACGATGTGCTGCCGGATTACACCTTCGTGGGCCTCCGCAATTACGTTGGCCTGTTCCAGACCCCTCGCTTCCAGGCGGACATCCGCAACACGGTGGTCTTCACCGCCTTCTTCCTGCTGGGGGCGGTCCTGCTGGGCTTCTTCGCGGCGCTCCTTCTGGATCAGCGGGTGAAAGGGGAGGCGTTCTTCCGCAGCGTCTTCCTGTTCCCCATGGCCATCTCCTTCATCGTGACCGGGATCGCCTGGCAGTGGCTGTTCAACCCGCAGACGGGGATCAACCTTTTGCTCCGGCAAGCGGGCTACGCGGGGCCGCTCCCCCGCTGGTTCACGGATCCGACGATCATGTTCGGCGTGAAGGTGGGGGCCATCCAGGTGGGGATCCCCGTCGCGCTGATCCCGGTGGTCATCGCGGCCACCTGGCAGCTCTCCGGGTTCACCATGGCGATGTATCTGGCCGGCCTGCGGGGGATCCCGGAGGAGCTGCGGGAGGCGGCCCGGGTGGATGGGGCGAGCGAGTGGCAGGTTTATCGCTATGTGGTGCTGCCGCTGTTGCGGCCGGTGACCCTGAGCGCCCTGATCGTGCTGGGGCACATCTCCCTGAAGATCTTCGACCTCACGGTGGCCATGACCGGCAGCGGCCCGGGCTTCGCCACGGACATGCCCGCGTATTTCATGTTCGAGACCACCTTCCGGGGGAACCATTTCGCCCAGGGGGCGGCCATCGCCACGCTGATGCTGATCATGGTGGCGGCCCTCATCATCCCGTATCTGCGCTACAGCCTGAGCCGGGAGGCCGAGCTATGAAGGCGGGCCGCGTCCTGATCTACCTGGCCTTGATCGGCCTCACCGTTTTCTATCTGCTGCCGGTCTACGTCCTGTTCCTCACCGGCCTCAAAAGCTTCGCCGAGGCCGACCTCACCCGGATGTGGAACTGGCCGACGCAGCCTTCCCTGGCCGCCTTCGCCAAGGCCTGGGAGAAGCTCTCGCCGAACTTCATGAACAGCGTCTATCTGGTGATCCCCGCCACGCTGATCTCCTCCCTGATCGGCTCCGTCAACGGCTACATCCTTTCCAAATGGCGCTTCCGGGGGTCGGAGATCCTGTTCCCGGCCATCCTCTTCGGGATGTTCATCCCGTATCAGAGCATCCTGATCCCCCTGGTGCGTTTCCTGCAATCCATCGGCCTTTACGGCAGCATCCCCGGCCTCATCCTGGTTCACGTGGTGTATGGCATCCCCATCACCTCCCTGATCTTCCGCAACTATTACGCCTCGATCCCCGGGGAGCTGGTGGAGGCGGCCAAGATCGATGGGGCCTCTCTGTTCGGGATCTACCGCTGGGTGATGCTGCCCCTCTCCCAGCCGGGGTTCGCGGTGGTGGCCATCTGGCAGTTCACGCAGATCTGGAACGACTTCCTGTTTGCGGTGACGGTGACGAACAAGCCGGCCCAGCAGCCCATCACGGTGGCGTTGCAGAACCTGGCGGGCAGCCAGATCGTCGAGTGGAACGTTCAGATGGCGGGGGCGTTGCTGGCGGCGCTGCCTACGCTGCTGGTTTACGTTTTTCTGGGCCGCTTCTTCCTGCGGGGTCTGCTGGCCGGGGCGCTGAAGGGATGAACCGGACGGGCGCTCTTTACAAAAAACCCCGGCGGCAGGGCCGGGGTTGGGGCAGTGCCCGGGGCGGGATTTGAACCCGCACGGCCTTAGGGGCCAGCGCCCCCTCAAGACGCCGCGTCTGCCTGTTCCGCCACCCGGGCAAGACCACTGTAATTATAATAGGGCGACAGGCGGTTCGACAAGGCCCTGGGATTCCCCTCGGAAGGCTTTCCGGGCGCTTCCCCAGAGGATCCGGGTGGGAGGCGGCCGGCGGCGTGGATCCCCCCAATCGGACGATGCGGACAGGAGGAACGGGATGGCCCTGCATCCTCGACGGGCGAGCCCTGAAGAGCGGAAGGCGCTCCTCCTGATGGAGCGAACGGGCTACATCCCGCTTGAGCTCACCCCCTATTTCGCCTGGCGGATCAGCGAGGAGCGGCGGGAGGAGTATGACCGTCGGGCCATTCGGGTCGATTCCCCTCTGGCCGACTTGTTGAAAAAGCTGCCGGCCCCCTGGCTCGGCGCCATCGCCCGGAATCTGGGCGTGAAGAAGCAGGGGAAGAAGCAGGATTGGATCCCCCGCATCGTTTCCCGTCTGAAGGATCCGGAGCGGCTTCGGGAGATCGTGCGGGGGTTGCCGGTGGACGCCCGCCTGGCTCTGGCCGGGGTCCTGGAGCGGGGCGGCTGGGGGCCCCTTTCGGATCTGGAGCGGGAGTTCGGCGCGATGGCCGGAGACGGGTGGTTCTGGGAGGACGAGCCGCCCCGATCGATCCTGGGGCAACTGCGGGCGCACGGCCTGCTCTTCATCGGTCAGGCCCGGGTGGGCCGGCGGCGCCGTCAGGTGGCGGTCATCCCGAAGGACCTCCGGGAGCCCCTGGCGCAGTGGCTTCGGGATCCCGAGGCGCTCCCCCCGGAGGCCCGATCGCGGACAGCGACGACGCGCGCCCTCGAGCGGCTGGCGGCCTTCTATGCCACCCTCGAGCGTCCGCTCCTCCCCCTGGAGGATCTGAACGACTTCCTGCGACAGGTCCACCCCCGGCAGGTCCTGGAGGTGGAGGAAGATGTGGAGGATTTCCTCCTGGGGATGGAGGACCTGGAGATGAAGTCCGCGGACGATGTGGCGGGCCATCATCTGAGCCTCTGGATGAGGCGCTTGAGGTATCTCTACGTCGGGGAGGTGCCCCTGGCCCGCAAGCGCCGGATGCTGAGGACCACGGCGCGGCTTTATCAGTTCCTGGCGGAGCGGGGGCGGGTGATGCCGATCACCGCGGAGCGGATCTCCGAGGCGGTGGCGGAGATCACCGCTCCGACGCGGGATCTCGGGAAGATCCCGTTGCCGCCGCCCCTCGGAGGGGAGTTGTTGATGCGGCTGCAGGATCCGGAGGGCAACGAATACGACCTCGTCATGAACGATTACTGGCTGGTGGCCGCCTGCGCCGTGCTGTTCACGGGGGACTGGGACGCGATGGAGGAGGAGACGGCCCGGGCTCGGGATGGGGCGCGCAAGCGGGAGCGCATCCGGTGGCTGCGCCGGCTGCCGGAATGGGTCTGGATGGAGCTGCTCACGATGTTCGATCCGGAGGAGATCGATTTCATTCGGGAGTGGTTTTACGAGCACGAGATGTCCGAGCTGAGCGCGTGGTGAGGGGGAGCGGCCGCCCGGCGCCCGGGGGAGAGGGGTCCTTCAATCTCCGAGCACCTCCTCCACCCGCACCGCGAATCCCTCCAGGAGGCCGGACGCGGCCGTCTCCCCCGGCCCCCATTTGCCCTGCAAGACGTAGGCGCCGCGCCGCAGCGTATAAACCTCCACCGTCCGTGCCTCAGGGTCCACGATCCAGTATTCCAGCACTCCGGCCCGGGCATACTCCTGAAACTTCTCCATTCGATCCACACGGCTTGTGGAAGGGGAGGTGACCTCGATGATCAGATCCGGCACGCCGCAGACCTGTTCCCCGATGCGGTCGGCATGCGCCTTGAGGAAGAAGAAGATGTCGGGTTCGCGGATCTTGCCCGGCCACAAGCGCACGGGCAGCGGGGCGATGCGCACCTCGCCGAGATCGCGCGCCCTCACGAACTCCCTCAGGCGGACAGCGAGCTCCAGCACCGCGACCTGATGGCGGTTTGTGGGATGCGGCGGCACGATCAGCTCCCCCTCCGAGAGCTCAACGTAGCGATGGGTGTCCGGCAGGGCGAAGTAATCCTCCTCCGTCCACTGCCCCGGGGGAGGGAACAGCTCGGCCACAGACGCCTGACGTCGCCTTCGAAGGCCCCCCGATGCCATGTCCGGCCTCCTCCGCACGCCCGGCTCCGACCCCCTGCAGGGAAGAGCCCCGCCGGCCGGCTCGGTCTCCGCAAGGCCCATTATATCGGGAATGCGGCATCTTTTGCCCGAGCGGCCGAGGGCGGCCGGCGAAAGGGGCCGTCCGCGAATGGGAGCCACGAATGCACGGATGATATACTCTGGGCCTCAGAGGCCGGATTCGCGCATGAGGGAGGTCTCTGATGCGCACCTATGCCATCCCGCTGGTCCCGGGGCCGACGACGGTCCCGGCGGAGATCCGGGCGGCCTATCAGGAGGACTACGGCTCGGCGGACCTGGAGCCGGAATATTACGAGCTCTATGCGGAGACCCAGGAGCAGTTGCGGGCCATCCTGGGGACCCGCAACGCGGTGGTGATCATGACCGGGGAGGCCATGGTGGTCCTCTGGGGGGCGCTCAAGAGCGTCCTGCGCCCGGGGGATCGGGTGGTGGCGGTGGCCACCGGGGTCTTCGGCTACGGCATCGCTGACATGGCCCGCCGCATCGGCGCCGAGGTGGAGGTGGTCGGGTTCGCCCATGACGAGGCCGCCGACCCGGCGCGGGTGGAGGAGGCCATCCGGCGGGTTCGCCCCAAGATGGTCACCATGGTCCACTGCGAGACGCCCTCCGGGATCCTCAACCCGGTGGCCGAGGTGGGGGCGCTGGTGGATCGCTACGACGTGCCGCTCTTCTACGTCGACGCCGTCTCCAGCGCCGCGGGGGTCCCCCTGCGGGTGGACGAGTGGCGCATCGATCTGTGTCTGGTGGGCACCCAGAAGTGCCTCTCGGCGCTGCCGGACCTGGGGATCGTGACGGTGAGCGAGCGGGCCTGGGAGATCGTGCGGGAGGTGGACTATGCGGGCTACGATGCCCTGGGCCCCTTCCGCACCGCCCTGGAGGACCGCTGGTTCCCTTACACGCCGTCCTGGCATGCGCTGGCGGCCCTGAACGTGGCGTGTCGGCGGGTGCTGGGGGAGGGGCTGGAGAACGTCTTCCGTCGCCACGAGGAGGTGGCGGCCTACTGCCGGGAGCGGTTGAAGGCCATGGGGCTTCGCCTCTTCCCCCGACGGGAGGAATGGTCTTCGCCCACCGTCACCGCGGTCTACGTCCCGGAGGATCTGCCCTGGCCGGAGCTGGATCGCCGCCTGCGGGCGCGGGGGATGGTGGTGGGCGGGAGCCTGGGGCCGCTGGCCGGGAAGGTGTTCCGCATCGGCCACATGGGCGCCCAGGCGGATCCGGAGCTCGTGCGGCGGGGGATGGACGTGCTGGAGGAGGCCCTCGCCGAAGCCCGATCGTAGGTCGAGATGGATTTCGCGCCGAATGAATTCGGCCTCCAGAGGCCTTTGGCCATTGGTCGGTCTGGGACGCCGAATGAATTCGGCCTCAAGAGGCCTTCGGCCAATGGTCGGCCTGCGCCGACCGGGAAGGGGTTTTGCGTTGGCGGAGGCCGGCGCCTGGCGCGGAGCGCCCGTGGAGGCCGATTTCAATCGGCGTGGGCGCCTTTGGCCGACGGTCGGCCTGCACGCCGAATGAATTCGGCCTCCAGAGGCCTTCGGCCAGCGGTCGGCCTGCGCCGACCGCAAAAATGTCTCCTGCGTTGGCGGAGGCCGGCGCCTGGCGCGGAGCGCCTTGGGAGGCCGATTTCAATCGGCGTGAGAGCCTTCAGCCGATGGTCGGCCTGGGGTGCCGAATGAATTCGGCCTCCAGAGGCCTTCGGCCAATGGTCGGCCTGCGCCGACCGGAAAAGGCCTCTTTGCGTCGGCGAAGGCCGACGCCTGGCGTGAAGCGCCTGTGGAGGCCGATTTCAATCGGCGTGGGTGCCTTTGGCCGGTGGTCGGCCTGCGCGCCGAATGAATTCGGCCTCCAGAGGCCTTCGGCCAGCGGTCGGCCTGCGCCGACCGGAAAAGGCCTCTTTGCGTCGGCGGAGGCCGACGCCTGGCGCGGAGCGTCTTGAGAGGCCGATTTCAATCGGCGTGAGAGCCTGCGCCGACCGAGAAGGGGTTTTGCGTCGGCGGAGGCCGACGCTTGGCGCGTAAGCGCCCCAGAAGGCCGATTTCAATCGGCGCGAAGGCCGACGCTTGGCGCGTAGCGCCCTTGGAGGTCGAATTCATTCGACGACATATAGACCGTGGGCCCGCAGCCACGCCAGCGCCCCTTCCCGCAGGCGCTCCCGGTTGGCCGGCGTCAGCTCCCAGCATTCGACGCCCGGACGGCGTTTGAAGGCGTCGGCCCAGGGGTGGGGGCTGGCGGTGATGGTGGCGATCAGGGGGCGGGGGCCGGCGGCCGCCTCCTCCAGGGCCTGGCGGAAGGCGGCGCTGAGCAGCTCCATCTTCCCGATCTCATCCACCAGGGCCACGGCCTTCTCCGCCACGGCGGCGCGCAGGGCCGGCACCCCCAGGCGATCCAGGGCCTCCAGGTCCACCCCGTAGCGTCCCACCCGATGCGGGGCGCGCCCCGCCCAGTCCACGTGGGCGAAAACCGCGGCGCGGCCGTCGAGGGTGACCAGCCGGAACCCGAGGCGGCCCTGAGGGCCGCGGATCTCCTCCGTGTAGAACCCTCCGGCCTGTTCCCCTAAGGCGCGGGCAAGGGCTCGGATCAGGGTGGTCTTGCCCGCGCCGGGCCGTCCGGTGATCAGCAGGATGGCGCCCATGGCCGGCTCCTCTCTTGAGGTCCCTTAGGGATCCCGTCGCGCGGCGGCCGCATCCCGGGCCGGTTCAGGGGGCGTCGAGGGGACCCCTTCGGATTTTACGCGGGGCGTTGGGGGTCGAGCGCAGGGGGCGGTTAGGGGCCATCCCCCGGAAGCGGGTTTCGGCTCTGTTCGAGGAGCGGCCCTTCTACGCCTTCGGGCGGGAAAGCAGGCCCTCGATGGCCTTCAGGTTCCGTTCCAGGCAGTCCGCCGGCATGATCCACGGCGTGCCGCACAGGTCCCGGATCTGCCCGTCCTGCAGCGCCTGGCGGATGTCCTCGGGATCCGGCCGGATGTCTCACTCCCGCAGCCGACGTAACGCGAGAAACGTAGGGGCGACCCGGCGGGTCGCCCCTACATCGCAATCCCCTGAAAACGGGTCTCGGCTCTGCAAGCCTGGCGGACCGGCTCGCCTTCCGGTACCACCAGGACGAGTGTCGCAATCCCCTGAGAACGGGTCTCGGCTCTGCAAGGTTGGCTATGTCGTCTGGCTGATCGCAGTCTTTCGCAAGTACCTGTCGCAATCCCCTGAGAACGGGTCTCGGCTCTGCAAGCGGAGCTTCACGGCCGCATGGGATATTTCCCCCCCATCGTTAGGTCGCAATCCCCTGAAAACGGGTCTCGGCACTCCGACCTGCCTCCCTGATCAGTCCCGTGGGCGGGGGCAGGGATCATGGTCGCAATCCCCTGAAAACGGGTCTCGGCACTCCGACGAAGCCACTGTGGTGATAGGGGGTCCTATCAATAAAGTCGCAATCCCCTGAAAACGGGTCTCGGCACTCCGACGAGTATCTCTGCTACTGCTCCATTCTACCTTCACCTTGGAGTCGCAATCCCCTGAAAACGGGTCTCGGCACTCCGACCGGGAGGATACTGGGAACCCTGCCCCAGGATTACTATGAGTCGCAATCCCCTGAAAACGGGTCTCGGCACTCCGACCAGGTTGCCGGAAGAAACAGTCCAAAGGCTCATAGATGTCGCAATCCCCTGAAAACGGGTCTCGGCACTCCGACTCGCAGTTGTTCTGGGTTGGGGAAGCCTTCGTGAGTATTGTCGCAATCCCCTGAAAACGGGTCTCGGCACTCCGACCCGGTGACGGTGCCCGTGCCGGTGACGGTGCCCGTGCCGGTGTCGCAATCCCCTGAAAACGGGTCTCGGCACTCCGACTCAGGTGGTTGCCGAATTCGCGGAGGGTGAGTGGAACCCACGTCGCAATCCCCTGAAAACGGGTCTCGGCACTCCGACCCACAGTTTTACTGGGCGGAAGCACGATATGTCGAGGTCGCAATCCCCTGAAAACGGGTCTCGGCACTCCGACGCGGAAGCACGATATGTCGATGAGGTTCCTGAAGCCATGGTCGCAATCCCCTGAAAACGGGTCTCGGCACTCCGACAATAAGGGGGGGCATTGATGCTCCTGGGCTTGGGAGCATTAGTCGCAATCCCCTGAAAACGGGTCTCGGCACTCCGACCCGAGATAGAAGAGAAAGGAAGGCAAGAAGATAACCGAGTCGCAATCCCCTGAAAACGGGTCTCGGCACTCCGACCCTTATAGCTGAGCAAAGGAGAGGATGCCGATGATACGGGTCGCAATCCCCTGAAAACGGGTCTCGGCACTCCGACTGACGCCGCCGGCAAGATTATCGGTGTTCGGAAATTCGTCGCAATCCCCTGAAAACGGGTCTCGGCACTCCGACGGGGCATACCAATACGGGGTGGGCGAGGATCATTGCCTGTCGCAATCCCCTGAAAACGGGTCTCGGCACTCCGACGGGTGGGGGTCATGTCCCCCCAAGCCTCCGTCCGGGACGTCGCAATCCCCTGAAAACGGGTCTCGGCACTCCGACGGGAGAGGGATGGCGACACGCGTAAGCCTCTTTCGTCTTGTCGCAATCCCCTGAAAACGGGTCTCGGCACTCCGACCGACACCTACGATAATGCCGTCGCCGACACCTACGATAAGTCGCAATCCCCTGAAAACGGGTCTCGGCACTCCGACTACCCGAGTGGAAGGGACCTCTCCCTCCAACCAAATAAAGTCGCAATCCCCTGAAAACGGGTCTCGGCACTCCGACCCGGTTCTGCTACGGTGGTGACGGGGATATGTTTTTGTCGCAATCCCCTGAAAACGGGTCTCGGCACTCCGACTCAAGCGGATCAATGATGCGGCTGCCCGTATAAGGGTCGCAATCCCCTGAAAACGGGTCTCGGCACTCCGACTTGCTGTCCGGCGGCCACACCGCCGGCGGCGACTCCTAGTCGCAATCCCCTGAAAACGGGTCTCGGCACTCCGACGCAAAGGAGGGAGAAATGGTGGAGATCATTAACCTCACGTCGCAATCCCCTGAAAACGGGTCTCGGCACTCCGACAGCGCTTTTTGCGTAGCGGCTTGGGCCGCGAGGAGTGAGTCGCAATCCCCTGAAAACGGGTCTCGGCACTCCGACGTAGGGGGATGGACGGCGGGTCGGGGCGTAAGCCCCGAGTCGCAATCCCCTGAAAACGGGTCTCGGCACTCCGACAGTCCCCAGTCCCTTTTTCTTCTTCCTCCCTCTCTATGCATGGAAGCCCCTGCTTGGCCAATCCTCCTCAAGACTTCGCTTATCTTTCTACCACCTTCCGGTCTGTTTGTCAAGTTTTTTCCTTTACTTCAGCAGCCCTTGCGAATCTCCTCTGAAGATCGGCCACCGAAGGGATTCGCGGAAATCCGGGGCAGATCCCCGCTCGGGATGGCCCATATCTGGCGGCTTTGCTCATGAGAATCCCCACATATGGCGGCCTCCGGAGCCTGGTCCAATGATCTGCGAATCCCTCCAGGCTTTGGGGACTTATGAGGATTCGCGAAAGCATTTGATAATCCCAACATCCTGGTCCTTTCGTGGGGAAGCGAAGTTGAGCCCCGGATGTGTCACCGGTTGGCCACGCACAGCCAGCCAGTCCACCCGGCGTTCCTCCAACCAAATGCTCTTTTGCACCCGGTCCAGCATCCCCCACAGGACCCGCGATAGGCGCAGCCGCCGCCGATCATCCGGAATGTCATAAGCGACCACGCAATACGGCATCTTCACCCTCCATGGCGTTTCGGATTTTTCGGCATGTGGGGCAACTGCGAGCAGTTGCCCCACATGTCCTGCGCCGGACCTGCTCGTCGAGCCGCTCCCGCCAGGACGACGCCCCCTCGCCAGGCGAGCGACGCATAAACGCCTCATCGGCCGTCCGATATCGCCGCAGGGCCTCCGGCCCCAGGCGCACGACCCCATTCTCCTTCTGCTCCTCGAAGCGAGCGGAGGGGTCGCGACTGAAGCCGCTTCGATAAGCCTGAACGTCCGTCTTCGATGGCGCAAGGGTTGCGATGAAGGCTGCTCCGGCAATCTCGAGCCCATGGTTCTCGGTGACGCTGAGGTCGCGGCGGAAGCCGCTCCTACAGCAAAATGGGGTCGCGGCGGAAGCCGCTCCTACGGTTGAGACAGCCGCCTCTGGATGAAGTCCGCGATGGCGGAATACGGATCGTCCCGCGCCTCGATCCGGAGCATCTCCAGGATGCGCGCCAGCCCTTCTACTGGATCGCGGACCTTCCCCTCCCGCCACGGCGCGTA